>Ga0265293_10009050_pt1 | contig 14464 bp, 11 predicted proteins | sample Munlanlewell138R_FD_192505 | JGI IMG/M metagenome (GOLD analysis project Ga0265293, IMG submission 192505) | Leachate microbial communities from a municipal landfill in Southern Ontario, Canada - Leachate well 138R | ecosystem: Engineered > Solid waste > Landfill > Unclassified | place: Canada...
CGCTCAAGACCAGACAGGATTTCAACCACGGGCTGCATTAGGAACCTATTTAAAAATGTGAGTAATCGGACAATTGAACAAACAATTTTACCGGAAACTGCACGAAGGCATACGAGCCGCCCGTCTGGCCCCGAGCCGGCGTGCTTTCCGGCCGGTCCACGGGGGCGTAACTTGCGCCCGTAGTGTGGCCACGCTAAAATTACCGGCTTGCCTAAAGTTGCGAACGTGGCGGAATTGGTAGACGCACCAGATTTAGGTTCTGGCGCCGAGAGGTGTGAGAGTTCGAGTCTCTCCGTTCGCACCACCATATTTGTTTTTTGCGCTATGAGGCGCGATACCGGCTGGGGTCTTACCGGTGCAAACGACAATGGCAATGAACAGCAGGCGCAGCCGGGATCATTCACACCCCCGGCACATCTGGACGACACGCCTTACTCTCAGTCGCTCATGTTGCCGCTTGCAGCGACCATGAATCCTAGACTCGACGCGCTACACCCCTATCCTTTCGAAAAGCTCAGGGCCTACATGGCCTCGGCCGAAGCGCCGCCCGACCTGCGCGCCATCAACCTGTCCATAGGCGAGCCCAAGCATCCGACCGCCCCTTTCATCATCCAGGCGATGAAAGACGCATTGAGCGGCCTGGCCGTCTACCCGCCGACCAAGGGGCCCGCCGACTTGCGCGCGGCCATTTCCAATTGGATAGCCCGGCGCTATCGTATAACGGCCCCCGACGCCGACACGCAGGTTCTGCCGGTGCTCGGCTCGCGCGAAGCGCTTTTCTCGTTTGCCCAGGTTGCGATCGATGCAGGCCGGGAAGCGCTGGTCGTCTGCCCCAACCCGTTCTATCAGATCTACGAAGGCGCGGCCCTGTTGGCGGGCGCCCAGCCGTATTACGCCGATGCGCGGCCCGAACTGAACTTCGGCAGCGACTGGGCAGGCGTTCCGGACGCCGTGTGGCGAAAAACGCAATTGCTGTTCGTGTGCTCGCCCGGCAACCCGGCCGGCAACGTCCTGGACCTGGAAGATTGGAAAACCCTGTTCGCGCTGTCCGACAAGCACGGATTCGTCATCGCCTCGGACGAATGCTATTCGGAAATCTATTTCGATGACGAGCGCAAACCCATGGGCGGGCTGCAAGCCGCGGTCGAGCTGGGGCGGCCGGACTTTCGCAACCTGATCTGTTTTTCCAGCCTGTCCAAACGGTCCAACCTCCCCGGCTTGCGCTCCGGCTTCGTCGCCGGCGACGCGTCCTGGATCCAGGCCTTCCTGCTTTATCGAACCTATCATGGCAGCGCCATGAGCCCGGCCGTCGCCGCCGCCAGCATCGCCGCCTGGAACGACGAGAGCCACGTCCGCGAAAACCGCCGCTTGTACCGCGAAAAATTCGAGCAAGTACTGCCCATACTCCAGCCGGTCATGGACGTCGGCCTGCCCGATGCCTCGTTCTATCTGTGGGCGAAGACGCCATATGACGATATGGCGTTCACACGCGATCTCTACAGCGCGACGGCCGTCTCCGTTCTGCCCGGCAGCCTGCTCGCCCGCGATGCGCACGGCGTCAACCCGGGCGCGGGCCGCATACGCATCGCCCTGGTCGCCCCCACCGAACAATGCGTCGAAGCCGCGCATCGCATCGCGTCATTTGCGCGGTGACACGCATCCGGCTTTTTTTTCTCCTACGAACCTATCACCACAACCCGAGCAGAGCACGAACATGACGAGAATCTCCTTGCAAGCCATCATCGAAAACGCCTGGGACAATCGGGCCGATCTGTCGCCCCAAAGCACTCCCGCCGACGTGCGCGAAGCCGTTTCATCCGTACTGGACGGCCTGGATCAGGGCGGCCTGCGCGTCGCCGAGAAAGTCGACGGCGACTGGGTCGTGCATCAATGGATAAAGAAGGCCGTCCTGTTGTCGTTCCGGCTGCAGGACAATGCCGTCGCCGGCGACAAGCCCGTCCTGTACTACGACAAGGTCCCGCTCAAGTTCCAGGACTACTCGGCGGCGGATTTTGCCGCGGGAGGCTTTCGGGTCGTGCCGCCCGCGGTCGCCCGCCGCGGATCGTTCCTGGCCAAGAACGTCGTCTTGATGCCGTCCTACGTGAATATCGGCGCCTATGTGGACGAAGGCACCATGGTCGACACCTGGGCCACCGTGGGCTCGTGCGCGCAGATCGGCAAGAACGTCCACCTGTCCGGCGGCGTGGGAATCGGCGGGGTGCTAGAGCCGTTGCAAGCCAATCCGACGATCATCGAGGACAATTGCTTCATCGGCGCCCGATCGGAAGTCGTGGAAGGCGTGATCGTGGAAGAGAACTCCGTCCTGTCCATGGGCGTGTTCCTATCGCAAAGCACCAAGATCTATGACCGCGCGACGGGCGCGATCAGCTACGGCCGCATACCCTCGGGATCGGTAGTCGTTCCCGGCTCGCTGCCGTCGGCGGACGGCACGCACAGCCTGGCCTGCGCCGTCATCGTCAAGCGCGTGGACGCGCAGACGCGCGCCAAGACCAGCATAAACGAGCTGCTGAGGGCCTGATGTCAGACGCCGCCGTCCATAATCTGGCGCGCGCGTTGATCGCGCGGCCCTCCGTCACGCCCGACGACGCGAACTGTCAGGCTCTGCTGGCCGAGCGCCTGAGCGCCATGGGCTTCGATTGCCAAACCCTGGTGTTCGGCGAAGTCACCAACCTGTGGGCGCAACGCGGCGACGCATCGCCCATGCTGGTGTTCGCCGGGCACACCGATGTCGTGCCCACGGGTCCGCTGGAGCTGTGGGCCAGCCCTCCGTTCACGCCCACGGAGCGCGACGGCAATCTGTACGGCCGGGGCGCGGCCGACATGAAGAGCTCCATCGCCGCCTTCGTGGTCGCCGCCGAAGAATTCGTCGCGCAGCGGCCCGGCCATGCCGGCAGCATCGCCTTGCTCATCACGTCGGACGAGGAAGGCCCCTCCGTCAATGGCACCGTCAAAGTCTGCGAATGGCTGGAGCGACAAGGCAAGACGCCGGATTATTGCATCGTGGGCGAACCCACCTCGACCAGCGCGCTGGGCGATACGATCAAGAACGGGCGCCGCGGCTCGCTATCGGGAAGATTGACGGTCAAGGGCAAGCAGGGCCACGTCGCGTATCCGCATTTGGCGCGCAATCCCATACATCTGTTGGCGCCCGCGCTGGCCGAATTGGCGGACCGGCGTTGGGATGAAGGCAATCGCTATTTCCCGGCCACGACCTTCCAGGTGTCCAACCTGCATGCCGGCACCGGGGCGACCAATGTCATCCCGGGCACGGCCGTCGCGGATTTCAATTTTCGCTTTTCCACGGCCAGCACGCCCGAAAGCCTAAAAAGCCACGTCCGGGACATACTCGACACGCATGATTTGGACTATGATCTCGACTGGACGCTGGGCGGCGAGCCTTTCCTCACGTCCGAGGGCGAGCTCAGCCGCGCGCTTACCCGGGCGATCGCCGACGAAACCGGCTTGGCTGCCGAATTGTCGACCACCGGAGGGACCTCCGACGGCCGGTTCATCGCCAAGATCTGCCGGCAAGTCGTCGAGTTCGGCCCCATCAACGCCAGCATCCATCAAGTCAACGAGCACATCCGCCTCGATACGCTGGCGCCGTTGAAGAACATATACCGCCGCACCCTGGAAACATTGCTGCCCGACGCCTGACAGGAATTCGAACCCTCATGGATGCTTATCCGGAACTGCGCTCCCTGCGTGATCTATTACGTTACGCCATCACGCGCTTCAACACGGCCAAGCTCTCGTTCGGCCACGGCAGCGACAACGCCTGGGATGAAGCCGCCTATCTGTTACTGCACACCCTGCATCTGCCGCTGGACACGCTGGATCCGTTCCTGGACGCGCATGTCCTTCCTCATGAACGCGAGCAATTCCTGACGCTGGTGCAACGGCGCGTATCCGAACGCGTGCCGGTCGCCTACCTGACGGGCGAGGCATGGCTGCGGGGACACCGCTTCCTGGTGGATTCCCGGGTCATCGTGCCGCGTTCGCCCATCGCCGAGCTGCTCGCCGACGGCTTGAGCCCATGGGTCTCCGAACCCGACAACGTCGAGATGGTGCTGGATTTATGCACCGGTTCGGGGTGCCTAGCCATCCTGGCCGCCCTGGCCTTCGAAAACGCGCAAGTCGACGCGGTCGACATTTCCGAAGACGCGCTGGCCGTCGCCGACGGCAACATACAGCTCCATGGCCTGGACGGCCGCGTCACCACCTATCGCAGCGACCTGTTCGCCCAGCTGCCGCCCAGCGAATACCAAGTGATCATCTGCAATCCGCCCTACGTCAACCAGCAATCGATGGAGGCCCTGCCCGAAGAATACCGGCACGAGCCGACGCTGGCCTTGGCCGGCGGTGAGGACGGCATGCAGATCGTGCGCCGCCTGCTGGAACAGGCCCCCGACTATCTGACGGCGGACGGCATCCTGGTCCTGGAAATCGGCAACGAATACGACCATTTCGTGGCGGCGTTTCCGGAGCTCGATCCGGTATGGCTCAGCACCGACAACGCGGAGGACCAGGTCCTGCTATTGACCAGGGAGCAACTGGCCTCGTGATACGCGCCACAGGTTTGACGCTGCGCCGCGGCGTAAAAGTCTTGCTCGACGAAACCGACTTCGTCGTCAACCCGGGAGAACGCGTAGGCATCGTCGGCAAGAACGGCGCCGGCAAGTCTACGCTGTTTTCGTTGCTGCAGGGCCGCTTGGATGCCGACGCCGGCGCGCTGTCGATCCCGCAGGGATGGCGCATCGCCAGTGTGGAGCAGGATATCGCCGACCTGGATCGCGCGGCCCGGGAATTCGTCATCGACGGCGACACGCATCTGCGCGCCATACAAGCCGAGCGGGCGCGAACCCCGGGCGAACAAGGCCATCGCATCGCCGAACTGGAAAACGCCCTGGTCGAGGCCGATGCCTGGAGCGCGCCGTCGCGTGCCGAGCAATTGCTGGCCGGACTGGGGTTCAAGCCGCACGAATGGATGCTGCCCATCAGGCATTTTTCCGGCGGATGGCAAATGCGGCTGGCTCTGGCGCGCGCCTTGATGGCGCCGTCCGAATTGCTGCTGCTGGACGAGCCCACCAACCACCTGGATCTGGACGCCATGCTGTGGCTGGAACGCTGGCTGGCTGCCTATCCGGGCACCGTCATGCTGATCTCGCACGACACCGAGTTCCTGGACGCCGTCGCCCGCACCATACTGCACTTCGACCAAACCAAGCTGATACGCTATAAAGGCGGGTACGAGGATTTCCTGACCCAGCGCGCCGAACGCCTGCGCCAGACGCGTTTAGCCGTCGAGCGCCAGGCGCGCGAAACGGCTCGCTTGCAAGGCTTCATCGACCGCTTCAAAGCCAAGGCGAGCAAAGCCAAGCAGGCGCAGAGCCGCGTCAAGGCGCTGGCCCGGATGGAGACACTCGCGCCGCTGATCATGGAATCGGGCATCGACATCCGCATACCCCCGCCGGCCAACATGCCCGACCCGCTCTTGGCCCTGGACAAGGCCGCCACGGGCTATCCCGAGGAACAAGGCGCGACGAAAACCGTCTTGCGCGACGTAACACTGATGGTGCGCGGCGGCAGCCGTATCGGCATACTCGGCGTGAACGGCGCGGGCAAGAGCACCCTGATCAAGACCCTGGCCGGAGAACTCGCGCCCATCGCCGGAGAATGCAAGCCCTCCAAAGGGCTGGAAATAGGCTATTTTGCCCAGCATCAGCTGGACATGCTGGATCTGAACGCCACCCCGCTACAGCAACTGGCCCGCATCGCGCCCCAGGCCAGGGAACAGGAGCTGCGCAATTACCTGGGCAGCTTCGGGTTCAGCGGCGACACGGTGAATAGTCCCATCGCCCCGATGTCGGGCGGGGAAAAATCCCGCCTGGCGCTGTCGCTGGTGGTGTGGCAAAAACCCAATCTCCTGCTGCTGGACGAGCCCAGCAACCACCTCGACGTCGATACGCGGGAAGCGCTGGCTCGGGCGCTGGCCGAGTTCTCGGGCAGCGTGCTGCTGGTATCGCATGACCGGCATTTGCTGCGCACCACAGTCGACAGCTTCTGGATCGTGGCCGATGGACGGGTGCGCGAGTTCGACGGCGACCTGGAAGACTACCGCGATTGGCTGGCCGACCGCGCCGCCGGTCTGCGGGCGGAAAGCCGGCAGGAGGCCGCGGCGGCCGGCCAGGCGGACACGGTCGATCGCAAGGCGCAGCGCCGGTTGGAGGCAGAACAGCGCCAGCGCCTGGCCGCTTTGAAAAGGCCGCTGGAAAAGAAGCTGGGCCAGATCGAACAAGGAATGGAAGCGCTGAAAAGACGCCTGCAGGAGCTGGATGCGCTGATCGCCGACCCTGAACTCTATTCCGAGCCGCGCCGAGAAGAGCGCCAGAAAACCATGGAAGAACACGGCTTGGCGCAAAAGAGCATAGCTGAGCTGGAAGAGCAATGGCTGAGCCTGCAGGAAGAGCTGGAGACGCTGGAAGCCGCGACGGATTGACGCCTGCGCGGCGCCGGCCCTTCAGGCGACGGCATCCAGCTTGGCAACGCCCAGCGCCAAGGTTTTCTGGCCCGCATCGGCGAATTGAATCCGCGCTTGGGCGTCCTGCCCGGCGCCGCTCAGATTCAGAATCGTGCCCTCGCCGAATTTGGCGTGCCGCACGCGCTGGCCGACGCGAAAATGCCGGTCGCCGACCGTCACCCCCAAGGCGGTGCTGCGCGCCGCCCGCGGCGCTACCGTTCCCGTGCCGGGACGGTTGTACGCGTCGCCCCGCCTGAACGCCCCGCTCCAAGGCTCACGGCGCGCGCCGGCCTCTTTGGATGTCAGCCACTTGAGATGCTGTTCGGGTATTTCATCGAGAAAGCGCGAGCGCATCGCATACCGGGTCTGCCCATGCAGCATCCGGCTCTGCGCCAAGGTCAGGTACAGTCGCTCACGCGCGCGCGTAATGGCGACGTACATCAGGCGCCGCTCTTCCTCGATTCCGGCGCTTTCCAGCAGGCTGTTTTCGTGCGGGAACAAGCCTTCCTCGACGCCGGTGATGAAAACGACGTCGAATTCCAGCCCCTTTGCGGCATGGACGGTCATCAGCTGGATCGCATCCTGTCCCGCCTGAGCCTGGTTGTCGCCGGCCTCCAGCGAGGCATGCGACAGAAACGCGGCCAGCGGCGACATACCCACGATCTCGCCCGTGATGCTGTCCGGCCCCGATTCGTCGTGAGCCCGTCCGGCGGGCGCATCGTCGTAGCGCTCTTCGTGCATGAACACGGTTGCCGCATTCACCAGTTCCTGCAGATTCTCCAACCGGTCGGCGCCTTCGCGGTCGGCCTTGTAATGCTCCAGCAGGCCGCTGTGATGAACGACATGCTCGATGAGCTCGGGCAAGGTCAATACCTGCGCCTCGTGCGCCATGTGCTGAATGAGCTGCGCAAAACGCGCGAGATTGGCCCCTCCCTTGCCCGGCACGTGGGCGACCGCGCGAAACAGGCTGACGTTCTGTTCCCGGGCAATATCGCCAAGCTGCTCCAGCGTGCGTGCGCCGATGCCGCGCGTGGGAAAGTTCACGACTCTCAACCAGCTCGTATCGTCATGCGGATTGTCCAGCAGGCGCAGATAGGCCAAAGCGTGCTTGATCTCTTGGCGTTCGAAGAAGCGCAGGCCGCCGTAGACCTTGTACGGAATGCCGGATGAGAACAGGGCGTGCTCGATGACGCGCGACTGGGCGTTGCTGCGATACAGCACCGCGATTTCGCTGCGCATGCGTCCTTCATCGATCGAGGACTTGATTTCATCCACGATCCATTGGGCCTCGAGCATGTCCGACGGCTGTTCGACGACGCGAACCATTTCGCCCTCGCCTTGCTCGGTCCAGAGATTCTTGCCCAGGCGGGACGCATTGTGCGCGATCAGGGCATTGGCCGAATCCAGGATATGGCCGTAGGACCGGTAATTCTGCTCCAGGCGAACGACATTGCCCTGCGCGAAATCGCGCTCGAACTCGGCCATGTTGCCGACGCGCGCGCCGCGAAAGGCATAGATGGACTGATCGTCGTCCCCGACGGCGAACATCGATGCGCCGCCGCCCGCCAGCAAGGTCAGCCAGCGGTATTGCAAGCGGTTCGTGTCCTGGAATTCGTCGACCAGAATATGCTGAAAGCGGCGTTGATAATGCTCGCGCACGGGCGCATTGCGCTGCAGGAGCTCATACGAACGCAACAACAGCTCCGCGAAATCGACTACGCTTTCACGCTCGCATTGATCCTGATAGAGCTGATAGATTTCAACCATCCTGCGGCGATGCGCGTCCCATGCGTCGACATCTCCGGGGCGCTCGCCCTCTTCCTTGGCGCCGTTGACGAAGCGCTGGACGTCGCGCGGCGGGTACTTTTCGTCGTCTATCCCCGCCGCCTTGATCAGCCGCTTGATCGAAGCCAGCTGATCGGCCGAATCCATGATCTGGAAAGTCTGGGGCAAGCCGGCATCACGGTGATGCGCCCGCAGCATCCGGTTGCACAAGCCATGAAACGTGCCGACCCACATGCCGCGGACGTTGATGGGCAGCATGGACGTGAGCCGGGTCAGCATTTCTTTGGCCGACTTGTTCGTGAACGTGACGGCGAGCAGCCCAAACGGAGTGGCCTGGCCGGTTTGAATCAGCCAGGCCATCCTGGTGGTCAGTACGCGGGTTTTGCCGCTGCCCGCGCCGGCCAAGACCAGCGCGTGCTTTGAAGCGGAAGTAACGGCTGCCTGTTGCTGGGGATTGAGACTAGCAATCATGCCGCATAGCGGCGCAACCGGTAAGCAAACTGCTCGAGGCCTTCGATACCGCTTTGTTGGGCGCGGGCGCACCATGTCTGCAGATCAGCCAGCAATTGCTCGCTGGAAGCGCTGGAGCTTTCCCACAGCCGGACCAGTTCCTGACGCATCTGGACCAGCGTCGACAACGATTGGCTGGTGGCCAGCACGCTGTCGAGTTCCGCGCGCTGCGCGGGTTCCAGGGCCTGCGCATCCGCGGCGCTGAGCAAGTCCTTCGAACGCTTCAAGCTGGTCCAGCGGCAATCCGGACTGCCGACCTCGCGCGTCGGCTTGAGCTTGTCCAGCTCCGCTTTGGCGTACCTCTTCAGCAAATCGGTATAGCGGGCCAAGATTTCATAACGGTGCGTGATGACGCCTTGCAAGGTGTTCAAGTCGACCAGAGGCTTGTCCTGCTTCTCGAGCTTGAGCTTGGGCGCGAGCTTCTTGACTTTGGCCAAGCCGCAGAACTGCAGCACGCTGATGTAGCACCAACCCAGGTCGAATTCGTACCACTTGGTCGAGAACTTGGCGGATGTGCCGTAGGCATGATGATTGTTGTGCAACTCTTCGCCGCCGATGACGATGCCCCAGGGCGAGACGTTGGTGCTGGTGTCCGGGCTCGCATAATTGCGATAGCCCCAGAAATGGCCGACGCCGTTGACGACGCCCGCGGCCCAGAAAGGAATCCATGCCATCTGCACGGCCCACACCGTCAGGCCGAGCATGCCGAACAAGGCAAGGTCGATGCCCAGCATGATCATGACGCCCAGCAGGCTGTGCCTGGAATATAGCTTGCGCTCGATCCAGTCGTCCGGCGTGCCGTGGCCGTAGCGCTTGAGCGTCTCGGCATTGGTGGCTTCTTCGCGATACAGCTCGGCGCCGCGAAAGAATACTTTGTTCAGCCCGAAGATCATGGGCGAGTGCGGATCGCCTTCGCGTTCGCATTTGGCGTGGTGCTTGCGGTGGATGGCCACCCATTCTTTAGTGACCATGCCGGTGGTCATCCACAGCCAGAAGCGGAAGAAATGCATGACCGCGGGATGCAAGTCCAGGCCACGGTGCGCCTGGCTTCTATGCAAAAAGACAGTGACGCTGATGATGGTGATGTGCGTCAACAGCAAGGTGATCAGCAGAACCTGCCACCAGTTGAACTGAAGAATGCCGCCCGCCAGAAAATTTAGTATGTAGTCCATAAACCCCATTCAAGGCCTAAGTTGAGACAAGAAAAGTGTAGCCCACTTGCCCCGCTTATGACAGTAAAATTTCGCTGCGGGACTTGCGCTACGTCAAGTCCCGCCTGCTTTTCCCCTGATGAAGACACGACTTGAAACATTTTCAGGGCGACGCCGGCCACGGCAGCGGGCTCACAGGCCTCGACCGGCCGCGCGGTTCTTTTGCCCCCTTCCCGGCCCGTCTGCGCCCTCTCAGGTCTCTGTCGCACCTTCCAGGGGCATCGAGGCCTCCTTGGGCGGCTTTTTTCGTTCCAGGACGGCGGCAAAAAACCCGTCGGTGCCATGCACATCCGGACGCAACGACAAATAAGGCCCCGGAACCGTCAGATTTTCACAACGATCTTTGACGATATTGCCTGCATCGAGAAGCGTAAAGTCAGGATTTTCGGCTAAAAAGCGCTCAACCTGCAGCTCGTTCTCTTCGGGCAGCAGGCTGCAGGTGGCGTAGACCAGCCGTCCGCCGGGGGCGACGCACGCCGCCGCCTGCCGGAGGATTCCAGCCTGCGTTTGCAGCAGGCTCGCCAGGGACTCCGGGTGCATGCGCCATTTCAGGTCGGGATTGCGCCTGAGCGTGCCCAGCCCGCTGCAAGGCGCGTCGATCAGCACGCGGTGCGCCTTGCCCCGCAGGCGCTTGACACGCTGGTCATGCTCGGGCTGAATCACCACGGGCACGACGTTGGAAAGGCCGCTGCGCGCGAAACGGGGCTTGGCGCGGGCCAGCCGGGCGGCGGAGACATCGAACGCGTAAAGACGGCCGGTGGAGCGCATCAACGCCCCCAGCAGCAGTGTCTTGCCCCCCGCCCCCGCGCAGAAATCGATGATCATCTCGCCGCGCTTGGGCGCGACCAGGCAGGCCAGGATCTGGCTGCCTTCGTCCTGCACTTCGATTTCGCCCTTTTCGAACATGGGCCAGCGGTTGACCGGCGGCCTGCCCTTCAGGCGTATGCCCCAGGGCGAATAAGGCGTGGGCGCCGGATCGAAATGCGCCGCCTGGCTGTTCTCGAGCCGAGCCAGCATGACATCGCGCTCCGCCTTCATGCTGTTGACCCTGATGTCCAGCGGCGCGGGCGCATTGAGCGCCTGCACCAGGGCGTCGGCGTCCGGCAATGCCGCCAGCTTCTCGTCCAGCCAATCCGGCAGGCTATGACGCACCGCCCGGGACAGGCCGGCCTGATCGATCCGCGAGACATGCGCCAGCCATTGCTGCTCGACCTCGCTCAATCCAGGCTTGAGCAGCTCAGGCGTGAAGACCGAGGACAGCCCCAGGATGGCCAGCCGGCGCGCGGCGGGCCCGACCCCGCTTTCCGCCAGCTGGCGATAGCGGCGCAGGTGGCGCAGGACGTCGAATACGGCTTCCGCGACCTCGCCGCGATCACGCCCCCCTAGCTTGGGATGCGCGCGCATCCAGCGCGACAGGACCACGTCCGCCGGGTTGGACCACTGCAGTATCTCGCCCAGCACGCCGCGGACCTGTTCGATGCGCGCCGCGGCGACCACATAGGGCTTGGCCGGGGCCGAAGGCGCCCGCCTGTTTTTTGATCTGGGCATATCCGTGCCACGCGTCATGGTAATACTCACTATTCAAAAGCGATGACGCCCTCGGGCGTCGATAAAAAAGCGCGGCTGCGCACTCCCTGGATCTCGACGCGCTGCATGGCGTCCAGGCTGACACGGCGCTGCGCCAGCCACCGGACCACCTGTGCGTAGACATGATGTTCGACCTCGAGCAGCCGCTGGGCCAGGCTGTCCGGCGTATCGCTCGAGCGGACGCTGACCACGCCTTGCGCCAGGACGGGGCCGTGGTCGAGCACGGGCGTGACGAAATGCACCGTACAACCGTGCCATTGCACGCCGGCGGCAAGCGCCTGTTGATGGGTATGCAGGCCGGGAAAAGCGGGCAGCAGGGAAGGATGAATGTTGATCAGCCTGCCGTAATAGCGCTCGACGAACGACGGCGTCAGCACCCGCATGAAACCGGCAAGCAGCACGTAATCGGGATTGTAGCGCTCTATGACGTCGCCGAGCGCCTGGTCGAAACTTTCGCGGCTCTCGTAGTCGCGATGCGCCACCGTATGCGACACTATGCCTCGCGCGCGCGCCCAGCCCAGCCCCGGCGCATCGGCCTTGTTGGTGATCACCGCGGCAAGCTCGGCATGCAGATCCGCGCTTTCCAAGGCGTGCGCAATGGCCTGCATGTTCGAGCCACGGCCTGAAAACAACACCACGAATCGACACGGGGAAGAAAATTGAACGGCGGACACACCAACTCCTTAATAGGCGAAGGCAAAATTGTAAACTCTTGCCTGTGAAACCTGAACTACGCCTATATCGCCATCTCCCGCGTTACGACTCGCAACGCGAAAGCGCCGTCACGATCGGCAACTTCGACGGTGTCCACCGCGGACATCAGGCCATTCTCGCGCGCTTGCGCCAGGCGGCCGATGTCCGGGGACTGGCCAGCACCGTCATTACCTTCACGCCGCACCCCCGGGCGTATTTCGCGCAGCGCGGCCACCGTCCGGAACTCATCCCGACCCAGATCAATAGCCTGCGCGACAAAATCGACGCCCTGACCACGCACGGCGTGGAACAGGTCGTGCTCAAGCGCTTCAATCAGTCCATGGCGGACATGTCCGCGGAAGACTTCATCCTGTCGCTGCTGGTGCGCGGCCTGAACACGCGCTGGATATTGGTCGGCGAAGACTTCCGCTTCGGACGGCAACGCCGGGGCAATCTGGACCTGCTCGCGCATGCCGGACGCGACCACGGCTTTCATGTGGACGTCATCGCCGACGTCGCCGACACCCAGGGCCACCGCATCTCCAGCTCGGAAGTTCGCAACGCGCTGGCCGGCGGCCACGTCGAAAGAGCGAATTTCCTGCTGGGCCGGCCCTACCAGATCAGCGGCCACGTCATCCACGGCAAAAAACTCGGCCGCGACATCGGCTTTCCCACCCTGAACCTGCGCGTCCCCCAGCACTGCGCGGCGCGCTCGGGCATCTACGTCGTGCTGGCCCACGGCCTGGCGCCGGAGCCCATGCGGGCGGTCGCCAGCATCGGGGTGCGCCCCACCGTCGCGCAAGACGGCGAGCTTCTGCTCGAAGTCCATCTTCTGGATGCCTCGGTGGACGCTTACGGTAAACTCGTACGCATCGAGTTCCTGGAGCACCTGCGCGACGAAGCGGCGTTTCCCGGCCTCGACGCCCTGGTCGCCGCCATTGAGCAAGACGTTCAACGCGCCCGACTGTACTTCGCCACACATGGACGCTAGCACGACATTGAATTCCGATCGCCGATCCCCGCCTTTCTACGGATGGTTGCTCATCGCCCTGGCCATCATCATCGCGGACCAGGCGACCAAGCTCTATTTCGACGCCAGCCTGCGCTACGGCGAACGATGGAACGTATTGCCGTTCTTCGATTTCACCCTGCTGTACAACCCCGGGGCGGCGTTCAGCTTCCTCGCCGACGGCCAGGGCTGGCAACGATGGTTTTTTACCGCCATCGCGCTGGCGGCGACCGTGCTGATCGTGCATTTGCTGCGCCGCCATCCCGGCCAGACCCTGTTTTGCGCTTCCCTGAGCGCGATACTGGGCGGCGCGCTGGGCAATGTGATCGATCGCCTGCAGCACGGGCATGTGGTGGATTTCCTGCTCTTCTACTGGCAGTCATGGCATTTTCCGGCCTTCAACATCGCCGACATCGCCATCAGCTGCGGCGCCGCCATGCTCGTTCTCGACGAAATACGCCGCATGCGGCGCGAGCGCCGCGCCAAGAAACCGACGGCGCCTTGATACGCGTATATTCTGGAGCGCACCTCATGCTGGAACTCGCAAATAAACGTATCGTCGTCGGCATGACCGGCGGGATCGCCTGCTACAAAGTAGCCGAATTCGTGCGGCGGGCCCAGGACCAGGGCGCGGTCGCCGACGTCGTCATGACCGAAGCGGCCACCCGGTTCATCACGCCCGTCACCATGCAGGCGCTCTCGGGCAGGCCCGTGTACACCAGCGCATGGGATGACCGCGTGCCCAACAACATGGCGCACATCAACTTGACGCGCGGCGCCGACGCCGTGCTGATCGCGCCGGCCAGCACCGACTTCATCGCCAAGCTGGCGCTCGGCCTGGCCGACGACCTGCTCTCCACCTTGTGCGTCGCCCGGGGCAATTGCCCTTTGCTTCTGGCGCCGGCGATGAACCGGGAAATGTGGCTGCACCCGGCCACCCAGCGCAATGTGCGGCAGGTCCAGGCCGACGGCGCGACGCTGCTCGGGCCTGACGAAGGCGATCAGGCCTGCGGCGAAACCGGCAGCGGCCGCATGGTCGAACCCGACCAGATTCTGGCCGAACTGGTGGCCTTTTTCCAACCCAAGACACTCGCGGGCCACCGCGTGCTCATCACCGCAGGCCCCACA
>Ga0265293_10009054_pt1 | contig 14460 bp, 8 predicted proteins | sample Munlanlewell138R_FD_192505 | JGI IMG/M metagenome (GOLD analysis project Ga0265293, IMG submission 192505) | Leachate microbial communities from a municipal landfill in Southern Ontario, Canada - Leachate well 138R | ecosystem: Engineered > Solid waste > Landfill > Unclassified | place: Canada...
CGCTGATGCCTGAACGATGCACCGACAAAGTGGATGTATACCATGTGAGCATCGACAACATCAAAGGAAAAGTGTACGGCATCTTGTGTAAACCCAAAGCCGAAGGGAAATATCCGGCTATACTACATGTCCCCGGAGCAGGAATCCGTCCTTACTATGGCGATATAGGGAGTGCGGAGAATGGTATTATCACCTTCCAGATCGGAATACACGGGATTCCGGTGAACCTCAGCCAAAGCGTATACGATGATTTGCGTGCCGGAGCACTCAACGGTTACCAGGTCGCCAATATGGATGACAAAGATAATTATTACTATAAACGTGTTTATCTCGGTTGCGTGAGAGCGGTAGATTTTATCGAGTCTCTCGACTGCTTTAATGGTCAGGATATCGCGGTAACAGGAGGAAGTCAGGGAGGAGCGCTCTCCATTATTACGGCAGCGCTGGACAACCGCATCGATTATCTGGCTGCCTTCTACCCAGCACTTTCCGATTTGACCGGCTATCTGCATGGCCGTGCCGGAGGATGGCCCCATATGTTCAAAGATAGTTTTACCAACAAGCCCGAAAAGATAGAAACCTCAAAGTACTACGACGTAGTGAATTTTGCACGCTTCGTCAAAGTACCCGGTTGGTATAGCTGGGGATATAACGACAACGTATGCCCGCCCACATCAATGCATGCCGCCTATAATGTCATTCCGGGAGCTAAAGAGTTGCATCTTTTCCAGGAAACCCAGCACTGGACTTTTCCGGAACAGCAGGTGCTGAAAAGCAACTGGTTATTTAAAAAACTTTTGAAATAAAATGATATATACAGGTTGTTCTCATCGAAAGTAAAAGTGTTATTTACCAATAAAATCAATAGTATGAAACGAGCATTCAAATCATTAAACACAAGAACATGATTAAAGCGAGTTCCATATGATACCTTTGAAAATAATAATTTTAATCATATGAAAAAAGTGAATCTGACAATTGGTATTCTTCTGTCTCTTTTTATTTTTTTGATGACAGGATGTGGGTCAGGCAACGGCAAGGATAACAATCCTACATGGAAAGCCCAACATGTAGTTTTTATAGGATTAGACGGTTGGGGGAGCTATAGTGTTGAGAAAGCGGATATGCCTAATGTGAAGCAGTTAATGAAAGAAGGCTGCTACACGTTACAGAAACGCACTGTACTTCCTTCATCGAGCGCAGTTAACTGGGCCTCCATGTTTATGGGAGCAGGACCTGAACTGCACGGATACACCAGATGGGGATCCCAAACGCCCGACCTGCCTGCCCGCAAACTAAACCGGAACGGGATGTTTCCCAACATTTTTAATTTATTGAGGGAAGCCGCTCCCGAAGCAGAAATCGGAGTGATATACGAATGGGATGGAATTAAATACCTGGTAGATACACTTTCACTCAATTATTACCGTAACGTCCCCAATGAAAACAAGTTGAATACAGAACTTACGGGGTTTGCAGTCAAATATATTAAAGAAAAAAAGCCGACTCTGGCAGCTTTTATATACGACAGTCCTGATGATGTGGGTCATGCAGACGGGCATGATACTCCCGGTTATTACGCCAAAATGAAAGAACTGGATAACCAGATCGGTGAAATAATCAGTGCCATAAAAGAAGCTGGTATGTATGAAAATAGCATAATCATCGTCACTTCGGATCATGGCGGCATAGATAAAGGACACGGAAGTATAACAATGATGGAAATGGAAACGCCGTTTATCATTGCCGGTAAAGGTATCCAACAGGGGGGTGAGTTTCAGGAAAGCATGATGCAATTCGATGTTGCACCCACCATTGCCGATATTTTTCATTTAGAACCACCGCAGGTTTGGATTGGCCGTTCTATGAAACAGGTATTCTTTTAATGGCTATAAAAGATGGAAAGGAAATCAAAAATAAAACTGGGTGTTTGGGGTACGGCCCTTTCGGCCGCTGTCGCTTGCACTCCGTCTCAACAGTCAGAGAGAACAAGTAAGGAGTTACCCAATGTAATTCTGATTCACCTCGATGATATGGGCTATGGCGATCTGTCACTCACCGGAGCTACAGGATACAAGACTCCCCATATCGACAGGATGGCCAATGAAGGACTCTTCTTCACCCACTATTACTCGCCACAGGCGGTATCGAGCGCATCACGGGCAGGCCTGCTCACAGGATGCTACCCCAACCGTGTCGGATTTGCCGGAGCACTGGGGCCTAACTCTGAAATCGGTATTTCCGATGAAGAGGAAACCATCGCTGAAATAGTTAAAAAGAAAGGATATGCCACCGCGGCTTATGGCAAATGGCATTTGGGAGTACAGCCCCAGTTCCTGCCCACCAATCATGGATTCGATGAGTTTTATGGTATCCCCTACTCCAACGATATGTGGCCTTTCCATCCGACAGCCAAATTTCCGGACCTGCCTCTCTTCGAAAATATGGAGATCGTGAATCCGGCGGTTTCTCCCGACGATCAGACACAGTTAACTACCAATTTCACTCTCAGGACCATAGATTTCATTAAGAGAAACCAGGACAACCCTTTCTTTATCTATCTGGCCCATCCGATGCCACATGTACCACTTTATGTTTCCGATAAATTCAAAGGAAAATCAGAGCAGGGACTCTATGGCGATGTGATGATGGAGATCGACTGGAGTGTGGGAGAAATTATAAAAGCATTAGAAGAGACCGGTTTGGATAAAAACACACTTGTCATCTTTACCTCAGACAACGGTCCCTGGCTCAATTACGGCAACCATGCCGGAAATACCGGCGGCTACAGGGAAGGTAAAGGAACATCCTTCGAAGGAGGACAGCGTGTTCCCTGTATCATGATGTGGCGGGGTGTTATTCCCGAAGGGGTTATTTCCAATAGCCTCGCTTCCGGGATCGATATCCTTCCTACCCTGGCTGAAATAACCAATGCTCCCCTGCCCGGGCATATCATCGATGGCGTCAGTCTGTTGCCTATTCTCAAGGGGGATGTAGAAGCTAAACCACGGGAGAGTTTTTACTATTACTATCGGCAGAATAGCTTAGAAGCAGTCAGACACGGATACTGGAAATTAGTTTTCCCGCATCCGGGAAGAAGTTACGAAGGATCCCAACCCGGTAACGACGGTATGCCGGGCAAAGTGAAGGAGGGTTTTCCTTTCGACGGTGCACTATACGACCTGCGACGCGACCCGGGTGAACGTTACGATGTAAGTGAGACTTATCCCGATATTGTAGAAAAACTTGAACAAATCGCTAATGCAGCACGACAGGACCTGGGCGATGATCTTACCGGAAATGAGGGAGAAAACCGAAGAAAACCCGGAAGAGTTTTATAAAATGTAGGATTTGGGATGTAGGATTTAACTACGTCGATTTCCAATTGAGATGTAGGATTTGATTACGTCGATCTCCAATTAAGATCTAGTATGTAGAATATGAAATGAAATAAATATACAAACTATGAAACGATATAACTTGATTATCTCGGCGAAATGGGCCGGTATCAGTTCCCTGGCCTTACTTGGCGCTTGCCAAAATCAGGAAAAAGAGCCTCAGCAGCCGAACATCATTTTCATCATGAGCGACGACCATGCCTATCAGGCTATCAGTGCTTATGGCCACGGGTTGAACGAAACACCCAACATAGACCGATTGGCTGAGGAAGGAGCTCTGTTTACCCGGACAACGGTCACCAACTCCATCAGTGCACCCAGCCGCGCAGTACTACTTACCGGCAAGCATAGTTTCGTGAATGGGAAAGTCGATAACCTTCATCCTTTCGACTGGAATCAGCTCAACTTTCCCAAACTAATGCAGGCTAATGGTTACCAGACTGCCATGATCGGCAAAATCCACCTCGACGGTACCCCACAGGGATTCGACTTCTCTATGGTACTACCGGGACAAGGACAATATTACAACCCCGACTTCCTTGTCAACGGTGAAAAAGTGCGCAAGGAAGGATATTGCACTGAGATTATCACTGAAACCACACTCGACTGGTTGAAAAACAAGCGTGATCCTAACAAACCATTCTGTGTACTCTATCATCAGAAGGCGCCTCACCGTAACTGGCTGCCGGCACCCAAATACCTCACACTCTATGACGATATTACTTTCGAACCGCCGGTTAGCTTCTTTGACAATTACGAAGGGCGGGGAAGAGCGGCAAAGGAACAGGAAATGCAGGTACACGGCCATGCCCAATGGGGACACGACTTCAAAATGATTGTCGATCCTTATGGCGACAGTACAGGGTTTCACAATGAGTTCAAACGCTTCAATGATAAACAACGCGAAGACTGGCTGGCCGCCTATACACCCAAAATTGAAGAATTCAAGGCAACATATCATAATCTCACGGACAAAGAGATCGCATTATGGAAATACAATAGCTATATCAAGGACTACCTGAGGACCATCAAGTCGGTCGATGATGGCGTAGGAGAACTCCTTGACTATCTCGAGGAAGCAGGCCTGGCAGAAAACACCATTGTGATCTATACTTCCGACCAGGGCTTTTATCTTGGCGAACACGGCTGGTTCGACAAGCGGTTCATGTATGAAGAGTCATTCAGGACGCCATTGTTGATGCGCTATCCCAAAGAAATAAAACCCGGAACTGTTATAGACGCATTGGTCCAAAACCTTGATTTTGCCCCTACTTTCCTCGATTACGCCGGTATTGAAACACCGCAAGAAATGCAGGGTGAGTCGTTCCGCCAACTCGTAGCAGAAAAGACCAATGAATGGCGGGACGCCGTCTATTACACCTACTACGAATATCCTTCGGTCCATATGGTAAAGCGGCACTACGGTGTAGCGACCGACCGGTACAAACTGATGCATTTTTATTACGATATTGACGAATGGGAGATGTATGACCTGGAAACGGATCCCATGGAAATGAGAAATATCTATAATGATCCGGCCTATGCCGAGGTACAGAAAATGCTTCACAAGAGATTGGAGGAGTTACGTGTGCACTATGGAGACAGCGATGAACTCAACGATAAGTTCCTGAATAGTTATCTCAAAATCCGGAAATAAAATGAAGAAGCTATTTTTAATATTTGTGGGAGCCATATTACTATCCGCATGTGTGAACAACAAAGAGAAGAACGATCCGGTCCAATATTCAGGAAATCCCATCTTTGAGGGGTGGTATGCCGATCCCGAAGGAATCATATACGATGATCTCTACTGGATATTTCCAACCTATTCCGACCTGTATGAAAAACAGGTCCATTTCGACTGTTTCTCATCACCCGATTTGGTAAACTGGACGAAACATGAAAGTATTCTCGATACGACAGAGGTAAAATGGGCTAAGATAGCCATGTGGGCACCTGGAGTAATTGAAAAAGAGGGGAAATACTATTTCTTTTTCGCTGCCAACGATATCCAAAGCGAAGATGAAATTGGAGGTATCGGCGTAGCAGTGAGCGACAGGCCAGAAGGTCCCTACAAAGATCTGATTGGTAAACCGATGATCAACGAGATCGTAAATGGAGCACAACCAATCGACCAGTTCGTCTTCAAAGAAAACGACAGCACCTACTATATGTTTTACGGTGGTTGGCGACATTGCAACGTGGTACTGCTCAAGAACGATTTCACAGGAATCAGACCGTTCCCCGACGGAGAACTCTATAAGGAAGTAACTCCCCAGGATTATGTAGAAGGGCCTTTTATGTTCAAAAAAGATGGAAAATATTACTTTATGTGGTCGGAAGGCGGCTGGGGTGGACCTGATTATAAGGCTGCCTATGCCATTGCCGACAATCCGTTGGGACCCTTCGAAAGGATCGGCACTATACTGGAACAGAATCCTGAAATAGCTACAGGCGCAGGGCATCACTCCATCATCCACAAACCGGGAAGCGACGACTGGTATATCATCTACCACCGCCGACCCATACCAAATATTCACCGCGACCACCGGGTGACCTGCATCGACAAGATGGAGTTTGATGAAAACGGACTTATTAAACCAATAGAGATCACCTTCGAAGGAGTGGCAGCCAACCCGTTCTAACCTTTTTTTATTTACCGGTTTACCCCAAAGCCTGCTAACCCGTACCATTCGTACCCGATGAGTCATGTTCGTCCCTGAGGCGTTGCATACTGGTCGGGGACAGTTTATATTTGCAGCTTGCGGCAAGGATGAGCCACCCACGCCGGCACTTCAGGTATCTCCCAGTGGTATTTAAAAAGAAATAACCGGTACAATTTATTCTGGATATCAATTAGTCAATAAGAAATGTCTGTAACCCGGGGTGTGAATAAGTTTTTCATTCCGGGTTATTTCGTAATACCCCAAAACACACTATTCTCTTTACTGAAACAATCTTCACCCCCATCCTTTTGATTTTTTAGGTCTTTTAAACCTTTTACTTTTTTATTTGTTCTAATAGCAAAGCCGATAAAACAGATAAAGCACCTCTCTGCGATGAGGATTTTGCTCAAGAGGCTTATCGACTTACAATATTCAAATGAAACTCCCTGCCGCAAGCGGCGGGGAATTAAACCCTAAGAGATTAAACCAAGAATTATAATGATGAAGGTTATTTTTTTAACAAAACAATTGTTTATTCTGTTATTCGTTACACTTTTTTCCGCTGCCTGCGGGAGCCAAAAAACAGGATCTATGAGTAATGTAGTACCAGCACAGGCATTAGACGGATATCAGGCACATGCATTGTCCGTTATTAGCCCGAAGGGATCGTCCGATACTCCGGTAAAAATTGAGATCGTCCCGGGAAAGAATATGGAAGTAGATTGCAACCACTACTCCCTCATGGGTGGATTTTCAGAGAAAGTATTGAGTGACGGCAATAGTTACTACCTGTTTGAGTCGGACGGGCAAGCGACATCCACGTTGATGGCGTGCCCCGACAATACCAAACGCAAGGAATTCGTACGTGGACAAAGTATCTTTTTTGACCTCAACGAAGCATTACCTCCTGTTGTATTTGCTCCTGAAGGAATAGAGATAAGAGAGCGTCTCTGGAATTCCACCTCACCTTATACAATCGAAAAGGGAGTCAACGTCACTATTGAAACGGAAGCAACCCAAGCATTGAAAGCCTATCCCGAATCGCTGGAAGGATATGATCGCTATGTGTTGTTCCTGCCCGAGATAAAAAATTCGATGAAGGACCGTAAAGTGGAAATCATCCCCGGCGTTACCACGGAAGTCGACTGCAATAAGCACGGATTGATGGGAGAATTTGTCGAAAAGAATATAGAAGGATGGGGTTACAACTACCTGGTCTTCGAATCGGACGGGGGAGTACGCTCCACGCGGATGGGTTGCCCCGATAATACCCGTCATACCGAACTGGTGACTGGCGCTACCCACCTGATGAACTACAACAGTCGCCTGCCGGTAGTGATATTTATTCCTAAAAAAGATAATTTCTCCGTGCAGTACAGAGTCTGGGAAGCAGGAGATCTGAAATAATAACAATTTTATCTGCAATAAAAATTTCCCTGAAGGATTGCTCGAAAGAGAGGACAATCCTCCAGGGATTTTTTTATAGATAAGCGCCTCTTAATTCAATAATTTCTTCGCATCGTTCAACCTATCCTGCCAATCAGCAGATGGTTCCAGTGTATTGAAATACTCAATGGTTTCTTCCAGTTGACTCAATTTTACCAGTGATTCAGGCGTATTCTCTTCGCTGTATTTTTTACGCAATACCCTGATCTTTTCCACATCCTGGATACCTTCCACCAGGCGTTCAAAGCGGATAGAACTCCGGGCATCAGGATAAACCATATAGGTATCACCTGCCGGCCATGTCCTGAAGCGAGAATCGGTCAGCGGATTTTCAACCCACGAGTTGTAAGCCCAGCGGAGAAATCCATCGAAATCGGCAGCAACGGCATACCATGCGGCATAGACCGATTCTGCCGGAGCGGAAAAAGTAAACATATTGGGAAATCTATCGGCACAGCACACATAATAGGTGGTGATCAACCCTTTGTCCCTACGTGCGGCAATCTCTTCCTTATCCACCTTGTTACCGACTCCCACACAAATATCCTTTATCCATGGATAATCCCTGTAACTTTTGTGATTATCTGCCAATGAGACACCCAATTCGGGAGCAACACTCTCAAGCACCTTCAATGCGGCCTGCATATCTGCCGGCGCACGCTCATCCATGGCTATATTGGTCTTTTCCAACCATCCTTTTTCGCGAAGATGTTGAGTAAAATCTTTCAGGAACAGGCTCCACAACTCCGCATACTCTTTTGACTGGGCCTTCAGCTCTACGGTCACCAGCTCTCCTTTTTCCATATCATTATAGTGCAACTTATTGTTCCAGGTGAGCAACGAATAGCAATTGATCATCTTATTGATACCCAGATCCATCATATACTCCACCCATCTATCAAAGATAGTATAGTCGAAAACCCAGCTCTGGTCTTTATTTTTTGTCCAGATAATCATATCGGCATAGGCATCATAACACTGGTTGTTCCAGGGATCCATATTCAAGGTAGCGGTAATCACTTTTTGTCCCGCATCAGCCAGCATCTTCATCAACGGTCTCATCTTCTCAAAATGAGTGTCGCTCCACACTTCCAGGTTATGTACCCTTGCCACCGCCGACGGATGTTGCCACAAATCGAGGTGGTAAAGCCATTGCGATGGTTCAGGCAGCACCTGGTCCACAACATTCAATGCTATTTCAAAATTCTCTACGGATCGGCCTCCGGCATACAGTTTCAGGTTACCTTTATAATTTCCGGCAACAGCATCGGAGGGGATGGTGAACGTCAGCCATACCGGTCTTACGGTTTTCGCTTCCATGTTAAAGCACTCCAGGTTGTCCAACATATCGGCGACCAGTGATGCGGGAAAATCTTCCGGTTTGCGGTATCCACAGCCGGAGCCGAACTCATCGGTCATCACGTAACGGACAAATCTTGCCTGGGCGAGAGATGCAGGCAGTTTACTTCCCTGTGCCTGAAAGTCGGTGAAATCCAATTCTACCTGGTTGACATCTGCGACAGACCATAGCAGTAATTGAGCCGATACCCTCTCGCCTTTCCAACCTGTAATTGCTACACTCTTAGTAAGAGACACGTGAGGTACCAACGATTTCGGCAGTTTGTCGTCAGGCGAAATAAATGATGCCTGTAAACCTGCCGGCACGTTTGACCAGTCGGAGAATGTATCGTTTACCGGATCCTGCATCTCTTCAAAAGTGCTACACTCTTTTTGGGGACGCTTGCTTTCGCATGAGATAAGAGTTAAAGCCTGTAGCCCTATCAACATGCATAGGAATAATCGTAAAATAGTTGATGAAATACTCATAGGAAATAAGATAATAGATAAAACCATCTTGCCAACTCACCAATTACAACAGACAAAAATAGTGAAAGTCGAGAGAAAAGCCAAACTTGTTTGAGTTTTTCCAAGGCGCATCCTATATTATGAAAAAATAAACATTATTTCCGTAGTAAAAGATGAAAAACGATAGTTATATTCTCTGTTTTTATTGCATTTTATCAATTATTCCCCTATCTTTGCAATAAATTTAAATGTTAGCAATGCAGAGATTGTATTCAACATACCTCCACACTACCACTACTATGACCATGACCCCTTAGGGGGTTATGCAAATTCTTCGTATCCGGACTCGTCTGCTATGTGGCGAGATACAACATTCGACAACCGAATGGAAGTCAATTTTCACATTCCATAGATCCATTAAAAAGAAAAGAACTAAGAGATAAACAATGTACTAATTTATCAATATGCCGATATGCCAATTAAATCATTAGTCACTACTTTCCAATAAATCGGAACAAGTTATCCCGATAAATCGGGATTGGTACATTAATTTCTGCTTCTAAAAATGTTTCATATAACCTCAGGGTTAAAAATATAATCGTTATGAAGGTGATGAAATTCGGGGGAACATCCGTAGGGGATCCCGATAGTTTACAACGAGTCAAGAAGATCATAGAAAAAGAGAGTGAACCCGTCATTGTGATAGTTTCAGCGTTGGGTGGTGTGACAGACCGTCTGTTACTCACTGCTGATTTTGCGTTGAACGGCAATCCAGGATATAAACCACTGCTCGAGGAAATAATTCTGCGTCATGAAGAGTTAATCGAAAAGGTAATCTCCTCCCCATATGACAAGGAGGAACTAAAGCAAAAGACAGACCAGCTGTTCGAAGAGTTACGCAATATTTTACAAGGGGTATTCCTTATCGGCGATCTCTCACAAAAGACCTCTGACAAGATCGTCAGTTACGGTGAACGCTTCTCTTCGCTGATCATCAGCAAGGTGATTGATATGGCGCAGCTATACGATGCCACCAGGTTCATCAAGACCGACCAACAATTCCGCAATCATATTCCCGACCTGACGCGATCAAATGAATTGATCCGTAAGACATTCTCCGAAATGCCGCCGCCCCATGTAGCGGTTGTACCCGGATTTATTTCATCGAGCAACGACAACAACGACATTACGAATCTGGGACGGGGGGGGTCGGACTATACCGCTGCAATCATCGCGGCGGCAATGGATGCTTCCGTACTGGAGATATGGACAGATGTGGACGGATTTATGACTGCCGACCCCAAGATCATCAATTCAGCCTATGTCATCGAAGAGTTGTCGTTTACCGAAGCGATAGAGTTGTCCAATTTTGGTGCAAAGGTTATCTATCCTCCTACCATTTTCCCGGTTTATCACAAAAACATCCCTATACGTGTCAAAAACACATTCCATCCCGAAGCGGAAGGCACCTTGATCAAAAATATCCAACCCACCCGGAACGGAAAAATCATAAAGGGCATCTCATCGATCAACGATACTGCGCTGATCACTATCCAGGGACTAGGAATGGTAGGAGTGATCGGTGTAAACAAACGCATCTTTTCCGCATTGGCGGAGAACGGTATCAGTGTCTTTCTCGTTTCACAGGCATCGTCGGAGAACAGTTCATCCATTGGCGTACGCTCACAGGACGCACTCCTTTCACAACAGGTACTCAGGAAAGAATTTGCCCATGAGATAAAGATGGGAAGCATCAACGACATCTTAGTGGAACATGATCTGGCTACCATTGCTATTGTCGGACAAAATATGAAGCATGTACCTGGTATTGCCGGAAAATTTTTCGGAGCTTTGGGACGAAACGGCATCAGTATTGTAGCACTGGCCCAGGGGGGGGGTGAGACCAATATCTCCTGTGTGATCTCCAAATCCGACCTGAAAAAGTCGCTCAACGTGATCCACGACTCCTTCTTCCTATCGCCCTACCAGGAATTGAATCTATTCATTGTCGGCACCGGTACCGTGGGTGGTAATCTGCTCGCACAAATCAAACAGCAACAGAGCACACTCAAGGAACAAAATAAATTAAGGATCAATATCGTAGGTATAGCCAACGGACGTAAGGCATTGTTTACCCGCGAGGGTATTCCTTTGGAGGGATACTTCGATAACCTGATGACAAATGGCATACAGAGCTCGCCGGAACGGATCCGTGATGAGGTTATCAAAATGAATATCTTTAACTCCGTATTTGTCGATTGTACGGCAAGTACAGATATCGCCGGACTATACGGCGAATTGATGGCAAAAAATATTTCGGTGGTCACCGCCAACAAGATTGCCGCTTCCTCCGATTATGAGAGCTATCGTCATCTGAAAGAAACTGCCCGTAAGACGGGTGTGAAATTCCTGTTCGAGACCAATGTAGGAGCGGGACTCCCTATTATCAACACAATGAACTCCCTGACCAACTCGGGTGACAAAATCGTGAAATTGGAAGCCGTGCTTTCCGGCACATTGAATTTCATCTTCAATACATTGAGTGAAGATATTCCATTTAGCAAAGCAATACAAATGGCAGTAGAGGCACAGTTTGCCGAGCCTGATCCACGTATAGACCTGAGCGGGTTGGATGTAACACGAAAATTGGTCATCCTCTCCCGCGAAGCAGGAGCCAGCATAAACCAGTCGGATGTAAAGAAAAACCTCTTTGTGCCCCAAAAATACTTTGACGGCCCACTGGAAGAGTTTTGGAAGAGCATCCCTGAGATGGATGCTTCGTTCGAAGCTCGCCGCCAGGAGTTGGCAAAAGAGGGAAAACGACTCCGGTTCGTCGCATCATACGACAACGGCAACTGTGAAGTAGGTCTGAGAGAAGTGGAACAGGGGCATCCTTTCTATGATCTGGAAGGAAGTAATAATATCATCATGATCACCACCGAGCGGTACAACGAGTATCCCATGGTGATCAAAGGATATGGTGCCGGTGCCGGTGTAACAGCGGCAGGCGTATTTTCGGATCTTATCTCAATTGCAAATATTCGATAGTTATTCGGCTTCGCCATTATTCAATGGTTATTCGGCTTCGCCGTTATTCGATAGTTATTCGTTCGCTCTGCTCACGTTATTCGGCTACGCCGTTATTCGCTTCGCGTTATTCAGTGGTTATTCACTCACTCCGTTCGTGTTATTCGGCTTCGCCGTTATTTCCCGCCTTGCGGGATAGTGCAACAACCGAATTACTACTGAATTACTACTGAATTACAACTGAATAACAACCGAATATCAACTGAATAACGGCGAAGCCGAATAACTACTGAATAACAACTGAACAACTACTGAATAACAACTGAATTACTACTGAATTACTACTGAATTACAACCGAACAACAACTGAACAACAATGAAATATATCATCATTCTTGGCGACGGCATGGCCGACGAACCCATTGCTTCATTGGGAAACAAGACAGCCATACAGGCTGCCGCCACACCCTATATAGACCTGTTGGCACGAAAAGGTAGAAACGGGCTGTTGCATACCGTTCCCGAAGGATTTGCACCGGGGAGTGAAATCGCCAACCTCTCGGTGATGGGGTACGATGTGCCTTCCGTATACGAGGGGCGTGGCGTACTGGAAGCGGCCAGCATGGGTGTGGAAATCCTGCCGGGAGAGATGGGAATGCGTTGCAATCTGGTCTGTCTCAACGGCGACCTGCTGATAAATCATTCGGCAGGACATATCTCCACTCCCGAAGCGGAAGAATTGATCAAGTTCCTTGATCACAAACTGGGCAACGACATATTCAGTTTTTATCCCGGGGTTTCCTATCGTCATCTGTTGAAAATGAAAGGGGGAGACAAGCGGCTCCGTTGCACACCTCCCCATGATATTCCGGAACAACCGTTCCGGCCGCACCTGATCCAACCCGAAAAAGAAGAGGCCCGGACAACCGCCGACGCTTTGAACAGGTTGATCTTTGCTTCCCAGGAGATACTGGCAGATCACCCCGTCAACAGAAAAAGGATAGCAGAAGGCAAAGCTCCGGCCAACAGCATCTGGCCCTGGTCACCCGGATTCCATCCTCAAATGAAACCGCTCAAAGAAATGTTCCCGATAAAAAGCGGTGCGGTGATCTCTGCTGTAGACCTGATCAGGGGAATTGGAGTCTATGCGGGATTGGAAGTGATCATGGTGGAAGGAGCCACAGGCCTCTACGACACCAACTACGAAGGAAAAGCGGAGGCAGCCCTCAAAGCGCTGAAGGAAAAAGACTTCGTATATCTCCATATCGAAGCCAGTGACGAAGCGGGACACGAGGGAGATGCACCTCTGAAGGTAAAAACCATTGAATATCTGGACGCACGTATTGTAAAGACTATTTATGAAGAGACTTTACAATGGGACGAACCGGTCACTATTGCCATCCTGCCCGATCATCCCACGCCCTGTGCCATACGGACACATACACGCGAACCTATTCCGTTCCTGATCTATCACCGGGATATTGAACCCGACAGTGTGCAGGTATATGATGAGTTTGCCGCAAAAAAGGGGAGTTACGGATTGCTCTATGGCGACGAGTTTATGAAAGAAGTCTTTGGCTTCGCCGTTATTCGATAGCTATTCGGCTTCGCCGTTATTCAATGGTTATTCGCTTCGCGTTATTCAGTGGTTATTCGGCTTCGCCGTTATTCAATAGTTATTCGTTCGCTCTGCTCACGTTATTCGGCTACGCCGTTATTCAGTGGTTTTTCACTCACTCCGTTCGTGTTATTCGCACTTCGTGCGTTATTTCCCGCCTTGCGGGATAGTGCAACAATCGGACAACAATTGAATTACAATTGAACAACTATTGAATAACAACTGAACAACAACTGAATATCAACTGAATAACAACTGAATAACAACTGAACAACAACTGAATAACAACTGAACAACCACTGAACAACCACTGAACAACTATTGAACAACTATTGAACAACTATTGAATAACAATTGAATAACAATTGAATAACTACTGAACAACAACCGAATAACAATTGAATAACAATTGAACAACAACTGAATTATGAAATATTACAGTACAAATAAAGAAGCATTTGTAGTTTCCCTGCAAGAGGCGGTGATAAAAGGGTTGGCT
>Ga0265293_10009057_pt1 | contig 14458 bp, 23 predicted proteins | sample Munlanlewell138R_FD_192505 | JGI IMG/M metagenome (GOLD analysis project Ga0265293, IMG submission 192505) | Leachate microbial communities from a municipal landfill in Southern Ontario, Canada - Leachate well 138R | ecosystem: Engineered > Solid waste > Landfill > Unclassified | place: Canada...
AAAATGCTTCATAATTTTGAAAGGCAAGCTACCTTTATCAGTGAACACAATTAAGTGAACAAGATTCTGTAACTTTACAGGAATCTAACGCTTGTTACAAGGTGAATTATGGGTTGGCCCACGAGATACCAAGCCTCAAACGGTGAAATACCGCGCCAATGCCCGTCCAGCAACATGACTGGCTAGGTCCAGCATCAGACCAATCAAACTTGAAACAGAAAAGCGTGCAAGCAAAGGGTGTCCTTCGGACCCCGTGCTATCCATCCCCACCATGAATGATGGGGCTTTCCGCACTTAATGGTAAAAAATGGGCATGAATTTGAAAATGTTCTATAATTTATGTAATGACAATGACAACACACTTAAAGGAACTTATGACATGACCACGATAACAAACCTACAAGCTAAACGGGATACCCTGAATCTAAGAATCAAAACACATGAAAGAATTTTGATTGACCGAGCAGCAAAAATTCAAGGGAAAAATTTAACCACTTTTGTTTTAGATGCGTTACGGTCTGCATCAGAACAAGCCATCTTAGATCAAACTTATATTTCAACCAATCCTAAAGCTTTTGAAGAGTTCGTAAACAGGTTGGATGCACCAGCGCAAACAAATGAAAACCTAAGAAAAACAATGCAAAAAAAGGCTCCGTGGGATAATTGATGAAATTACAAAAACCTGAAAAACTATCAGAAAAGCACGTTTTTAATCAATTTCATTCAGGTGAAAAAGTTCTGGATGAATGGATAAAACATAAAGCTCTTAAAAATGAATATTCTGGCGGTTCACGAACTTTTGTCGTTTGCTCAGAAAATAATGAAGTTGTTGCATATTACGCACTTTCTACCGGATCAATTGATTTAGATAATTCTACTGGAACGTTTAGACGAAACATGCCTAATCCAATTCCAGTCATAATCCTTGCTCGTTTGGCTGTAGATCAGCAATACCAGGGAAAAGGGATTGGTAGAGCATTAATAAGGGATGCAGGTTTGCGAATTATCCAGGCTGCTGATATTGTTGGGATAAGGGGTTTAATTGTTCATGCTCTAACAGAAGAAGCCAAACAATTTTATGAAAATATCGGTTTTTCCCCTTCTCCAATTAATCCAATGACACTCTTAATTACATTAAAAGATTTGAAAAATAATATTTAAATTTTACGAATATACCGGTGGAACATTGTCCTTTAGAGTGGGATATCAGGCAGTCTCTGAAAGGTTAATAAGTCGCTCAAAAAAATGAACAACTTGCCGGTAATGAAGCAAGTCGTTCAAAATAATTACTGAAATAAAATCGCTTCCATTCTGGACTGTATTTCTTCAATAATATGTGTAGGAACTTTTTCTTTAAACCGTAATTGTCGGATAGGCCATTCTAACGTTTGTAATTGATGACATTGCACTGCACCCTGGGTATCAGTACCAGCCTCTATTAACGTAACAACCGTGCCAAAATTCCTGGCAACATGAGCACCCGAGTTCGACAGTTTGCATCTAACCATCTGATTTAAATAAAAAAAAGCATGCCATTACATTTTTAGATGTATTGACTGAATTCCAAAAACAATTCACAATATACGCTTATTCAAAGAAGATAACAGAAGATCGACCAAAAAATGGTTTGTAGTGAAGCGTTTTTAAAGCGATTCATTACAAATCAATGGGTTACGTTTTTAACTGTCGAACTCGGGTTAACAGTGCAAGGGATGATGCCGCTGTTCAGCGTATTTATTGTAGAGCTTGATCTACCAACAGATGATTCCAAATAAAATGATTATTGCAATTAAGCGTATTACCAATTTAAATGACAATCCTTCTGCAAAAGCGTGATGAAAATATTATCCAGAAGCCATTAAAAATTTGCAGCCCTTCCGTATTGTTAAATACGTTGAAAATAGGGGGCTATGCAGGAAGAAAATATTATTATGAGTTTTTTCATTAAAATTAAATCTTTTTTTGTTGAAGAAGATGACTCCGAGTACTGGGATAAAAAAGCGGCACAACTGACGTATTTGAGTGAGCTCCGTAGCTGTAATTTAGTTGTCAGTCCAGATGAGATGAATCTCAGCTTGGCAGAGCATGCACAAAGAGCTGTGGGATACGTAAACTTTGAAAAAATGCTTATAGATCTTGATGTTGATACTGGATATCGGCAGCTATCTAATGCAGACATGATGGTTGCTATTGGTATTGGCTTCATGGGCGTTGCCACCGCATATATAACCAATTTAAATGCTGAGGCACTTGAGAAAAAAGCACTCACACTGCATAAGTTTTTTAAGCCTGATGGCACGACAAGCCCTCATGACTTCTGGCCTGGCGCTAAACATCGTACCAAATTCGGCCACGATTTTAATCTAGGCCAGAAACTCCCTGAAGGGATGACTTTTGGTGAGGAGCAGGTCGGAGGGAAAAGCCTTTATCAGTTGCTTTTAAGTTATATAGAAACTAATTATCCTGGTTCTGGTGTATTAGCCACTCATTTTAAGCTCGTCATGCACGTACTGACTCATTATTTAAGCGATTTGCCTACCAATGATGGCTTGCCACTGCCATTTACTTCTTTCTTTACCAAATGGAAGGAAAACCCTATGAACGTTTCAGGCTATGGTGCGGATAATCCTTTTACAGATGCTCTTGGAAGGGAGTTTGGAGCAATTCATGCCTCTGACATGACTTCATACGCTATCATGAAAATGATGATTAAAGGTTATAAAGCCTATATATTCAGGGGGAGATCATCTTCAAAGCAGGATAAAAACTTGCACGAAGCACAGATTAGCACAATTGCTTACGGCTCGGCATTGTTAATTCAATTGCTCCTATGTTTGTTAGATGCAGGAAGTGGTGGTGTAGTTGGTACTGCCACAGGAGCAACGCGAATGACGGCTAAGTTAAATTACCTCATTGTCGGTCCATTCCTTTGGAATGCATCAAAATCGGTGCTTATTGTCAATAAGCAAAATGGTGAGATAATGAAAGACTATGAGGACTCTATTGCTTGTCTTAACAGTAGTGAGACTTCATTTGATTCCTGGTTAAAAACACAATGCGCTTGATAAATCATAAGGTAAACTCGCAGGAAGAGTATCACTTTGAGTCTTCTCAAGATTATTGCGATCTTGATGAAATAACAAGAGTGGCTGAACTATTGAGCAAACGAAAAGACTTTACTGTTGCAGATAAAGCGCAGTTACTGGCTATAGTAGAACTGGAGGCAACTCGTTATCGCTTTGCATCTACTGACTTATCCTTAGAAGAGTACCAAACCAAGGTTCAGGATATTAGGCAAACTCTTATCAAAACGTATAACCGAGAGCCATTCGATAATGGTAAAGTAGATAAAACGTTTTACGTAGAACTCAACAAAGGATATGGCTATGTCGGGTAAAGTCGCTGCTAAGGCGATTGCAACAGCAATAGTAGCCTCCGTAACGGCTTGGGTTGCAGCAAAGAAGGTGTCTGATGTGTATGAAAAAAAACGCAAAGAGCAGCTTGATTGCGAAGATGAACTCATTTTTAAAAAAATGAAGGATATAAATAAATGATTTTTTTTATATTTGTTGTTTTTGCTGTTGTTGTTTTTGCCATCAGGTTTACAACTCTTGAGGGTAAAAGACAAAATAAGCACAGACAATTCAGGCAGGCAAAAGATAAAGTTTTCAGTAAAGATGTAAAAAACACTAGTAAAATCGGCAATAAAAAGAACCTGTAAATAAAACTGTATAAACCGTCTATCATTACACCCCTACAGGGTTGTCAATGGCCATTATTTTTGACCCACTTTTGGCCAATAAATTTGACTCCCCAAGTTCGACAGTTAAAATCGTAACCCATTGATTTGTAATGAATCGCTTTATAAACGCTCCACTACAAACCATTTTTTGGTCGATCTTCTGTTATCTTCTTTGAATAAGCGTATATTGTGAATTGTTTTTGGAATTCAGTCAATACATCTAAAAATGTAATGGCATGCTCTTTTTTTATTTAAATCAGATGGTTAGATGAAAACTGTCGAACTCGGGTGAGCAGCACCCTGGGAGATAGGGCATATCATGGCTATCCCTTTTTCATTAAATATTTTATTGCTCAACACAATGCAAAGATGTTTGTCTTTCATTTCCATCCCTGTTACAGGATCAAACTCAATTTGCACAATGTCGCCACGCTCTGGTACATAAGCCATTAGCAGACCTCCTTACCCGCTGGTACTAATTCGTCCCATCCATCTACCATTGGTAGCTGATCTGGCATTTCTGCCATTAAATCCTCAATTTTATAATGTGAACGGTTACTTAAATTTAATTTTTCCGCTACCAGTTTTCTTAGTATTCCGACCTACAGGACTACCATATATTGTTATATCCCCTGATCCTCTTAACGTGGCATCAACCGACTCTTTGACAGTCGCAATGATATCTTTAGACCTGCGCGTTGGCACACTTCTTTGAGACTACTTTCCGTATCTTTACTCATTTTGAATCCCAGAAAAATGTTGATATTCCCTGGGGAATAACAACATTATCGTACATAACTAATTGATAATTAACGAATGTTCCTGGATATTAACTGGTGCACTGACACAAAAATAATACATTGTCTTTGCGATACCCTGGATACTTGCATACACTAAAGCTGGAAATTCCATATCATTTTTCATTGGGATTCTTTTCCAGACATTCTTTCTATCACCCCAGCCAATATCAATTGAAATATCGTTCTTGCCTCTGTAAAAATGCAGGTAGGTATCCTCAATCAAATCGGCATCTTTATTCCTGGCCTTCATTTCATCTATATAGGAAATCAAAGATTCTTTTAGTACTTTTAATTTTTCCGAATATTCAGCGTATGGTTCCACACCATTTTTAACCCTGGATGAAAAAATAAACGAGAAATATTCAACCTGGATAGCATCATTCTCGATAGATAACAAAAATTCTTCAGTTTCAGCTTTTGTTGATTCTTCAAATGCCTTTTCGATATCCTCTACCTTAATATAATCAGACTGCTGCATGGTTTCCCTTTTGTTTAAAAATAAATCGTTCAAGATAATCAAAACTGTACAATTTTACAGCATGATATTCAATGGTTTTTCCTCTTTCATTAAATACAACAGTTCTGACATACCCATAAAATGCCGGTTGCAACCGGTAACGGTGGTAAATAATGTAGGTGTACATTGAAAGCTGTACAACATCTGATTCATAAAAACGGTGTCTTTTGCGAGTTTTGGTATCCAAAGGCACAAACTTATTGTTGATTAGAAATCCTTGATCAATTCGGCCTTTGCAGGGGTATGGATGCATACATTCAACATCAGTTTCGTTAAATATTAAATCCCCATACCGTAGATCAGTAGGCATCTTCTCATATTTCAAGAAGTTAACATAATTCTTTATTTTATTATTCGCTTTATAAATATATAAAGAAATTAAATATGGAATACCAATTAGGCATATAACAATAAAAATAGTATTCATAAAATTCCTTTAATTATATTTATCATTTCCAATAAAAGATGATACTAAAATAACAATAATTTAATCATACATTAATTAATCTGTATGTGTGGGCAGTTCGGAAAATAACAATCCCAATGTATAGAAAATCTGACAGTTTATTGATTTTTCACTACCCAACTAAGAACATATAAATATACAAAATCTGACAGTTTATTGTTCGTTTATTAATTGTGATTTTGCCTTTTATGTCCATCCATACTGTAAATTATATGGATTATGTCATATTTTCTATATTTCAATGCACTACGCCATTTCCTCAACCGTCAAAAATTTGCAGATTTTGAGCCCTAATTTATACTTTAATTAAGTCAGAAATTAACCACATACTTTAAATATAAGGGTATATAAAATGAAATTAAAGCCATTCAACTACGAAGAAGCAATTAAAGACATTTCCAATGTTATTACAAGAAGCGGTAAAGCCGTGCAAGAACTTTATCTAATGCAAACCATCACAGATGCACAGCCCTTGTTAGCTTCAATTGAAGGCAACATTAAATCCCTATCTAAAGAAGGACGTTTTATTGATGATATCAATAATAGTGATTATGATCTTTTTATCATAGAAAATCCTAAATGCATTAAATGGAGAGAATTACCTGAAGATACGTTAATAAAAATTCCTGAAACCAGCGAACTTCGTTACCTATGTCGTGCAATTGGTTCTGGAGCCGCTTCCTTTAAAAACGGGGTTTCAAGCCATACAATCAATGAAGAAGAAATAGAAGCTGATATACACGCAAAAGCTAAACTGATAGAGCAGCCCATGTTTACATTTTGGCAAGGTGGAAAATGTCCTGTACCAGTAGGTGTTCAGCTTGAATTGACCTACCGTTCCGGTGAAATTTGCCAAACAAATAGCGGTCAATTTCTCGAATGGGAGCATGACGGCACCCTTGAAGATATCATTGCCTACCGAATCCTGGGGGCAGCAGAAGGCTATACGCCATTCTTTAAAGGCGAAGAGTTTTAATCTCTGTTAGAAGGTGTACATATCAGAAATCATGTGTACACCAATCATGAAATAATTCATCCGTGTCAAATTGTGCCTACCATAGTTAAGAAAGAAATCTTTGCAACAGTGCAGCCAAGTTCTCTTTCTTATTTGCCTACATAAAACCTAATAATTTTGACTTTCACTGTATCTATGTATAATCAATACCAAGGAAGCAAACCGATTAACGCTGCGCCTTGGGCAACAGAGGTAGGAGTTTAGAATGCAATTGACTACATACACAGTAAACGAAAATGGACTGCAAGAAATCAAAGCATTCCTGGGTGAAAATCACAAGTTGGGAGAAGCCCATTTTAACCACTCCATGTTAAGGGCATGGGCAAATGAGTCAGAATTTCAGTTGGGCCAAGGTAATCCGGCAACTATCGAAATCAAGGCTTACGATAGTGTTCATGGCCACACACAAGAATATACAATAAGTGATGCCGGTTTAGATTCCTATACAGAAGAAATTGACGATTGATCTACCATACCTTGCCGTTACAAAAACCCTTATTAATTTTTAATAAGGGTTTTTTTATGGGCTTGCCAAATAGTAATTTAGCTTTTGAAGATGCAAAAAGAAGGAAAAATATTTCAGAGGGAAAATCACAACCCTATCTTGAATCAGATGCTTTCCAATACGATCCCATACTCTACCGGCAGGAACCAACGCGCTCACCGCCAGTAGTTATTTCAAATGAGACAGAATACAAATCATCATCCTCAAACGCATTCCCTGTTTGGGTAATGATGTTTTTTGTTGTGTATTTTTTCTGTAAGTATATTGGATTGTAATTTGACCAATACACCCTAAATTGTTTGCAGATTTAGCAAACTCACGCAGAATTATAAATGAGTTTACCTTGATGTAACTCATAAGGCATATTCTCTTTTATTAAAAATTCATCATAAGATTTTATCTTTTTATTAGATTCAAAAATATAAAAAGCCAATCCATAAGGAATGCCAATTAAACAAATAATAATAAAAAAGGTACCCATATTTAGCGCTCAATATAATCAATTCTTTAATTAAATCATACTATATTTAATCTGCAAGTAGGGTTAATGAAATTTTTTCAATTAATTACCATAAACAAAAGGTGTCACTTTTTATCATGCTAATTTCAGGAACACAAAAAATCCACGACTTTTATGTGTCACTTTTTATATAAATCTTATTTATTCATGCATATTTACCGGACTGGTACAGGGCAATTTACATAAAACCTGTCACTTTTATGTTGTTTGTGTTGTTAGGTCAGGCCCTGGCATATCTGCCCTAAGTTGCAAGCTGTGGCCATTAATTAGGTATTTTTAATTGTTCAAAAATTAATAACCACCTAAAATACAGTGAAATTTGTTGAAATTTTATTTGTTTGTATGCTTAATATATTCCCACATAAATGAAGAGATAAACATGGATCTGGACAAAGTAAACAATGATTTTGAAGCTTGGTATAAGGACTTTTTAAATACTGAATTTAAAAATGCTATATCCGGTTGGACTCAAAAAGAAATTGCTCAGGCTGCTTGGGTAGGACGGGTTAAATTTGATCAATCCACCAAAGTTGAACTCAGCAATGAGCCTGTACCTGTGGCCTGGCTACACCCAACAGATCCCACAAGGGCCATTACAAATGCCCAAAAGGATGGTGGGATTAAAGATGGTGGAGGTATTGCCAAATCCATGTCGTTTTACAGTGTACCGGCATATTTAGTACCTTTGCCTGGCCCATCAGGAGAATTGCATACGGAGCCGGCAGCATGGTTGCACCCAGAAGATCCCATGCGAGTCATCACAAAGGCCCAAAAAGATGGGGCATTGAAAGACGGAGGGGGTATTAAAACGGCAATGCAGGCTTGCACTATCGCTTGCTATACCAAAACAAAAATTGATTATATGGAATAAATAACTGTCAAAAATCATGAAACAACCACAATGTTGCAGATAAATATATACCTGGATAATAAGAGTTAGACCTACTTTTGAGGAAAACCACCATGCATCCATCATTTAATTCCAGCATCACGATTGTTATGCACAAAGCCACTAAACCATCAGAAATGTTGGCTTATAACAATCTACTCATTGAAATTTTTGGAAGGGAGGCTTTCAATAAAAATTATCATGAACCGGTGAACCAAATTGTCCACCCCGTAGAACTAACCTTTGATTGTCTTTGGCTGTACCATGGTCAGTGGGACCAACCATTTTTGATGTATTCCGTTTTCCCAAACCTGGAAGAATATTGTTGCCCTGATCCAATGGGTCATTTAATCAAACTTATCAGGCATTTTCTTTCCCGAGACGACATTGAGGCGGTCTACCTTGATGATACGAACACCGAAAAAGGCTTGGGCCGTAAAATTGATTGGCAGTGGGTCAAGGAACAGGTGTATGGTATTCAGTTGCCTGCACCGGCAAGAAAAGCCGCCTGATTGATTAAAAAATTGTTGATGGATAATTTCAAAGCCCTATCTGGGCTTTTTTCTTTGTCGCCTTAATTTTGTGATGAATTGTACAATTACCAAATTTCTTAAACTTTAAGGACATGGCTTTTATATCATTTGTATAGATTTAGGCTATTGATTTCATCCAGGTTAAGTGGTTTCTTTGCAGATTGTTTGAACTAACCTACAATATTTATTGTGATAGATAATCACAGCCGAGGCCAGCGGTGATTCTGGCAGATAAGGATGTTGCCATGAAAACAATTTCACTTGATCAATTTGAAGAGATTATCGCCCGTTCTGATTGGGTTCGCCTTCAGGAATTTGATACTCCTAACGATAGTGAGTATGACCAAATTGTCTGGAATAACAAAACACAAGACCATGACTGTATCCGGGTAACGAAAATCTATGGTTTGGTTCGCTTAACTTCAACACTGAATGATATGCGCATCACCTATACGGAGGGTTATGCATATGATCAATATATGCCTGAAACCTTGATTTCCAATACTGATGGCATTGAACCAGTATGGGAATATGAGGGTCCAGACGTAGTTGATGAAGATGGCGAAATTTTAAATGCCCATGAGCTGGCTGATTATTTGCCAGGTGAATTTAGTGAGCTGGATCTGGAAAAACTCGAAATTGAAGAAATTTCAGATGTTGATTTTGATAAGGATAGTGATATGGAAACTTTTGTTCTCGACATTGACAACGAACCGAACATTCGTTTTTCAGGTGAGTTGATTGCTTCGGCTTCCAGTTCTGATAACAGCGCTTCAGGTAGTGACTATAGTGGACAAAGCGGACGTTGGACAGAGTTAAAATTGTATAAAACCGTGGGTGGTAAATTCATTTGTCATCGTATAGGACGCACAACTTGGAGTGTTGAGCGTGAGCAGTTTAGCGGAAAGGTCTGCACCAACAATGAAGAAATTATTGATTTTTTTGGTAATGGCTGGTTGTCCAAAAAATTGTTTAAAGAAGCCGGCATAGAATCAGTCATTGATATTGAATAAAAGTAACGGGGACTTTTAAACCAAATATTCCCCGGGGAATAAAAGGGGCGATGCTCCTTTTTTAGTAAAATATTTTGTTAATTTTCAATAATTTAGCAGTTTCTTTAATTTTATTTTTTTCATTTGGAGAACGCTTTGGATGACCAAAACCAACGTGAAATTGAAGGTGTCGAAGCATTAAAACGCCTTCTTCCTATTGCGCAAGGTTTTTCTGGCCAATGTCGGATTGTTGCAGCTTTTTTGCTGGGACTTTATGACGGTGATCGGTTTCCTTTCAACATGAATGATTTTAGGATACTAGATCCACGCATATTCTCTGATTGTTTAACGGTATTGAAAATGGATATCAACCCTAAAAGGGACGTGCATACTTATTTTGAGAATGGAGCCGCCATTTGGGAAGAACTTGCCGTTGCCTGGAGCATTAAGGATTTTTATGAGCAAAAATAAGCTAAGGAAAAAGAGAAAATACACCCAAATAAGTTATGAAAGGGATTTTGTTCATAATAGCAGTATTGGTAAATTTCTATGTGACTGGGAAAAAAGCGCAAAAGAGGTTATCTCAGTAACACATCAATTTTTGATTCGCAGTGAGACTCAACGAGTACGTGAATTTAAAAATCTTCATAGTTCAATTCATACGTTCTTCCAGAATAAATAATTTGAATTTAACTTTGCAATGCAGTCAAATGTCTTCATAATACATATATGGGCAGGAGATCAGCTTATTCAGGCTGGCGGTAAAGTTTGGGAAAAAGGTGATATCAAGCGCATCTACATGACTTGCGCCCAATTTAACCAGGTCACAGGCCGGCAATACAACCTGAGCGACAGCAATAATAAAATATTTTTTGATTTTGCCGCCAATGCAATTATGCGAAGTTATAAAGGCAAAAAATCTACTGTTGAGATCCAATACTAATCACAAATACCCCCGTAAGGGGGGGGAACCGAGAGACGACAAAATGTACTCTACTAAATTCAAATCAGTCTGTGAAATGCTGTTTGGCCGCTCGTGGCAAGCTCAGGTGGCTGACTACCTCATGATTAGCCGTAAAACAGTATCATCCTGGATTGAACGCGGATCAATTCCTGCCTGGGTTGATAAAGAGATCAAGCCGCTTGCAATGCGAAGAGCTAAAGAATCTCAGTTTGCTCTTAAGTCACTTGATATGAATGACGATGACTACTATCACTGTCAAGCGATTCTCAATGGCCAGGTCTTTTATTACGACTTCAGTAGATACAATCTTAATGATATTCAACAGTTTGTTGAAAACCAGAAGTGGACTGTTATTGATCATGCTAAAGCGCTGATACGTGAACAATGGTCACTAGAAAGGGTCCTGCAATGGGTTGAAGATCAAATACTGAGCGAAAATGATATTGCAAGTTATCTTGAGCGGAATGATGTAGCACATGATGATATCTGCGACATTCAGAATATGCGTAGCGATTCTTACGGTGATGTTTGTTCTGTTGTTGAAATCATGTTTGAGCGTATTAATAAGTGATTGATCTACTTAGCCTTCCAAATTGGACGGTTATAGTAGTTGATCGTATAGTGTTGCTCTAGCCTGGCAGTAAACGACCATTAAAACCCAATATTCAGGCAGAAATATTTTTGACTGTACCGAAAAGGCACATCGACCCCCGTATCGTGAAGAACACAGAACGGAGCGTATGGCCAGGGTGGAGTACAGGATGCTATGTATGAACCAGTCTCTTCAGAAATGAATTTCCATAAGCTGAAATGAAGGAAAAATGATGGATAAAATCAGCCAGGTAAAACAACTTATAAGCGAAATTAACCGCCTGCATAGTGAATTTTCAAAGGACTATTTTGAAACCGGAAAAATTGAGAAGATTAATCTGTCCAGGACAATTCGGTCAGTGCCGGTCACACACATCTACAACTACCGGCTGAACCTGCATGAAGCCATCAACGACTACTTGATGAACGCTAATATTGAAATCAAATATTTTTATCGGGTTAAAACCCGTGAAAGTATAGATGACAAGATCGAACGCTTTTCAAGCAGGGAGGATCAATATCCGGTAAATAACTGGCTTAATGATATTTTTGGTGCCCGAGTTGTGGTTTCCGCAGACGATCTTAAAACCATTATGGATTTGTTGGACAATTGGCAGGACGAATTAAACCTGAAGAATTGGTACTTGCGTGATAAGCAGGGATACCGGGGATTGCATATCTACTTCAAAAACAAAAACAATTTTTATTTCCCGTGGGAGCTGCAAGTGTGGGATCTTGCCGACATGCAAAGCAATATTCAGAATCACGAAAAATTTAAACGCAATTTTGTCTAGGCTGGGCCGTAATCTTGTGAATTATTGCAGATGGGTGGAACACAACTATCATCACTGTATTGCTTAATTTTATTTGGGATTTAAAGAATGGTTAAGAAATATGAATTTGTAGTTGATGACACTGCCAAGGAACACCATACCACTGTAACTCGTATCCGGGCGCTTGTGGATATTGATACCTTGATGGGTGTCGTTAAAGCAGGCACATTAGGCGGATTTATCGAACATGAAGCTAACTTGTCCCATGAAGGCACCTGCTGGGTAGCGAATAACGCCCGCGTCTTGGACAAGGCATTTGTACAGCAAGAAGCCTACGTAGGAGATAATGCCATCGTAACATGTTCTTCCGAAATCACCGGCAAGGCGCACATATCAGATAATGCCAGGGTTTGCGGACAATCAAAAATCAGAGGTAACGCAACCATAGGCGACAATGCAGTCATCAATATGGATTTTTTAGGGCAAATTACTGATCATGCGTCCGTATATGATACCGCCAAGATATACGGTGACGCCCTTATATTGGATGCTGCAACCGTTTGTGATCGTGCCGTAGTAAGAGACAATGCGATGGTTTCTGGAGAAGCCGTCGTAGGGGGCAGTGCCGCTATAACCCAAGAAGCCCACGTAAAAGATAATGCCAAGATATGTGAATACGCTGAAATTTCAGGTAAGGCAGTAGTAAAGCAGCACGCTATAGTAGGCGGGAAAACGAAAGTAAGCGATAACGTCACCATAGAAGGAAAAGCGTTATTAAAAGCAGATTACCATCTAAAAGGCAATTCACGGATCAGAATCAAACCCGCTAGCCGTGCCAGGTACGCATCTGACTACGTGGTATTGGCAATGAAAGAAGGCAACACCATAATGACACTGACTAAAAATCAGGATGTGCAAATTCAATATCAAGATGATGTGAGTCTACTTAATGAATTTGTACAAAACACACTGCCATCATTAAAGATGGAAGATCAAGAGGAATTACGACTTTTCATACAACTGGGTCAAGCACGGCTCACAAGGCCCCAGACAGAAAACTGATAGAGATTGCCAAGAAGAAACCGGGATACCCGGTTTTTTTTTGCGGTTTTGTTTTTGATGGTATTGCCAACCGTTTTAAGCAGCACCTGGTATGGTTGGTCCGGTATCAACAGGCTATGAGCTGTAAAGATAACTCCTGCCTTATACCATTACCCATACACCTGACCAGCCCCAGTAAAAATAACTAATTAATCCTTATCATTGCCCATGTTGGTGTTATCCACCGGTAAACGTATACCAATATGTAATGTTCCACAAAAAGGCACACGAAACCCAGTCTTGATACTGTTAATGAAATAACCCCCACTGCATTTCCTTACCCGAACCGTCATGGTTAGGTGACGGTTGTTCATAAATCATGATTAAATGATCTTGGCACCGCCAGGCTGAAGCAGGTACACCATAGAGTACCAATTACAATACACCAGATAGAATACTATTTGTATGATAACAATTTAAAAAAGGGGCCGTTTGGCCCCCGTATCAGTTCTGTTGCATATGGTATTCATCGTTGAGCACTTTGTTGTATGCTTTTTCACTTTCACCTATACGATACAGATGTTCATATTCTTTCAGGTCAGTTACCTGTTCAATTATGTATTGAAAATAATCTTCTTTTTTCCAATTATTGAACATTTCTTCATCTGAAAGAATAACTTCAGGAAAACTTTCAGCATGGAATTTTTTGAACATTTCAAAACTGATACCTTCTAATTTTTTTAATAAAAGCCTGGCTTCAATTTCATTACTACACATCAAAGCTTCTGGCCAAAGCATGTTTCCATACGGATCAATATTCTCAATTTCATTAAATTCTTTAAGCCGTACAACAAAAATTCTAATGGTACAAGTAATAAATTCTTTCAGTTTTAACATGGTGGGTCTCTAATCAACTTAAGGTTAATTTATTTCAGAATTAACCCCTTTTTATGTAAATGTTTTTTTACGTGGGCATCAGGGCCTTTTTGCTGCGTATTTTAATGATGATTTATAAATGAGGTAAATAAATTTAGTAAGGAAAATTTTTTTTGCGCTTACTTAGCTCAAAATCTCTATATCAAAATTAATAATACCTTTATTTTTCAAGTG
>Ga0265293_10009058_pt1 | contig 14456 bp, 11 predicted proteins | sample Munlanlewell138R_FD_192505 | JGI IMG/M metagenome (GOLD analysis project Ga0265293, IMG submission 192505) | Leachate microbial communities from a municipal landfill in Southern Ontario, Canada - Leachate well 138R | ecosystem: Engineered > Solid waste > Landfill > Unclassified | place: Canada...
TGCGGCGAGGAAGGCGTCCAGATCGCTGTGCACCGTCATCCGGGTGAACTCGTGGTAGTCCAGCCCGGCGCGCCGCATGCGCGCGTGGTCCAGCGCAAAACCCAGCGGCTCAATCAGATGCAGGCGCGCGCCGGCATTGGCGCACAGACGGATCACGTTGCCAGTGTTGGGCGGGATTTCCGGCTGGTAAAGGACGATATCGAACATCGCGGCATTGTCGCACTGGAGCACGTCGGGCCGCTGCCACAGCAACGGTTTGGCATTCAGCCGGAACCCGTTAATGTCGCCCTGCACCGCGACGGAAAACGATTCTTCCCGGCGTTCGTCCCTTCCATCTTCCAGGAGTGCCTTGCCATGAATGCTTCCACCCGCACCTTGATCCAGGCCACGACCCTGAGCCTGGCCTGCCTGCTCGCCGTCGCCTGTCAGGGCGACCGCAACCAGCCGGTGGTCGAAACACCCCCGCAGGCCGCAGCGGAACCGGCCGCGCCGACTGATCCGGCCACCGCACCGGCCGATCTTGCCGCAGTCGAAACTCCGGCCGAACCGGCACCGCCGCCGGTGGCGCCCGTTGCACCTGCCGCACCGGCAACCCCAGCTACTCCGGCGCCTGCACCGGCAGCTCCCGCACCGGCACCCAAGCCTGCCGCACCGGCGACACCGGCGGTGCAGTATGCGCAGGTGGTCAGCGTGACCCCGGTGAGGCAGTCGCAGGACAACCCGCAGGAGGTCTGCCACGACGTCGAGGTCGTCTATCAGGTCGAACCCAAGGACGAACACAAGATCGCAGGCACCGCGATCGGCGCGATCGTCGGCGGCGCAATCGGCAACCAGGTCGGTGACGGCCGTGGCCGCGACGCCGCGCGCGTGGCCGGCGCCATCGCCGGTGGCGTGGCCGGGCGCAAGATCCAGGAAAACCAGCAGAACAAGAAGACCGAAACCCGGATCGAGCGCCAGTGCGAAATCGTCAACGACCCGACCTTCACCACCGTGGCCTACGACATCGTCTACAGCTACGCCGGCCAGACTCACAGCGCGCGCGTGGCCGAAGACCCGGGCGAGCGCATCCGCCTGCCGGTGCGCAGCATCGACGAGTGAACCGGGCTGCCGCAGCCTCTCTGCGAAACCAAATCTTCTGACGAAAACGACGAAGGCCCGGGAATCCCCGGGCCTTCGTGCGTTGAAGCGTGTCCATGCCGTTGCCCGGCCGGATTGGCGCAGGGCTCAGCCCAGATTGCGGCCGTGGAACAGTTCCTCGATCTCCTGGCGCAGCTGCATCTCGATGCGCTGGCGCTCCTTGAACGAGAGGTTCTTGGCCTTTTCCTCGAACAGGTAGGTGTCCAGATCGAAATCCTTCACATGCATCTTGGTGTGGAAGATGTTCTCTTGGTACACGTTGACGTCGAACATCTCGTAACGCGTCTTGATGCCCTTGGCCAGGAAGTCCTGGATCGAGTTGATGCGGTGGTCGATGAAGTGCTTCTTGCCCTTCACGTCGCGGGTGAAGCCGCGCACCCGGTAGTCCATCACCACGATGTCCGACTCGAAGCTCTCGATCAGGTAGTTCAGCGCCTTCAGCGGCGAAATCACGCCGCAGGTGGCGACGTCGATGTCGGCGCGGAAGGTCGCGATACCGTTCTGCGGGTGGGTTTCCGGGTAGGTGTGGACGGTGATGTGGCTCTTGTCCAGATGCGCCACCACGCTGGCATCCAGATGCTCGGCATCCAGGTGTTCGCGCATCGCACCGGACAGCACTTCCTTGCCGGCCGCCTTCTTGTCGATGATCGGTTCTTCGGAGATCAGGATCGTCACCGAGGCACCCTGCGGATCGTAATCCTGGCGTGCCACGTTGAGGATGTTGGCCCCGATGATCTCGGCCACGTCGGTCAGGATCTGGGTCAGGCGCTCGGCGTTGTAGGCCTCGTCGATGTACTCGATGTAGCGCTGGCGCTGATCTTCGGTGACCGCATAGCAGACATCGTAGATGTTGAAGCTCAGGGCCTTGGTCAGGTTGTTGAAGCCCTGGAGCTTCAGGCGCGGCAGTGGTTTGACCACCAGGACATCCTCGGACGAAAAAAGGCAAGAGGCGAATTATCGGGCAAACCCGGGTGCAAATGGAATCGAAACCTGAACACGGATTGATCCGTGCTGGTGTCACACTTAAGCTAGGCCGTTGCGCAGACGCAGTGCAGGCTCAGGGGGTTACCTTGTCAAACGTCCAGTTTCCGTTGCAGCAGGCGGCACGCCGACCGCAGCAGCCCGAGTTCCTGACCGCCACCGAACTGACCATCCAGCGTTTCCTCGCCCATTGCCACCGCCGCCGCTACGCCGCGCGTACCGACGTGTTCCGTCCCGGCGATGCGGCGATGACGCTGTACTACGTCATCAGCGGCTCGCTCAGTGTCATCAGCGAGGAGGACGAAGGTCGCGAGCTGGTGCTCACCTACATCAATGCCGGCGAGTTCGTCGGCGAGACCGGCATCTTCATCAGTGCGCCGCAGCGCGAAGTGGTGCTGCGCACCCGCACCGTCTGCGAGTTGGCCGAGATCAGCTACGAGCGCCTGCTGACCCTGCTCAACACCACGCTGCAGGACGAGTGCCCGCGGCTGCTGTTCGCGATCGGCAGCCAGATCACCCGGCGTCTGCTGCACACCGGGCGCAAGGCCAGCCGTCTGGCCTTCATGGATGTACTCAACCGCATCGCCAACACGATTCTGGATCTGTGCCGCGAGCCGGACGCGATGTCGCATCCGGAGGGCACCCAGATCCGGGTCTCGCGCCAAGAGCTGGCACGCATTGTTGGTTGCTCGCGCGAAATGGCCGGGCGCGTGCTCAAGCAGCTGGAAGAGCAGGGCATGCTGCGCGCGCGCGGCAAGACCATCGTGGTGTTCGCCGAAAGCCATCCGGCCGGCGGCTGATCGGCGGCGCATGCCGCGCCCTCACGGGGATCGCGCGCCACTTGCCGGTGGTCTTACACGGAAAGCTTAAAACACCGGCCCTGACTTGCCGGGATTTTCCGTTCCCTACCTTGTCGCTGCGTTTCCGCAGCCAGCGCCGCAAGCGGCTCCGTCGCGCAGTCAGTCCGTTCCGTCTTCTTCCCACACCACCTTGTTGCGCCCGGTCTGCTTGGCCAGGTACAGGCGGCGGTCGGCGATGGCAACCAGTTGGCTCGGGCTCATGCCCGGCCGCCACTGCGCCACACCGATGCTGACCGTGCAGCCCAGCTCCAGCCCGTCCTCGCGCAGCATCACCTGCGCCGCGATCGCGGCAGCCAGCGCTTCCAGCCGTTCCACCGCCAGCGCCAGCCGCGTATTGGGCAACAGCAGCAGGAACTCCTCGCCACCGTAGCGTGAGGTGTGGGCCGAGCCGAGCAGCGAAGACTGCGCGAAATGCTCGGCCACCTGGCGCAGGATGCCATCGCCGGCCTCGTGCCCGTGTTCGTCGTTGATCTGCTTGAAGCGGTCCAGATCCAGCAGCGCCACGCACAACGGCCCGCCGCGCCCGGAAGCGGCGTGCTGCACCGCATCGGCCAGCCGGGCCTCGCCGGCACGGCGGTTGGGCAGGCCGGTCAGGGCGTCGTGGCTGGCCTGGTAGGCCAGTTGTTCCAGCAGCGATTCGCGTTCGCGGTCGGCCAGTTCCAGCGCGCGGTTCTTGTCGCTCAGTTCACGCGTGCGTTCCTCGATGGTGCGGGTCAGCGCCAGCTGGCGCCGCTGATAGCGCGCCGAGCGCCAGGCGAACACGCCCAGCATCACGCCGAGCACGGCCAGACCGGCCAGCACAGCGAACCACGGCCGCTGCCAGAACGGCGGCACCACTTCCAGCTCGATGCTGGCGGTCGCGGCATCGGACACCTGGCTCCAGTCCGCCGGACTCATCGCGGCCTGCACCTGGAAGCGCAGCCGGCCCGAGGGCAGGTTGGTGTAGACCGCCTCCAGCGCGTCACCGGCCTCGACCCAGTCATGATCGAAACCCAGCATCCGGTAGCGGTAACGGACCCGCAGCGGAGCACGGAAATGCAGCCCGGCGTAGTGGATCACGACGCGCCGCACGCCGGCGCCCAGGGTCAACTGCGGCTGCGGCAGCAGTTCGCGCGCATCCAGCTGCACCCGTTCGATCTGCACTGGCACCTTGACCAGCGCCTGCGACACCGTCAGGTCCGGGTCGATCACCGCCACACCCTGCGCGGTGGGCATCCACAGACGGCCCTGGGCATCACGGTTGCCGGCCGGTGCGCTGCCGCCGTTGCACTGGCTGCTGGGCATGCCGTCGGCGTGTTGCAGCACATCCACCCGCAGGCGTTCGAGCCGGCCCTGGTCGTACTGCGCGAACTGCCCGGCCTCGATCCGGAACACGCCCTGGTTGCTGCACAGCCAGAACGCGCCACGCGTGTCCTTCAGCACCCGGAAGATCGATTCGTTCGGCAGCCCGGCAGTGCGGTCGTAAATGGTGAAGGCGCCGTCGCGCAGGCGCAGCAGGCCGGTATCGGTGCCGACCCAGAGGTCGCCGTCTTCTTCTTCGAGAAAATCGAAGCTGCCGATGCCGGGAAATCCGCTGTCCACGCTCCAGGCCTGGACCCGGCCATCGGCGTGCAGCCGCGCCATGCCGCTGGAAGTGGCGATCCACAGCCCGCCGCCGCGAGCCGGCATCAGACCCCGGATGAAACTGCCCGGCAGCCCGTCGTCGCTGTCGATCAGCTTGCGTCCGCCGTCCGGATCCAGCCGCAGCAGCCCATTGGTGGTGCCGATCCAGAGCCGGCCATCGGCGTCCTCCCACAGGCCACGGACATGGCGCGAAGGCAGGCCGTCGTCGCTGTCGATGGTCCGGATGCGGGCAAGATCCTGATCGGCCGGCAGGTACACCACGCCCTGGTCGTAGGTGCCGACCCACAGCCCGCCATCGCGCGCCGGCGCCAGCGACAGCACCGAGGACGAAGGCACCCTGAGCGGCACCGCGACCGTCCGGCCCTGGTACCAGTGGTCGAGCCCGCCGGCATGGCCGATATGGACCCCGCCATCGGTGCGCGGCAGGATCACGCGCGGATAGTTGTCGCTCAGCCCGCGTTCGGCATCCAGCCCGAACACCGGCCCGTCGGCGATGCGGAACAGGCCGTTGGTGGTGCCCATCCACAACAGCCCTTCGCGGTCTTCCATCAGTGCCGGGCTGCCGCGCCCGTACAGGCCCAGTCGCCGGTCAATAACCTCGGTGCGGCCCTGGTGGTAGCGGAACAGGCCATCGGCCGAGGTGCCCAGCCAGAGCATGCCGTCGCGGTCTTCCAGCAGCGACTCCACCCGTGTATCGAGGATTTTCCGTACCGAAGAACGTGCCGCATCCAGCTCCACGGCACCGTGGTCGCCACCCAGCACCAGACTTCCGTCGCGGCGCAGCAACAGTGCCCGCACATGCATGTGGCCGATGTCCAGATCCTCGCCGTAACGGTGGATCGCGCCATCGCGCCACAGGAACGGCCCGGCATCGCCGCCCATCAGCACGCCCTCGGCGCCCAGATCCAGCAGCGCATAGATCGCGCCCTGCGGCAGCCCCAACGTGGCCGCATCCACCAGCTCCCCGTCCGCTGCCAGGCGCCAGGCCGAATCCTCGGTCCCGATCCACAGCGCGCCATCGGCGACCCGGGCCAGGCTCAGCACGCGCAGCCGCTGCGTGGCGGTGGCTTCCAGTGCCGACCAGATACCGTTGGTGAAACGCATCACGCCGAACTGGGCGGTGCCCATCAGCAGACTGCCATCGGCATCGACCACCATCTTGCGCACCCCGACCGTTGAGCGGCCGTGCAGGTGTTCGGTGTCGAAGCGGCTGAACTGGCGCCCGTTGAAGCGCGCCGCGCCTTCCCACGAACCCACCCACAGATAACCCTCGCGGTCCTGCACGATGTCGTGCACCAGGTTGTGCGGCAGGCCGTCTTCCATCGACCAGGAAGTGACGGTGTATTCGTCGACACCGCGGTTCGGGTCCAGCGCCCACGCGGTATGCGCCTGACAGGCCAGGAACACACTGGCGGTCAGCAGCAGGCGGATCATCCGGAACAGGAGCATGGCTGCATCGAATCAGGCGGCGATTGCGGGCGCCGTGGCTTGACACCCGGCGGTGAGGAATGGTTGCAGGAAGTGCTGCGGCTGTCGATTCATGCCGGCCGCCGCACCCCGCCGTGTGTCACTCGCCGAACAGGCGCGCCAGTTCCTGCCCCGGCTCGGGCGCACGCATGAAGGCTTCGCCCACGAGGAAGGCATCGATGCCGGCGGTGCGCATCTTCGCCACGTCGGAGCGCTCCAGGATGCCGCTCTCGGTGACGATCAGGCGCCCCGCCGGCACCTGTGTCTTCAGCGTGAGCGTGGTGTCCAGCGATACCCGGAAGCTGCGCAGATCGCGGTTGTTGATGCCCAGCACCAGACCCGGCGCCGCCGGCAATGCCAGCGCGCGGCGCAGTTCTTCGGCGTCGTGCACTTCCACCAGCACGTCCAGTCCCAGCGACAGCGCCAGCGTGGCCAGCGCGTGCAGCGCTTCGTCGTCCAGCGCCGCCACGATCAGCAGGATGCAGTCGGCGCCCAGCGTGCGCGCCTCGACCACCTGGTACGGGTCGATCGTGAAATCCTTGCGCAGCACCGGCAGCGCGCACGCGGCGCGGGCCTGTTGCAGATAGGCATCGGCGCCCTGGAAAAAATCCACATCGGTCAACACCGACAGGCAGGCCGCGCCACCGGCCTCGTAGCTGGCGGCGATCTGCGCCGGATCGAAATCCGCGCGGATCAGGCCCTTGGACGGGCTGGCCCTTTTCACCTCGGCGATCACCGCCGCCTTGCCGCCTGCGATCTTGGCCTCCAGCGCAGCCGCGAAACCGCGTGCCGGCGGCATCGTGGCGGCCTGCTGTTGCAGCGAGTCCAGCGACACCGTGCGGCGCCGCTGCGCCACCTCCTCGACCTTGCGCACGATGATCCGCGCCAGGATGTCGTTCATGCCGCTGCTCCTTCCTCATCGCGCAGCCGGCGCGTGGTGGCGATGAACTGGTCCAGGCGTTGGCGCGCCGCGCCCGACGCCAGGGTCTGCCGCGCCAGCGCGATGCCGTCGGCGATCGAATCGGCGCGCCCGGCCACATACAGCGCCGCGCCGGCATTGAGCGCCACGATCTCGCGCGGCAGGCCGTCGACGTTGTCGAGCGCTTCCAGCAACATGCTGCGCGACTGCTCGGCGCTTTCCACCCGCAGGTTGCGGCTGGCCGCCATCGCGATGCCGAAATCCTCCGGATGGATCTCGTATTCGCGCACCACGCCATCGCGCAGTTCGCCCACCAGGGTGCCGGCGCCCAGCGAAATCTCGTCCATGCCGTCGCGGCCCCAGACCACCAGTGCGCGCTGTGCGCCGAGGCGCTGCAGCACGCGTACCTGGATGCCGACCAGATCCGGGTGGAACACGCCCATCAGGATGTTCGGCGCGCCGGCCGGATTGGTCAGCGGGCCGAGGATGTTGAACATCGTCCGCACGCCCATCTCGCGCCGTACCGGCGCCACGTTCTTCATCGCCGGGTGGTGGATTGGCGCGAACATGAAACCGATGCCCGCTTCTTCGATGCACTGCGCCACCTGCGCCGGTTGCAGATCGACCACCGCGCCCAGCGCCTCGATCACATCGGCGCTGCCGGAACTGGAGGACACGCTGCGCCCGCCGTGCTTGGCCACTTTGGCGCCAGCGGCGGCGGCCACGAAGATGCTGGCGGTGGAAATATTGAAGGTGTTGGCGCCATCGCCGCCGGTGCCGACGATATCGACGAAGTTCTCCACGTCCGGCACCTCGACTTTCGCTGCGAACTCGCGCATCACCTGCGCCGCGCCGGCAATCTCGCCGACGGTTTCCTTTTTCACCCGCAGCCCGGACAGGATCGCCGCCGTCATCACCGCAGACACTTCGCCGCGCATGATCTGGCGCATCAGCTGCACCATTTCATCGTGGAAAATCTCGCGGTGTTCGATCGTGCGTTGCAGTGCTTCCTGGGGCGTGATGGTCATGGTCGGGTCCGGAACAGATGGGCCGCCGGCAGGCGGAAACGGAAACCGCCATTGTAGGCCCTGCCGTGCCCACAATGACCGATGGCCCACGCGGGCCGGGCCGGTACACCGGTAGAATCCGCACCTGAACCCGATTACCGGAGCAATTTGATGATTGGTTTTTCCCGCAGCGCCTGCCTGGCGCTCGCTTTGGTGCTCGGCGTTGCTGCCGCACCGGCGACCGCCAGCGTCAAGGTGGATATCGCCTACGAGGAATTCACCCTGCCCAACGGCCTGCGCGTGATCGTGCACGAGGACCGCAAGGCGCCGGTGGTGGCGGTTAACATCTGGTACCACGTCGGCTCCAAGAACGAGCCGGCCGGCAAGAGTGGTTTCGCGCATCTGTTCGAGCACCTGATGTTCCAGGGTTCGGAAAACCATCGCGGCGAATTCTTCGAGCCGTTTGAAAAGGTCGGCGCCACCAGCCAGAACGGCACCACCAATCAGGACCGTACCAATTACTTCCAGAACGTGCCGACCACCGCGCTGGACATGGCGCTGTGGATGGAATCGGACCGCATGGGCCATTTCCTTGGCGCGGTCACGCAGGAGCTGCTGGATGAACAGCGCGGCGTGGTGCAGAACGAAAAGCGCCAGAGCGAGAACCAGCCTTACGGCCTGGTCTGGGATGCGCTGTCGCGCGCGTCCTATCCGAAGGGCCATCCGTACCACCATTCGGTGATCGGTTCGATGTCCGATCTCAACGCCGCCTCGCTGGAAGACGTCAAGCGCTGGTTCCGCGACTGGTACGGCCCCAACAACGCCGTGCTGGTGCTGGCCGGCGACATCGACGTGGCCACCGCCAAGGAAAAGGTCACGCGCTATTTCGGTGACATCCCGGCCAGCATCACGGTGCCGAAGATGCAGCCGCAGATCGCCGCGCGCACCACTTCCACCCGCGAAACCATGAGCGACCGCGTCGCCCAGGCCCGCATCCACCGCATCTGGAACGTGCCTCAGTACGGCCACCCGGACCTGACCGCACTGCAACTGGTGGCGCAGGTGCTCGGTGGCAGCAAATCCTCGCGTCTGGACAAGCGCCTGGTGCACGAGGAGCGTCTGGCCGACAGCGTCAGCGCCGGCGCCTGGGGTTCGGAACTGGGCTCCAACTTCATCGTCATGGTCAACGCGCGTGACCCGGCCGATGTCGAAAAGATCGAGAAGATCCTCGACGAGGAAATCAGCAAGCTGATCGCCGATGGCGTCAGCGCGGAAGAACTGGAGCGCGTGCGCACCGTGTTCGAAGCCGGTTTCGTGCGCGGCATCGAACGCATCGGCGGCTTCGGCGGCAAGGCCGATGCACTGGCCGAATGCGCCACCTTCAGCGGCAACCCCGGCTGCTTCCGCGACAGCATGAAGACCCTGCGCGAGGCCACCCCGGCCACGCTGCAGAAAGCCGCCGCCGACTGGCTGGCGAAGGGCGACCACACCCTCGTGGTGCTGCCCGGCGACAAGCCGCCGGCACCGGAAGACGCCCCGCACGTTGCCAGCGAGGATGCGGCCGACAACAGCACCGTGCTGACCCCGGACCCGAAGTTCACCGTCATCAAGACCGATGTCGACCGCTCCAAGGGAGTGCCGGCGACCGAGAGCTTCCCGGATCTGCGCTTCCCGCCGCTGCAGCGCGCCAAGCTGAAGAACGGCATCGAAGTGGTGCTGGCCGAACGCCATGAAATCCCGGTGGTTCAGGTCAGCATGGAATTTGCCGGCGGCTACACCGCCGATGTCGGGCGCAAGCTCGGCACCGCCAGCTTCGCGATGGCGATGATGGACGAAAGCGCCGCCGGCATGGACGCACTCGCGCTGGCTGATCGTGCCCAGTTGCTGGGTGCCAACATCGGCGCCGGTGCATCGCTGGACGGCAGCAACGTCTACCTGTCCGCACTCAAGGACAAGCTCGCACCCTCGCTCGACCTGCTCGCCGACGTGGTGCTGCGCCCGGATTTCGCGGAAAAGGAAATCCAGCGCGTGCGCCAGACCTGGCTGGCCGGCATCCGCCAGGAAAAGACCCGTCCCAACGGCGTCGCCAACCGCCTGCTGCCGCCGCTGATGTACGGCGCCGGCCACCCTTACGCGATCCCGTTCAGCGGCACCGGCGACGAGGAATCGATCAGCGCGCTGACGCGTGACGATCTGGTTTCCTTCCACCGCGACCTGATCCGCGCCGACAACGCCACCCTGATCGTCGTGGGCGACACCACGCTCAAGGAGATCCTGCCGCTGCTCGACGCCCGCTTCGGCAAATGGAAGGCGCCGCGCAGCGCACTCAAGCTGCCGAAGGTGGAGCCGGTCGCACTGCCCGAAGCCACGCGCGTGTTCCTGGTCGACCAGCCCGGTGCGATCCAGGCCAACATCCTCGTCGGCCAGGTCGTGGATTCCACGATGCATCCCAAAGCGCTGGAATTCGACATCGCCAACGGCGTGCTCGGCGGCATGTTCAGCGCGCGCCTGAACATGAAGCTGCGTGAAGAAAAGCAGTGGGCCTACGGTTCCTACAGCTACACCAGCGGCGCCCGTGGCCAGCGCCCGTGGATCGCCTACGCGCCGGTGCAAATCGACAAGACCGCCGATGCCATCGTCGAGATGCGCAATGAAATCGCCGGCTTTGCCAGCGGCAGCGCACCGGCCACCGATGCCGAAGTGGAAACGATCAAGCTCAACAACGTGCGTCGCCTCCCCGGTGCCTACGAAACCGCCGGTGCGGTGATGGGCGCGATCGGCGGCATCGTGCGCTTCGAGCGCCCGGACGATTACGTGATCACACAGAAGCAGCGCACCGAAGCCATCGACACCGCTGCGGTTCGCGCCGCCGCCGCTCAGATCAAGCCGCAGGCGCTGACCTGGGTGATCGTTGGTGACCTGTCCACGATCGAAGCTCCGGTCCGCGAACTGGAACTGGGCGAGGTCACCGTGCTGGATGCGGACGGCAAGAAACTGCGCTGAGCTGCCGCCGACAATTCATCACACAGCCATGTGGCGCGACGGGCGGAGTGACATACTCCGCCCGTCCTTTTTCCAGAACCTGCGGAGCCCGCCATGAACCGATACCTTCCCGTCATCGCCGCAGCCACGCTGACGCTGGGTGCCTGCACCTGGGTCAAGATGGAACCTGAAGGCGCGCGCATCCGGGTACTTGCTGCTGATGCCGTCACCAGCGCCTGCACCACGCGCGGTGAAATCGGCGTCTCGGTCAAGGACAAGGTCGGCCTGTACCGCCGCAGCGATCTGAAGGTGCGCGACGAACTGGAAACCATGGCCCGCAACGAAGCCGTTGGCCTCGGCGCCGACGCGGTGCAGCCGCTGGGCGAACCGGTCGCCGGCGAACAGCGCTTCACCGCCTTCCGCTGCGGCAGTGCCATGCCCACCCGCAACACGACGCAGCGCCCGGCACCGCCCGCGAGCCAGCCATTGCAGCTGGAAGAAGCCGAAACCTACCCGGTGCGCGAGGACTGACGTGCTGCCGGCACTTCAGTTCCGCCAACCACCCCCACACACGACCGCATGAGCGGGACCGCACCGGTCCGGCAGCGGGAACCCCCGCTTCAAACACACCGCAAGCAGCGCAGCACTGCTTGCAGCCGTGCCGGAACGTCCGGCACGCGCGCGCTGGCGGAAAGCGCGGCGCGCTATCCGAGAATCTGCGGGTTGAGCTGCCACACCGTGTAATTCAGTGCCGAGGCAAAGCTCACCCACAGCAGATACGGCAGCAACAGCGCGCCGGCCAGTGGCCTGATCCGCCAGAACGCGATCAGCGTGGCCACGATCAACGCCCACAGCACGAGGATGTCGGCGAACGCCGGCCCACCCATTTTCCACGCGAAAAACAGCCAGCTCCACAGCGCATTGAGCACCAGCTGCACCAGATACAGCACCAGCGCCGTGCGCGCTCCCTGAAAGCCGCGCTCGCGCCACACCAGCCACGCCGCGATGCCCATCAGCAGATACAACACCGTCCACACCGGCCCGAACACGCTGCCCGGCGGCGCCCATGAGGGTTGTTCCAATCCGAGGTAGAAACTGCCCGCCTGGATCGACGCCATGCTGCCGATCACCGCCGCCACGCACGTCACACCCAGCCAGAACAACAGACCGCCGACCTGCTTCTTGGTGGAAAATCCCATATCGCACTCCTTCCGTTGCTATCGGAAAACATCATTGCACGATACGGGCATGTGCCCTGATGTCAGGGCAACAGCTCGAAACCATTCAAGAATATCGGGTCATCAGACGGTACCGACGAACAGAGGCCGTCATTGCAAAATGGGTGGGACGTCGGACAGGCCGAACACGCCTCTCCAATGGTGAAAGGCGACTGGCCCAGGTAGTTACCGCCGGGCGAGTAGTTGCACACGGTGCCAGCGGCAGGTGTATAGCCGCAGCCGACCTTGTATGTGCTCGACCAAAGCACCTGGGTATAGTGGCCAGTGATGCCGGAACAACCCCCGTCTCCATGATAGTTTTGCCGCTCGGAACAGTCGTTGCCGCCCCAGACTATCGGCCAAATGAAATCAACCCACGCGCGAGTTGCGCCGCCAGTCAAATGGTCATGCGGATCGCGGCTGTACCAATTTTCACCGACGGAGCCGGAACCACCGCAAGCAGCGTAGTCCGCTGAACTGTTCGCGTTATGCTCGAAAGGTCCGCCGGGGAATGAATCGAGGTAGCCCTGGGCCACGCATTCGAGTTTCATGTCGTACTCGATCTCCAGCATGGCTGTCGCGGTGACAGTGGAAACAACATCGGGCCCGCCAGGTCCGATCGCGTCGCGACGAAGACGATTATGCTCGGAGACAATGAAGGCGCGGGTTTCATCCGTCATTTGTGCTTGAGCATCACTTGGCATCATCACTGAAAACAGCGGTGATAGCAGAAAAATCATTAGCAGAATACGCATCTCAACAACCCCCGGGTAAATGCAGATCACATCCATCAAAACAGCCGAACCCCGACACCCGTGCGAGTTGTCAGTCAGGCCTGCAGAAGTCCAGCTTAAACCCCGAATGTCGCAAGCTCCAGCACTTTAGGGAAGGTCTGAACAAGTCTCCAGCCCTTGCCACCTACCACCTCCAACCCGATGGGCGACAATGACCGCATGAATCAGCTTACTTTTGGCGATGCCGAGTACCTTGGCAAGCGCAAGCGCACACGGCGGGAAGTGTTTCTCGCGGAAATGGAACAGGTCATCCCGTGGGAGGCGTTGCTGGCACTGATCGAGCCGGTGTACCCCAAGGCCGGTCGCGGTCGCAGGCCGTATCCACTGGCGACGATGCTGCGCGTTCACCTGATGCAGAACTGGTTCGGTCTGAGCGATCCGGGGATGGAGGAAGCGCTGTACGAGATCGTGCCGCTGCGCCAGTTCGCGCGGCTGCCGATGACCGGCGCCATGCCGGATGAAACCACGACCCTCAACTTCCGCCGCCTGCTGGAAACACACGACTTGGCCGCACAGATGTTCGCCGCAGTGAATGCGCACCTGCACGCACGCGGCCTGACGTTTCAGAAGGGTGCGGCAAGCAAGCCGGGGAAGAGGTTTCGTGCATATTTTCCCGCCATCACTGTGCAATTCCTCTAGCCATGCAACGCATCGGCGGCGAGGATGGCGGGTGGTGCTGCGCGGGCAGTGGCGGCGGCGTCAGGTTTTTCCCTATGGCACGGCAGGCGAAGCGATGAATACACAGATTGGTCACCTCACCCTTGAACAGGCGCGGGCTCGGCTTGTGCCGTGGGCGGATCGCGCGGCGCCGATTGCGGCCGATGAGTATCTGCAACGGCTGGAACACGCGCGTCGTTTGATGCACGGGCTGGGTGTGGATGCGTTGCTGGTCAGTGCTGGTGCGTCGCTGCGGTATTTCGCCGGGGTGCCGTGGGGTGCGAGCGAGCGGCTGGTGGCGTTGTTGCTGACGGCCAGCGGCGAGCCGGTGTTGATCGCGCCGGTATTCGAGGAAGGTTCGCTCGATGCGGTGCTGACCATTCCGGTGCAAAAGCGCCTGTGGGAAGAACACGAGAATCCGCACGCGCTGGTGGCGCAGGTCATGGCCGATCGCGGCGCGGGCACGCTGGCGCTGGACCCGGACGCGGCGTTCCGCATCCATACCGGGCTTGCTGCGCAGCTGGGTGCGGCGGCCATTGTTGATGCCGCGCCGGTGATCGAGGGTTGCCGCCGCTGCAAATCGCCGGCCGAGCTGGCGCTGATGCAGCAGGCCTGCGACATGACATTGGAAGTGCATCGGCTGGCGGCCGGCATCACGCGCGAAGGCATCGGCACTGATGAGCTGGTGCGCTTCATCGACGAGGCGCATCGCGCGCTCGGTGCCGATGGCGGTTCCACCTTCTGCATCGTGCAGTTCGGGCAGGCCACTGCGTTTCCGCACGGCGTGCCCGGTGTGCAGCATCTGCGCGAAG
>Ga0265293_10009059_pt1 | contig 14456 bp, 13 predicted proteins | sample Munlanlewell138R_FD_192505 | JGI IMG/M metagenome (GOLD analysis project Ga0265293, IMG submission 192505) | Leachate microbial communities from a municipal landfill in Southern Ontario, Canada - Leachate well 138R | ecosystem: Engineered > Solid waste > Landfill > Unclassified | place: Canada...
TGAGAATAGGTCAACTGGTTATTTCAAAAGTATACAGAGGGGAATTTATAATAGTTGATGAATTGGACAAAACAGACAGAAACGAAGGAGGATTTGGTCACACTGGAATATGAAAAAAAAAGTTAAAAAAACTAAAAAAGAAGAAAAAGTTAATATAATACCCCTTGGCGGACTTGGTGCTATTGGGAAAAATATAACTCTTTTTGAGCAGGGAGATGATATTATAGTAGTTGATTGCGGTATAATGTTTCCCAGGGAGGAGATGCCGGGTATAGATTATATTATACCTGATATGTCTTATATTAAAAAAAATAAAGCCAAGATTAAAGCAGTAGTAGTAACTCATGGGCATGAGGATCACATTGGAGCTATATCCTTTCTTTTACAGGAAGTTCATGTCCCAATATATGGTACAAAACTTACAATAGGTCTTATCAGGAGCAGACTTGAAGAAAGATCCCCAGGCTATGTTCCGGATTTTCGTGAAGTTGAACCGCGTCAGATTGAAGATATTGCATCATTTAAAATAGAATTTATAAGAGTTAATCACTCAATTGTTGGGGGAGTGGGTCTGGCAATAGAGACAAAGGCCGGGACTGTTATTCATACAGGGGATTTTAAAATTGATTTTTCGCCTTTGGATGGAGAGGTAACTGATATATACAGGTTTGCTCATCATGGAGAAAAAGGGGTTGTTCTCCTGATGTCAGACAGTACTAATGCGGAAAAAGAGGGTTTTACAAGATCTGAATCAATGGTTTTAGACAGGCTTTCTGATATTTTTTCTGAGGCAAATGGTCGCATTATAATAGCCTCATTTGCTTCCAATATTCAGAGAATACAGCAGATTTTTGATACTGCATTTAAGTACAACAGAAAGGTTGTTATTTCAGGTCTTACAATGATAAAAAATATTGAAATAGCAAGGGAGCTGGGTTTTCTCAATATCAGGGATGATCTGATGATAGGGATTGAGGATGCAGGAAAGCTTCCTAATAAAAAAATTGTAATTATAGGTACAGGCACACAGGGTGAACCTATGTCAGCACTTTCCAGAATGGCATTTGGGACTCACAGGAATTTTGTAATAGAGGCTGGTGATACAGTTATTATAACAGCTTCGGTTATTCCAGGAAATGAGAGAATGGTTAATAATATTGTTAATGCACTCATGGAAATAGGTACTTATGTTTATTATGACAAGGAACAGGAAATACACGTTTCCGGTCATGGTTCATCAAAAGAGCTTAAGCTGATGATAGCTATAACAAAGCCCAAGTTTTTTATGCCCATACACGGTGAGTATAAGCATCTTAAAAAACATGCTGAAATTGCTGAATCTTTAAAAATAAAACCGTCCAGGATTATGATAGCTAAAAATGGTGATGTTCTTGAACTTACACCAAAATCCTTTAAGCGGATAGAACAGCTTCCCCTTTCAATGATTTATGTGGATGGAGGAGAAACAGGTGATGTGGCAAGTAGTTTTATAAAGGATCGCTCCATTATGTCTACAGATGGTATTATTGTAATAAATGCTGTTGTGTCACAGGGAATGCTCCTTGGGAAACCTGAAATTGTTGATAAGGGATTTATGAGCAGTGATAATAATAAAACGAGAAATTTAATTGCAAAGGATGTGGAAAACAGGCTTAAAAAAATGCTGGCAGAGGGACAGAAAGCAGAAAAGATTGAGGATTCTCTCTACAAAGGCCTTAAAGGATTTATTTATAAGATCAGCAGAAGAAATCCTATTATTACAGTAAAGATTATTGAGGTATAGATAGATGTTTCATCTTTGCATTGCATTATTAATATTAGCTGTTTTTCAGGGGATAGCGGAGTTTTTGCCCATATCATCTTCTGGTCACCTGGTTATTCTTGAAAATATCCCTTATATAAGGCACACCCTTGAAGCAACTGGTGAAGATTTGAATATGCTTATAAACGTAAGCCTTCATGTTGCAACTTTAATAGCAGTAATAATATACTTTCGCAAAGATATTTACAAGATCTTTACAGGTTTTTTTTCACAGGTTTTTGCAAAAAACTATGCAGGGACTGAATTTAAAATCGGGCTTTATATAATTACAGCATCTATACCTGCAGGTGTTTTGGGTTTGATGTTTCACGAATATTTTGAAATTCTCTTTAATTCTTCATTATTAGTTTTTATATTTCTCATAATTAATGGGATAATACTTATTACTGCTAATAAAATACCATCAAAAGGCCGAAAAATAGAAGAGGCGGGACTTGCAAGATCTTTAATAATTGGTTTTTGTCAGGCTTTTGCCATGATCCCGGGTATATCCAGATCTGGCATGACTATTGCAGGGGGAATTGCAAGTGGTCTTGAACCTGTTGAAGCTGCACGTTTTTCATTCCTTATGGCTATTCCTGTAATTGCAGGGGCAGGGCTTCTTGAAGGAATTAAAACTGCTGGTAAAAGCTATCCGCCTGAAAGCATTGCTGCTATAGGAATTGGAATGGCTGTTGCTGTTCTTGTTGCTCTTGTTGCAATAAAGGTGCTCTTCTGGGTTGTTAAAAAAGTCAGGCTTGATGTTTTTGGTTATTATACCATTGCTGTTGGCATATCAGGTTTGGCAGTAAAATATTTTTTTTAACACTACAGCTGGAAAGCCTTAATAAACCTGATTTTAAAACCATGGAGGGTTGGGGTGTTTAAGGAGAAGCAGGGCAAAGAAATTATAGGTGTTGTTTTATTTTTATGCGGCCTTATTTTTTTGCTGAGTATAGCTACTTTTAATGCATTGGATCAAAAGGCTCTTATTTTTAATAGGCCTGTATATAATCTGATTGGACCTGCTGGTGCTTTAATAGGTCATATTTTCAGATCTGCATTTGGCATATCTTCGTTTTTTTTTCCTGTAATGTTTTTTCTTGCTGGATGGTCCCAGATTAAAACAGGAAGTGTTTACCCGGTTTTTGATAAAATTCTGGCACTCTTTTTTCTTATGATAACTGTTGCGGCTTTTTGCGCAATAGGCGCTTCTGATGTTTATTACAATAATGGCGGGTTCATAGGGTTTTATATACATGGTATTCTCAGGTCTCTTGCCGGTCTTGTTGGAGCATATATTATCATAGTAATTTTAAATATCATAGGTTTAATTCTTCTTGGAACATTTTCTATTGCTGCTTTACTTGAAATGAATAATGGTAAAAAAAATGCAGGGAACCGTTTTGAAAAATTTTTAAGATGGATATCTGTAAAAAAATATGAGGAGCAGGTTCCTCTTAATAATATTGACAGGATTTATAATAAAAATGGGAAGCTGCCATGGGTTGTAAAAAAGAAGGTTTTTGTATCAAGCCCAGACAGTATAAAAGGCTCCAGAGATGATGTGAAGTACCTTGCACTTAATGTGCCTGAGGCTGTAAAAGAGGATATTTTTAATTCGGCTTCATCTGAAAAAGCTGAAAAAGAAAATTATTTAAAGACCTTTAATGATGAAGATGATCAAAATGAATTTTTTGAAGCAGATTATTCTTTTGAAAATTATAGTGAATCTGAATATGAAAGCTCTCTAAAAAATGATGAAGACAATTCTTTTGAACCTGAAAATTTTGCTGCAGAGCCTGAGCTTAAAAAGAATCGCATATTCAGCATTATTGATGAAGAGGAAGATGATGTTCCTGAATCTGAAACAGGGAGCCCTGATGTTGTTTTGCTTAAGGAGAATGTGAAGGAAAAAAAAGAATCTTATGCAGAGGAAGAGGATGTGCAGGCTCCGGTTTTGGATGAGGATGCAGTTTTTAAGGAGCTTAAAATAAATCAGGACTATATAATTCCAACTTCATTTCTTCATAACTCTGTTCCCTTTGATTCAGAAACATGGGAAAGTGAGATTAAAAGAAACACCCAGCTTCTTATACGCACTCTTGCGGATTTTGGTATAGAAGCAAGGGTTATAAATGTAAACAGAGGCCCTGTAATTACTCTTTATGAAATGCAGATAGCAGCAGGGATTAAAATAAACAGGGTTGTGGGGCTTTCAGATGATATTGCCATGGCTCTTGCTGCTTACAGAGTCAGAATTGTGGCACCAATCCCCGGGAAATCAGCCATTGGTATTGAAATCCCAAACAAGAAAAGGGAGATGGTAACCCTGGGCGATATTATCAAGTCTAAATCCTATAGTGAACAAAAGGGCAGTTTAAAAGTAGGGCTTGGAAAGGATATTCTGGGAATGCCGGTAAATCTGGATCTGAAAAAGCAGCCTCATTTGCTTATTGCAGGAGCAACAGGATCAGGCAAGTCTGTTTGTGTAAATTCAATAATAACCAGTATTATTTATAATTATGATCCCAACTATGTGCGTTTTATTCTTGTTGATCCAAAAATGGTAGAGCTGCAGCTTTATGATGGAATGCCTCATCTTTTAACACCGGTTATTACAGAGCCTCATCTGGCACCTGGTGTTTTGAAATGGTCGATTTTTGAGATGGATCGCAGGTACAGACTTCTTGCTGCAATGAATACCAGGGATATTGTAAGGTATAATGAAAAGATGGATAAAGGAAGCATAAAGGGTGAGAAGCTGCCTTTTATTATTATAATAATAGATGAACTCGCAGATTTGATGATGGTTGCTTCAAAGGAGATTGAGGGTTATATTACCAGAATTGCGCAAAAGGCAAGAGCAGTGGGTATTCATCTTGTATTGGCTACACAGCGTCCATCTGTTGATGTAATTACCGGAATTATAAAAGCGAATTTTCCTGCAAGAATTGCATTCCAGGTTGCTCAAAAAACAGACTCAAGAACCATAATTGATCAAAATGGTGCTGAAAAACTTCTTGGTAAGGGGGATATGCTTTATCAATCTCCAATGAGCTCATATCCTGTGAGGATTCAGGGAGCTTTTATTTCTGAGGATGAAATTGTTGATGTTGTACGGCATTTGCGCACACTTGGCAAACCTGATTACATTGATATTGATGAGTTTCTTTTTGCAGATGAAGAAAGGGAGTTCAATGAAGAGGAGGATGAACTTTTTGTTGAAGCCCTTAAAATTGTGGAGGATACAAGAAAGGCATCAGCATCCTATCTCCAAAGAAGATTAAGCATTGGTTATAACAGGGCAGCAAAAATGATGGAGCGTATGGAAGATTTAGGATATATTGGACCGCAGCAGGGGAGCAAGCCCAGGGATATATTTATTTAGTTTTTTTTCGTGCATATACCTCGATTGTATCGGAAAAAGAGGTAATGCTGGTAAAGGCTCTGTAAAAAGGTTCAAAAAAGTTATAGAAAAGATTTTCTTTTTTTATAACTCTTTCAGGATGATACCCGCACTTATAAATAGAAAGAGTTTCAAAACCTGTATAATTAAGCATTTTTTTTACTGATCCAGGGCTAAGATCAATCTTGTGGTCTTTAGGTCTGGTTTTTATCCAGTGGTTTTTTTGAAAATAAAATAAGGGTCCAAACCAGGAAGGAATTGCCAAAGCCAGAATCCCACTGTCTTCCATGTGAAGGTGTATTTTATTAAGACAGGATAAAGGATCAGGTGTGTGTTCCAGAAAAAACCATGCAGTAATAATATTGTATTTTTTTTTCAGGTGTGCATTGTCAAAGGGAGTGGTCAATACCTCAATATTAAAATTATCCCTGCACCAGGATGATGCAAAATCAGAAATTTCAATACCTGTTAAATTTTTTATTCCTCTGTCTTGTGCAGCTTTAAGGAAAAACCCAGCAGCACTTCCTATATCTAATATTGAAAGCTCTGGCTCAAAAGATATGTGTTTAAAAATTTTATCCAGCCTTGAATAGGAAAGGGCATAGATATTTTCAAAATCCTCTATATAGGTTTTCCCATACTGAGAGGCGTATTCTTCAATAAAGTAATCCTTTGAATAGGAAAGGGGCTCCCACGAAGTGTTAAGTATTGTTTTGCATTTTTTGCATAGCAGAAGATTTTTGGAAATGCTTTTAAATGCCTGCCCTTTACAAATCGGGCAGGATTCAGGAAAATTATTCATGCAGTTTTTTCTTTTTAGCAGGCTCTACTACTACAGGGACACCGCGTATTTTGGCATTTTCAAAAGAGTGCAGCACCAGCTCGGCATAGTGCTCAGGAACTTCAAAAAAAGCGTATGTAGAATGAACATCAATTTTTCCTATTTGTTTTCCATCAATACCTGATCTTTTAACAATTTCCCTGATTAGATCCCCAGGTGCAATGTTTTGGCTTTTCCCAATGTTAATAAAAAGTCTTGCTTTGCCATCTTTAATATCTTCAAAAATTATTTTGCCTGATTCGGACTTGTTGTTTAAAAATACCTTGTCAAGGTCAAGTCTGGAGATATTTCCCAGGTGTTCTTTAAGAAGGGCTGCAGCGATTCTTTTTGTGCCACTAAAAAAAGGGAGCTGCTTCTTTAAAACTTTTAAAAGCTTTAAATAATCGGTAAGGTCTTCTGAAAGGGCATTTTCCAGAATTCTTTCAATTTTTTTTTCTTTGTTCATCAAAGCCTCGCAAAGGAAAGGGTGATATGCTGCATAAGTAGATTCAGCAGAACTATTTTGTATTTACAATGAAATAAAATATAAATTAAAATAGCAAGTAGTTTTTAAGATCTTAGATTAAACCCATCCCCTGGCTTTAACAGCTTTTGCAACTCTGTCAATTGCTATAACATAGGCTGCATCACGCATATAAAGTTTCTTTGTCTTAGCAAGATCGTTTACAGCATGGAAGGCGGAAGTCATTTTATTATCAAGCTTTTCAAGAACCTCTTCCTTTTCCCAGAAAAAGTTTATATTACACTGCACCTGCTCAAAATAACTGCATGTTACTCCACCAGCATTAGCAAGGAAATCGGGGATTACAAAAATATTGCGAGCCTTTATTGTTTCATCAGCTTCAGGAGTTGTTGGTCCATTTGCTCCTTCTGCAATGAACTTAACTTTTTGGTGGATTTTTTCAACATTATCTTTATTTATCTGATTTTCAAGTGCAGCAGGAATTAGTATGTCAACATCCTGTTCAAGCCAGGCCTCACCAGGGAGCTGTTCATATCCCAGGTCTTTGGCTTTGTTTTTGTCAATTCCGCCAAAGTTATTAGTAATTGAAATGAGCTCTTCAATATCTACTCCTTCTTTCTTTTTGAATGTATAGGAAACTTTGTCATCCTGATCCCAGGATGATACGCATATAACCTTTCCACCAAGCTGATCATAAAGCTTAGCAGCATGCCTGGAAACGTTTCCAAAACCCTGAATACTTGCAGTAGTTTTTCCAGGATCAACATTATGGTCATTCAGGGCTTCTCTGAGTGTGTATATAAGGCCAAATCCTGTTGCCTCTGTTCGACCAAGAGAGCCACCCATACCAACAGGTTTGCCTGTAATGGCGCCCGGATATTTTCCTCCATGAATTGTTTCAAATTCATCCAGCATCCAGAGCATGTGTTGTGCATTAGTCATAACATCTGGTGCAGGCACATCCAGTACCGGGCCAAGATTTTTTGCTATCTGCCTGATATACCCTCTGCATATCTGTTCCTGTTCACGTGCGCTTAGATGATGAGGGTCACAAATAACACCGCCTTTGCCTCCACCCAGGGGTATGTCCACAACAGCACATTTCCATGTCATCCACATTGAAAGTGCGCGCACTGTGTCAGCTGTTTCATGAGGATGAAAACGAATGCCCCCCTTTGCCGGGCCTCTTGCATCATTGTGCTGCACCCTGTATCCCTTAAATACCTTAACGTTTCCATCATCCATATGCACAGGAATTGTAAAATGGTATTCTCTCATTGGTTCTCTTAAAAATTCTTTTACACCAGCTTCCAGATCAAGTTTTTTTGCAACAGTATCAAACTGGTTTTGAGCAACATGAAAAGGATTGTAAGATTTTGATTCCATATAAGCGACTCCAGTATAAATATAATTTTGTTATCATTTTTTAGTTTTAAACTTTCACCTGCACATCAGATAATAAAGCCAATTTATATAATACAAAAATGTGACTTTAATTTGCAATAATATTTTTTTCAGTATGAGATTAAGGTGTCAGCTTATTCATTGTTGCATGCCTTATTTGTTTTTTTTTACTTATTTTATCTGATTTATACTTAAAATTAGCAGCATTTTTTAAATTTGAGATTAAGGAGCTAAAATAGTTTAGGTATTTTCTCTTAAAATTTTCTTTACATATTAAATTCAAATTTTAATAATGTAAAAAAAATCCTGGAGGAGCTAATGAATATTTTAATTTTTGGCCCTAATGGAAGTGGAAAAGGAACACAGGGAGCAATGATTCAAAAGATGTACAATATTGTTCATGTTGAATCAGGAGTGCTCTTCAGGGATAATATCAGGGGTGGTACAGATCTTGGTAAGCAGGCAAAGGCATATATTGATAAAGGAGAACTGGTACCTGATGAAATTACCATACCCATGATACTTGACAGAATTAATAAGGATGATTGCGACAATGGGTGGCTTCTTGATGGTTTCCCAAGAAATCCAGAGCAGGCAAAGGCTTTGGAAAATGCTTTGTTTGAAAATAATATGATTATTGATTTTATTCTTGAAATTATCCTGGATCGTGATGTTGCTAAAAACAGGATTATGGGTCGCAGGCTTTGCGTTAATGATAATAATCATCCTAATAATATTTTTATTGATGCTATTATGCCTGAAAAAAAAGGCGATGTTTATGTGTGCAGGGTATGTGGGGGAGAGTTGACTGTAAGGGAAGATGATCAGGATGAAAATGCAATTAATAAGCGCCATGCAATATATTTTGATGAAGAAAATGGCACCAGAGCAGCTGTTGAGTATTTTAAGGAGTTAGCCAGAAAAGGAAGGGGAAAGGTTTATCAGGTTGATGGATCTTTGCCTGTTAATGAGGTGAGAGATCACATCAAGTCTTTGCTTCATAATCATCGATTTTATAATATTCAGTCAAAAAGGGGGAGATGATGAAAAAATACTTTATATGGGTTCTGTTTTTTGCTTTTTTGCTTTCAGCTGTTTTAATTTATGCTACACCCAAGATTTTGATGGCTCATATAGATATGATAAAGGATGGGCAGGAAATAACCTGTAATTATTGTCATTCTAACCCTGTTTTTACAATTGAAAAAAAGAAGGGACAGCTGGAAAAAGGTTTATTAAACGGAGTTCCTTTGTCAGAAATTAAAACCTGTGCAGGTTCAGGCTGTCATTAAAACTCCTGATTGGGGAAATGTTTATTGCCGGTCATTCCGGCTGGAGCGAAAGTGGAATGCCGGAATCTTATAACATATATTTTCTATTAAGAAACGAGTATTATTTGCATATAATCACAGTATGGGATTCCGGTATTTGGCCGGCTTTATTAGAACATCCTGTTCTATGCCGGCAGGCAAACTTCATGTTTGCTCCACAAATTTAAGTTGCAAAACCGGAATGACAAATTCCATACCCCTAAAATTAAATTGTTACCTTATTTTTAAGGATGATTATTATATCAATAAGGCTTGACGAATATTGAATTATTTATACATATACCATTATATGAGGCCATTCATGTAATGAATGGTGTTTTTTATTGTATTATGCTGAAATTTATTTAATTAAAGAAAGAAAATGGGTCTGTTAGAAAATATTAAGAAGAATAATATTCTGATTAAAACTTCTGCAAAGGACAGGTGGGGGATCATTGAAGAAATGGTTGAACACGCTGTTAAGGCAAAGGAAATTGAATCAGAGGATGCTGAAGCCATAACAAATGCTCTGATAGAGCGTGAAAAATCCATGAGCACAGGGATTGGACATGGAGTTGCCATACCTCACTGTTCAACCACCAGAGTAAACAATATTATAACTGTTATGGCAATTACTCCAAAGGGGATTGATTTTGAATCAATAGATAACGAGCCTGTTAAGATAATTGTTCTGCTTATAGTTCCCAAGAATAAGCTTACACATCATATTAAAACCCTTGCAAATATAGCCAAGATGATGAATGATCAGGAATTAAGAGAAAAAATTCTTTGTCTTAAAACGCCTGAATCTATATTGAAAACTTTAAAAGCTTACTCAAATCAATAAAATGGATGATACACCCAGATTAATTGACTCAAAATATACTCCTGATGATGATTTCTCTAATGAATTATCATTACGGCCTGAACTATTAACAGAATTTATAGGGCAGAAAAACATTACAGATAACCTGAAAGTTTTTGTTGAAGCTGCAAGAATGCGCAAAAAATCTCTTGATCATGTACTGCTTTCAGGCCCTCCCGGTCTGGGGAAAACTACCCTGGCCTTTATTATTGCACATGAGCTGGGCGTGAATATCAAGGCAACATCTGCCCCAATAATAGATAAGGCTGGAGACATGGCATCCATTCTCACAGGATTAGAGGAGAATGATGTGCTTTTTATTGATGAAATACACAGGCTTTCCCCTGCTATTGAAGAGATTCTTTATCCTGCCATGGAAGACAGATCAATTGATATTATTATTGGACAGGGAATAGGTGCAAAGAGTATTAAACTTAACCTTGCTCAATTTACACTAATAGGAGCAACAACAAGAACGGGACTTCTTACAGCTGCTCTTCGCGACAGGTTTGGAATTCCCCTGAGGCTTAACTATTATGACCCTGAAGATTTAAAGAAAATAGCAATGAGAACAGCGTATATACTGGAAATAGATATGGATGAGCAGGCAGGGCTGGAAATAGCAACGCGTGCAAGACGGACTCCCCGTATTGTAAACAGGCTTGTAAAAAGGGTGTCGGATTTTTCTATTGTTTTAAAAAAGAAAAAGATAGATCTTGAGATAACAAGGTTTGCCCTTGAAAAGCTTGATATTGATGAACTTGGCCTTGATGAGATGGACAGGCGGATTTTATCAGTCATAATAGAGAAATACGGTGGAGGCCCTGTTGGTCTCAAAACTATTGCTATTTCAGTTGGTGAGGAAACCGATACTCTTGAGGATTACTATGAACCCTTTTTAGTACAAACGGGCCTTCTTAAAAGAACACCCAGGGGTCGTATGGCTACAGAAAGTGCTTTTAAGCATTTGGGTTTAAGCTATAGTGAAGGGAACAGCGAAACTGGTGCTACCCTTTTTGGTGATTAATCTTTAGTTATTTTAATGAAACCAGCCTTACCAATGGGGCTGATTGCCTATATCTACACCAACTACATCTGATGCACCCATAATAGTAATAAATGCATTAGGATCAATTTCTATTACAATTTTTTTTAGCAAAGGTATATCCTTTCTGTTTAAAACTGAATAAAGAATTGTTTTATCACTTCCATGAAAACCACCATGACCGTGAATAAGAGTAACCCTTCTTTGATGTATATTCGTAAGAGAGTGAACTATCTCTTTCCATTTTTCTGACATGATCAATGCAGCCTTACGCTTGGTCAGACCATAAAAAACTTTATCAGTGACCAGGGTGCTTGCTGCAATGTACACAAAGGTGTAGAGCACTTTTTCTATAGGAAACAACTTGGCTGATATGAGAAGTATAATGCTGTTTATAATAATTGCTCCAGTTCCAATTGACAGTGAAAAAAACTTGTTCATAATTACAGATAGTATTTCAGATCCTCCGCCTGAACCATAGGAACGAAGCATTATTGCAACTCCCAGACCTGTAAGCCCTCCAGCAATTACTGCAGCAAGCATATGATCATTCAGTACTATATGGAAATCCAGTAAGTAAAGCATTATGGAATAGAGGGTCATGCCCCAAACAGTATAAAGGATAAATCTTTTCCCAACAAAAAACCAGCCAATACAGAAAATTGGAATATTTATAAGAAAGTAGAGTCCGCCCACTGAGATTGCTGAATATTTATAATAAACTATCAGGGCAAATCCGGTTATTCCACTTGATAAAAAACCATGGGGAATTAAAAAGCAGTTAACAGCTAAGGCACATATTGCACTACCTGTAGCAAGCAGAGTAGTGTTATATAAAAAATCTTTTAAATATTTTTTCATAAAATATCTCTTATTATTTTTAAGGAAATCATTTTTATTCCATATTGATAGTTTAAAGTAAAGGTTTTTGTCAATACACAAAATTTTTAATTTTAATGGTTTAATTAATTCTTGTCTTTTGATAGGATCAATAAGGACTTGTCTTATTATCTGTAATATTATTTTACATGGCTTTATGTTTTAAAGCAGGTTGCTGCACTAACAATATTTTTGATTAAAGGAGAAAGGTATGAAAAGAATTCAAATATTTTTACTTGTTTTAATATTTGCAGGATGTTCTGCAACAGGGTTAAAGGTGGTTGATATGGAAGATAAGGAATTTAAAATATCCTGTTTTGTATTGGGAGATAAAACTTTTAAGTCTGATAATGCTTTTATTGGTTTTGATAAAAAGGATAAAAGAGTTTTTGGTAAAGCAGGATGTAATAGTTTTTTTTGTTCATATGAAGATAAAGACAATAAAATTAGTTTAAGTGAAAATATAGGTGCAACAAAAATGATGTGTGATCCTGAAGCTATGGAATTTGAAGATAATTTTTTACAAAATTTTCATGGTCTGTTTGAAATTGATAGAGATAATAATTTGATTGTTTTAGATAATGGCAAGATGAAAATTTATCTGGAATAGTTTAAATTTTATAAAAAATCCACATATTAAATTTTCTTGCAATTATTACTGTGATTATTTAGGTTCCATTAATATAAAAAATTTTGCTTTATTAGCTGGTTTTTCCAGAAAAGAAATAAAATATTTTTAAATATAGATGAAAACATGAGGTTGCGGATATGCAGGATCCGAATGAATTGATACGCGTATCAGAGGTTGTAAAGACTTATCGTCTTGGCTCTGTTAAGGTCAGGGCTTTGAGGGGAGTTTCCCTTGAGGTTAGAAAGGGTGATTTTTTGCTAATCACAGGGAGAAACGGTTCAGGTAAATCAACGCTCCTTTACCAGATGGGGCTCCTTGACAGGCCAGATTCAGGAGAGGTAAAATTTGATGGCAAGGATGTTTCCTCTGCGCCAGACAGGTATAGAAGATTTCTTCGGCTTACATATCTTGGATATATATTCCAGAATTTTGCACTTATATCTGAACTGAGTGCGCTTGAAAATGTAATGCTTCCTGCAATGATGCTTGAAAGCAAAAATGCCTGTAGGGAAAGGGCAAAGGAGCTTCTTGTAAAAGTGGGGCTTGGCGAGAGATTAAATCATCTTGCTTTGAAACTCTCAGGTGGTGAGCAGCAAAAGGTTGCAATAGCAAGAGCTCTTATAAATAAACCGCGCGTTATAATTGCAGATGAGCCAACATCAAACCTTGACTCAATTGCTTCGCTTGAAATACTGGAAATTTTTCAAATGCTGAATCGTGAAGAGGGACATGCTATTGTAATGGTTTCCCATGAGCAGGAAGATATAAAGTATGCTACGCGGCATATAAAACTTTCAGACGGGAGGGCAGTATGATGCGTGAATTTAAAATTCCCTTTTTTCTTGTTATAAGATATTTGAAGCATGGCAATAAATGGACTTTGTCTCTTATTATAGTTCTCATGTCTATTGCCTTTATAAATCTTGTATTTGTTACTTCGCTTTTTAACGGGATTATTGAGAGCTCCAATAACCAGGTAATAAATACCTATACTGGTCATATTATGATGATGCCCCTTGAAGGGGAGGAGTTAATAAGCAATGAGGATTCAGTTATGGAGAGAATCCTTGCAACAGATGGAGTCGTATCAGCAACGCCACAGTTTTTTGTGCCTGGCCGGATCTCATATAAAAAAATAAGCGGGAATTGGCAGATCATTGCTGTGGACCCTTCATTGGAAAGCAAGGTTATGAATATTCATGAGAATATGATCTCCGGATCTTTCCTTGAGGATGAAGATCTTGATCAGGTGATAATTGGACGCCAGATCGCTGGTGGCGAAGAGATTGAAATGAATGCTGTATCTTTTAAGGGGGCAAAGGTTGGGGAGAAGGTAACTTTATCACTCCATGGGATAGAAAAAGAATTTACCATCAAGGGAATATTTTATACCAAATTTATAGATACAGATTTGCGGGTTTTTGTTTCCCGTAAGGCTATTGAAAAGATGATTCCTCATTATAAAAAGATTTGCAGCAATATTAATATCAGGATTACACACACAGGTGATGAAAGGAAGGTGATCTCCAATCTTGAGAAAGGGATTACTGAAGGGGTATTTAATACATGGAAGGATGTTGCGGGTTTTATGGATTCTATTACTGAAAGTTTTGGGGTTATAAATACTCTAATGACAATGGTTGGAATGATGATTGCTGCTGTGACAATATTTATTGTGATATACGTTGATATATCCTCAAAGCGTCAGGAGATTGGAGTGCTTAGAGCTATAGGAATAAAACCCTATTTGATAAGGATGTCATTTGTTCTCCAGTCTATTGTATATTCATTCATGGGTGTTGTTTTAG
>Ga0265293_10009060_pt1 | contig 14453 bp, 15 predicted proteins | sample Munlanlewell138R_FD_192505 | JGI IMG/M metagenome (GOLD analysis project Ga0265293, IMG submission 192505) | Leachate microbial communities from a municipal landfill in Southern Ontario, Canada - Leachate well 138R | ecosystem: Engineered > Solid waste > Landfill > Unclassified | place: Canada...
GTCCAATAAATGTATTAGTCCAGCTCATTTTGGAAAGCAAACCATTATTTATTAAATAATCCACAGGAGAAGTTAAATTAAGACTCCAGTGAAATCTCTTGGTATTATACCAGATTAACCAATCCATTAACTTATTGTTAAAGCTATCTACATCTTCTAATAAAATTTCATTCCAGTCAACAAATTCTTCTTGTATGGTTCTATTATATTTTTCAATATGACCATTTTTAGTGGGTTTCCCTTTGTAATTGAAGTAATGAATAACCTTCTGTTCTTTTAAATAATCCATGAAATACTTATGAAATTCTGATCCATTGTCAGTTTGAACTCTTTTTATCTGATATGGGAATACTTGCTCTAATTTTTTAAAGAAATCCTTAGCACTAGCACTGCCATGTTGACGATAGGCGTAAGCGAAAGAATATCTAGTTTTAACGTCCACTGCTGTTATTATATATCTTTTAAAACCATAGACATATTTAACAATAGTATCTATCTCTATTAAATCTCCTGGTTCATTAGCTACAAAATCTTTTGGTTTTCTTTCTTTTTTATCTCTCCTTGTTTCTTCTTTTATCTTACCAAAATGAGAAATCTTTTGTCGATGATGATATATTTTCTTGTCTTTAATTATTCTACCTATTTTAGATTCTGAATATATGGGTAAATTATTAATTTTACAGAATATATCTAAATTCTTCTTCACCTTAGCCTTGCCCATATTAGGACACTCTTCCAATCTTAATCTTTTAATCTCTTTTAATATTAGAGGATGAACATCTCTTTTATTCTTGTTAATTCTAGCTTGAGATTTGGGGTTTAGAGACTCTATTTTACCATTATTGTCATTTAATATCTTATTCCAATAGTATAGAGTGGATTGTTTGGCTCCATAGGCATCAATAGTAGCCTGTAGTCCATATTTCTTCCAGAATTCTAATATTTTGAGTCTTTGTTTAGCTTCTTTGGTAATCATATAGTTTTGCTTAATTGCATCATTATATAATGTACCAAATCCCCGACAATTATAGTACTTGAATCCTATTTGCATACACTTTGGGTGGTTTTGTTTTCCAAAATGTAAGTGAACTTATTCAATAAATATTGTATAATTATAAAAAATTATTTTTAAAAACATTTTGATTTATATATAGTTTAATTTCTTAAATTAATGCTTATTAGTATATCAGAACAGATAAATAAGTTAATATTAAGATTTAGTCAATGTTTTAGCGGTTTTTGTATTGCTTTTGTCTTTAAATTTATAATGATATTTATATTTTAAAAAACATTCTGTAAATTGGAGTATTTTTGTTAGTGGTCTTTGAAAGGAAAATTTTTATGTTAGTGTTAAATATTCTATCATAGATAGATATATTGACAGATTATATATCATCATATATACTATAAATAGTTTCTATATTAAACTAAATTATATGATAAATAAAAAATCTTTAGGTAATAAAATAAAATTATTGCGAGAAGAAAAAAAATTAAGTCAAGCTAATCTAGCTCAAAAGATTGGACTATCAAGAGTGGCTATATCACAGATTGAACAAGGCAATAGAGGTGTTGATTTTTTAGAGTTGGCTAAAATAGCAGAAATTTTTAAATTAAAAACAGATTATTTTTTAATTGAAGATGTATTACCCGACATTAAGTTATCTGACAATAGATTGGTTGATAATTTTAATCCGAATAAATTAAAAAATATTATTTTATATATATTAGAAAAATGTGCTGGCAAACCGAATGTTGGTGAAACAGTATTGTATAAATTATTGTATTTTGTTGATTTTGATAGTTTTGAAATTAATAATAAATCAATTTCTGGTTTAAATTATGTTCATTTACAATATGGACCAGCTCCAGTTGCTAGTCAATATTTGTCAGTGATTGAAGAAATGAAAACTAATAAAGAGTTAAAAATAATTATTCAGGATTATTACGGATTAAAGATTAAACGTTATATTAATTTAATTAATTATGATTTAGACTCTTTATCTCCTAAAGAAATTAAGATTGTAGATGATGTTATAGGTTCGCTTTCTAATATGTCGGCTTTTCAAATAGAAGATTATTCTCATGGTGACGCTCCTTGGCAATTGACCAAAGATAAAGAAGTTATTCCATATTCTCTTGTTTTTGAACGTCAAACACCCTATTCAAAAAGAGAAACTGATGATCTAAGATATTTTAAGATAACAAGCGCTAAAGATATATTAAATCAATTAGGGCCTATTTCTAAAGAGGAATATGATTATTATGAAAATTTATGATGACCAAAGGTGAAATTAATTTTGGCGATATTGTTTGGGTTGAATTTGATCCCAGCGTCGGTCATGAATATCAAGGTAAACGTCCGGCAATCGTAGTTCAATCAAATGAGCAATTAGCTAAATCAAATTTAGTTACTATAATTCCTTTAACTTCTCAGAAAGACAATATTGTTTCTGACGATGTTTTAATAGAGGCGAATACAATAACTAATCTAAAATCGGATTCAATAGCCAAGGTTTATTGCCTAACTTCTTTTGATTATGTTCGATTTGAAAAAATAATTGGTAAAATAAATAAAGAATCAATAATAAAAATTAAAAGTTATTTTAAAAAACATTTTGATTTATAAATTAAAAAGAGACTTGGAACACTCCAAATCTCTTATGTGGACTTAAGTTTACCAATTTGGAACCAATTTATAAATGAGCTTAAACAGCTGTATGTTATTACTAGGGAAAATAAATCAGTATCTTCCTAGATTTATATTAACAATACCTTAATTACCTTAGATTATTACAACCATTAATTTTCTTTAATAGAAAAGAATCCTCCATACAATGATTTTGCATATAGATTTTTATATTCTTCTATTGTTATATGTTTATTTTCATAGCTTTGTAGTTCTATTTCAGAGCATTCTATCTTAATTCCTTGTCTATTATTATTTATAAAGATTTTATGGTTATTATCTGATGAGACTTGATCTATTTCAAAGACTCCCCCATTTATTTTTGTTTCCCCTATTGTATATTTGGAATTTTTACAAATAATTAAACCCTCAAAAGAATCGATTATTTGAGGTCGTGTGATTTGTTTTATTTGTATCTTAATTGTATTAGTTTTTTTATTTATCGATATCTCTCCAATTTCATTACCTTTTATTGGCATTATGCCATTATTTTCTTCTATTAAGTGATAGTTTTTTATATATTTTTGTTGTTGTTCTGTTTTTTTTAACTCTTTATCAATTTGCTCGCCTATTTTCTTTAGTTCCCTCTCTTTTTCTTTTTCTCGGAGTTCTTTTTCTATTTTATCTTTCCTTACTTCCTCTTTAAAAGTATTTATATAATGAATAATTGGTTCTATTGGTCTATAAAAAATGGCAAATAAAAAAGGTTTTGCAATTAAAGGGGTTTTTATTAAATATAAAGGTTTGTCGGCTATATTTTTACTATATTTGTCTTTAATAATTAAAAACAAGCTATACAGAAAATATGCTATCAATATTTTGAATAAAATTTTCATTTCTTTTGTTTATATTTTAATTCAAAACCATTTTTTCCTTTTTTAATATTCATATTTTCTACACTTGAAAGAATGTATTCATCCGAAATATTTATTGGGTCATTAAACATATTTCCCTTTAAAACATACCAAAAAATAAAGGATGTAAAAATTTCTGATACATTTTCTATTGGCATAGTGTCTTGTAGGGCGGATAATTTTTTGCTCACTTTATCAATGGTTGATTCTTCTAGATTAATTTTTTTTCTTTTATTTAATTTAGTAAATATAGATTTTATTGAATTTTCAACTGATATATTATTTTTAGAGTTTGTTGTTATCGTTTTTTTGTCTATTTTTGTTATTGATTTAAATGTTATAAAATTTACAATTTCCCAGATAATATATAAGAAAACAAAAATTAAAAAAGAGGCGAAAAAATTTGTTATACTTGATATTATTAGAAAAATATAAATTTTTAAAAATCTTTTTTCTGTTATCTTTTTTATTTCTTTTTTACTTTCGTATTTTTTTGTTGGGAGTAATAAAGCGATACCAAATGAAACTGCCAATATTATTAAAACCTTATAAACATCAATAAATAAGAGTGATAAAATTGATAGCCCTAAACTGGCTATAATCAATAGATTTGTCATATTTTTTATAAAATTATTAAAGTTCTGGAATAAAAAACCGGATACCCCAGATCTGCGAAACTACATTGAGGTATCCGTTAAGACGCCCGCTTGTGGCTTTGATCGAGGTATCCGATCCTTTGCACAAACGAGCAAAAAACAATTATAAAAATTGTTTAGCTCTTAACGGTTTATATGTAGTTTCGCACTATTAATATAACATAGAAATTGTAGTCATTCAACAGTGAATTTGGAAAGAACGTTCATTCTCCTTTACCCTTAATGTTATTGTCTCTTTTGGTCTTTTGTGAGTTTTTGTTTACTTATTTAATCCAAATGTGGTTTTTTTATTGATAGACTTGTGGATTGAGTAATGTTATAATATAAACATATTTATGATTTTAGATAGCAATGCTTTAAACATTTTTACAGACGGATCATTTTATATAAAAAATAGAAATGGAGGCCTTGGTTTTTTATTTGTTTTTCCTGATGGTTTAGGAATGAATCCGATGGAGTTCTCTCCTTTTGGATATAAAAAAACCACGAACAATAGGATGGAATTAATGGCGTGTTGTGAAGCATTGAGCGAGAGTTTAAAATTTGAAAAAAAATGGCAAAGAATAGTTATATATACCGATTCTATGTATGTTTATAATAATTATAATAGGGCTAAATTTGAGTGGTTGCCTTCTGGTGGATTAAATAATAATGGTAGGCCAATTGATAACTACGATCTCTGGAAAAGACTTATAAAAGAGATTGAAAAAACAAAAAGTATTGTTGATATTAAATATGTAAAAGCCCATTTTGAAAGTAAGGAGAATAAGATTGCGGATAAATTAGCAAAAATGTCGGCCAAAAAAGCTTCCAATAATTCAAAAAGGTTTGTTTCTGTTAGAAGAAAAAAAACTCAAGAAAAGGTTTTGATTGGAAGTGTTCCAGTTATTGGTCAAAGAATCAAAATAAGAATTATAACCTCGGAGTATTTAAGAAAAGGATATTATAAAAATAGATATGAAGTTTTTTCAAAATCAAATGAATATTTTGGATGTGTAGATTTTATATATAGCAGTTTTTGTTTGAGAGCCGGGCATATTTATTTGGTCATATTTAACGAGGATAAAAAGTTTCCTCAAGTAAAAAAAATTTTAAAAGAATTTTTAGTTTGAGGAAAATGATTCTTCGCCAAGGTTAAGGCTACTTGATTTTTTTTGTTTTTTATTATAATACTTAAATATGTTCAGTAAGACTTTATTGGAATTAAAGAAAATAAAATTTCGCCAGATTATCTTTCCTATTGCGAGCTATGCCTTTTTTTCGGTTTTTTTAGGAAGAGTTATTGACCTTTTTTCTGATTTTGGTAATTATTCTTATTTAATTGCTACTTGGGCTCCCCTTTTTATTACTTTATTAGACAGGCTTTCTGGTGGAAATATATTAAGTGTTTTTTTCAGTGAATGGAAAAATGCCCCAATTGTTTTTCACATTCTAATCATAATAAATTTTTTTATTTATTATAATTTATTAAATTTATTTATTCCGGATTCTAAAAAAATATGGACAAGAAATTTTTGCAAATAGTTAAAGAGTTGTCTGTTTTGGTTGGTATTGGAACTCTGTCAATTATAATATTAAATTATTCAACAGATATTTTTAAAGGTCCTAAAGTTGTAGAAAGGGAAATAGAGGTTGTTAAAGAGGTCATTATACCTTCTAGTCCTTCTGAATATCCTGACTTTAATTATTTTAAGGATCTTAAGAAGGTCGAGTTGGCTTATGATATTGATAGTTGGGTAGAAGAAAGTTCGGGCGATTTAAATATTCAGGGGAGAAAGATAGTCAAATTTATAAAAATTGATGGGGAAATATCAAATGCTTTTTTATATTTAAATTTATCAGTAGACAACGGAAAGCCATTAACTTCTTGGGATAGTATTTATGTTTCATTAAGAAAAAATCTAAATGGGCATTTATATTTTCCATACGACGGGCATTTATTGAGATCTAGATCTTTGAGTGTGCCAAACAGTGATACAACAACAATGCTTTTTGATTTAAGACAAATTCCTCTAACTTCTATTCCATATTCGGAAAAAAATGATTATGTTGTTAAAGATTGGTTATCGATTATTAAAGATTCTGATACCTTTCAGTTTGAAACTTTTTTGTCAACATTGAGAAGCGGAGGTAAAATAAATGAAATTAGTATAGGCTATGAATGCTCCCCAGCAACTCCAAATTGTAAATTAGAAATTATAGATTAATGTTTTTAATTATATTTATAATTTATTAGTTTTAAAATTATTTATCAACAAAACCCTTATTTATAAAATAAGGGCTTTGTGAATAGCTTTAGGCTATATTTTCTTGACTTGAATCAGTGACTGCAATCACTGGTTCTTTTTTTGAGCAGATTTTATCTACTTCAAAGCAAAAAACCCTCTTGCCAACAGTTCTCGCGTATAAACGAGTTCCGTTTTTGAGTGTAATCCAAGGACGAAAAATTAGTATTTTCATCTGGTTTTCTATTATCTGAATCTAAAAGTTGTCCAGTTTGCGTCAGCCTGGATTTAAAGATTAGACAATATAAACCATCAAGTCTAATCAAATTATAACAAAGTATTTTTTTGTGTCAATTTTAAATATTAAATTATATTTTTTAGTTATTTTGTTCTTAAAAATAAAATTGAATTGGTTGTATATTGACAGTTTTTTATTTTAAATATATAATATAATTATACACGTATGTATAATTATATGAATAATCAAAAAACTAATAAAAGACAGGAAAAAGCAGATTTAAAACAATATGTGCAAGATTTATTTAAGAATAGGGTTTTTTCTATAAAGGACACAGGATTAACTTATCGGATTATAAATAATTGGAGTCAAAAGGGCCTAATTGATCATTTTCGTGAAGCTGATAAAGAATGGCATAGATTTTCTTTTGCACAGCTTGTTGAAATTAGTATTTATAACGAATTTAGGATTGCAGGTTTTTCTTTGAACAAATTATTAAAAATAAAAGAGGCAATAAATGAAAAACACATATCATCAAGTGGCAATATTATTTTTATTTATGAAATTGAGCAACCACTTACTCCGTTAACAGACATATTAATGAGAGTTTTATATAGAAGAGAAAATTGTTTTTTAGTTGCTGATTCAAGTTGTCGCAATATTGGCTTCTTTTCAGAGTTAATTTTTGCTGAAATTATTACAGGCATAAGTCCTTTGACGGAAGAGACTTATCAAGAAAATGCAGGAATTTTTTTTATAGGTATAAAAATGTTATTAAACAAATTGAAAATTAAGACGGAAAATTATAATAGCAAATTAGCCTTGTTGCTCAATGCTATTTTAGACTCTGAGAATGTTAATGGAGAAGACTTTTTGATTAGTTCGTCATATAATGATAATTCCGATTTAAAAATTAAAAAAATTAAGAAAAAAGAATATAAAAATATTAAAGAAATAAAAGATTTAAAAAAGATAATTAACCAGCCAAACCAATCAGTCACAATTCATTCAGATAATTTTGGGGCTCATAAAATTGTTATTGAAAAAGAAATAAAATAGACTATATGAAAATAGTCTAATTATAAATTATTCTAAAGTAGCAGACGACCTGCTTTGATGGAGTGCAATTTGTAATTAGATGGAAAAAAATAAAGAAATTTTAAAAAATGAATTTGAATTAAAAAAAGAATTAAATCATAACATTGAGACAGAGATAGATTTTTTAGCAAATTTATTAATTGATATTTATTTAAAAAATAAAAATGCATAGTCAATATTCAAAATTTAAAAAGGGTTTAAAAAAAACAAATTTCTGTAATGAAGAATCTGTTTTTAAAGAGCAAACTGAGTTATTAGAATCAGGCGTTGGTATAATTGAAAAGCAATTATTAACGTTAAAACTAAAATAAATTCAACCAAAAAAGATTCTAGTAAAAACTTTGAAACTAGGGAGGTTTTATTGTTTAAATTTGATAGTTTAGAATATTTTTATCAGCTAATAAATTTCTTGTTAAATAAAGTAAAAACAGACAATAGGAGTAATCTTAGATTTTATTTTCCAAATATTAGAACGCTAATTGATATATACGCTAAAATTTTATATTTGTATAGAAAAAATGAAAAAGATCAATCAAGAGTTGTGGCTTGTCAATATTTAAAGACGTTAAAAGAGCTTAATGATATAAAAACTTTTTATAAAGTTTTAGGTAGCTATAAAAATATTTTTGAAAATTGTGGTTATAAAATTTCTGGTTTTGAAAGTTTTCCTAAAAAAAATATTAAAAAAGAATTAGTTGATAATTTTTGCTTTCCAGGAGTAAAGCAAATAATAAAAAACACTGATTTTAAAAATATCTTGCCTGATTTAAATGAGGATACTATAAAGTTTAGCTTTATAAAAATGCATAGTGCTTGTTGTGAGTATGCACACGGTAGTAGTATTTTAAAAAATATTTTTGGAAATGAAGATTTATGGGTAATAATTTCAATAAGGTCGTTAATAGCAGGAATTATTAAATTATTTGACGGATGTGATGAAGAAATTATTAAATGGAATAAAAACTTAGTAAGTAAAAATTCAAATTTTTTAAAAATTTATGATAAAAGGAAATAATTTTAAAAATATTAGTGACAAAAAACCTGGAGCGATTATATATTGTCGTGTTTCAACAAAGGAACAGGTTGATGAGGGTAATAGTTTGGTCACACAAGAAAGGCTGTGTAGAGATTATGCTCTTAAACAAGGCTACGAAGTGGTTAATGTTTTTACTGAAGAAGGAGAGAGTGCAAAAACTGCATTGAGACCAGAACTGCAAAAATTATTAAGATTTTGTTCGGCAAATTATAAAACAATTGATGCTTTAATTATTTATAAAATAGACCGTTTGTCTAGAAGTGCCGATGATTACTCCCAGCTTAGAATATTTTTTCATAAGTTAAATATTAAAATAAATTCAACATCTGAAACTTTTGAGAATAATCCCGTAGGTCGTTTTGTTGAGAATATGTTAGCCAATGTTGCTCAATTTGATAATGATGTAAGAGCTGAGAGATGTAAGGGGGGTATGATTGAGGCCGTTAGAAATGGGAGATATGTTTTTTCAGCTCCCATTGGTTATAAGAATGGAATAGTCAATGGAGAAAAAAATATAATTATTGACCCAGAAAAAGCACCATTTATAAAAAAAATTTATGAATTATTTGCAACTGGATTATATCAACCAGAAGATGTTAGAAAAATTATAGTAAAAGAAGGTTTTATATTGGGAAAAGGGACTAAAATAAGTAAACAATATTTTCATAAAATTATTAGGAATAAGGTTTATAAAGGAATTATAGAAGTTAAAGGATTTGAAATTGGTGAAGTTAAAGGTTCTTTTGAGCCGATAATAAGCGAAAAGCTTTTTGATTCAGTCCAGTTTATTTTAGAAAGAAAAGGTAAAAGAATGACGGGCTATAACACTAATAACCCAGATTTCCCCCTTAGGGGCTTAATAAAGAGCGAAAATGGGCATAAATTGGATGGTAGTTGGTCCAAGGGTAATGCTAAAGAAAAAATGCCTTATTATCGATTTAGGGGTCTTAATGGATTTAACACTAGACGAGATGTTCTTGAAGATAAATTCGTTGATTTTCTTAAAAACTTTGAGTTTAAATCTGAAATTATTGATTCATTGAAGAATCGTATTAAGATTAATTGGGAGGGTAGAAATTTGTCTAATAAAAAGTTAAAGACCAAGATAGAAAAAAATATTTTGTCTCTGAAAGAAAAGCAATGTCAGATTATTGATAAAAATTTAAAAAATATTATTGACGATAATCTGGCAAAAGAACAATTAGATAAAATAAGCAATGAGATTAGTGCTCTTTCGTATGAGCTTAAAGATTGTGGAGATTCTGATAATATTGCTGAGGTTTTAGATTATAGTTTTAATTTTCTTAAAAACCTTTCTGATCGTATTAAAGATTTAGAAATTCAACAAAGAAAAGGTCTTCAATGGTTCCTATTTCCAGAAGGAATTATATTTGATGGAAAAAAATTACGAACCACTAAAATACCCTTAATTTTAAATAAAAAAATGACTTCTCCGGAAGAGAAGTCAACTAATGTGGACCTTAAGGGATTCGAACCCTTGACCCCCTGCTTGCAAAGCAGGTGCTCTAGCCAACTGAGCTAAAGGCCCTAACAACAAAAATATAATAATTTAAAAAGTTTATTAAGTCAAGGATTTTAATTTGTTAAAGGAGATAAAGATGTTTCCATAAAACCATTAAATAATCCAGTGATTAATAATAATCCGAAAAAAATAAATATTAATCCGATTAGTTTATAACCTAATCTTGATCCTCCTTGACTCCCTAACTTTTCTTCAAACCAAGAAATGCGACCAAAATTTTCTAATAAAAATTCGGTCTTTATAACTATTAGGGTGCCTAAGGCAATTAAAATTAAACCTCCTATAATTTTCATATTTTTTATTTTATATAATTTAAAGGATTTTGTTGAACTCCATTAACTCTAACTTCAAAGTGAATATGAGGTCCGGTTGACCAACCAGTTGATCCCATATTAGCTATAATATCTCCTCGACTAACTTTATCTCCAGCTTTTACATGTAATTTTGAAGCATGACCATATAATGTTTTTAATCCACCACCATGATTGATTATTACATTGTATCCATAACCATTACTCCATCCAGATTTTTCTACCACTCCATCTTCAGCAGCGTATAAGGGAGTTCCAGTTTTATTGGCAATATCTAATCCCTTATGACTCCAAGAATAATATTGAGTTATTCTACTTCCAACTGTTGGCCATAATAATTTACCTCCAGTATAGGCTGGTTTATTATTGGCATTGTTAGTATTTTGATTAATAGTGGTTCCAGAATAACTTCTATTAACAACAGTTGTTTTTTCAATTATTTTCTTTCCTCCTAATATAAATAATTTTTGTCCAATTGTTAAAGCTTCATTTTCGTAAATATCATTATTATCTATAATAGCTTCATTAGTAACTCCATATTTAGAAGCTATTTTACTAATATTTTCATTTTTAGCTACGGTATGCATTATTCCATCACTAGGTAATATGGTTAATTTTGTTCCAGGTTTTATTAAAGAATTGGAACTTAAATTATTTTCCCATAAGATAGTATTAACATTTAATCCAAAATTATTAGCTATACTGGAAATAGTATCACCAGATTGAATTACATATTCAATTATTTTATTTCTAGTACTAGTTTCTGAAGTATTTAAACCACTATTAGTTAAAAGATCTCCATGTTCAGAAACTACTACTAATTGATTATTAGAATCTGGACCTATTTTTGTTTTAGTTTTTAATATTCCTGATTGATTTATATATTGAGACAAAACCATGTTTTCCAAACTGGCGTCTTCTAATGTTTCTATAATTAATTCTTCATTATCAGATTCTTCAAAATCAGATTTGATATTTTTAGCTAAAGTTGTTTTGTATATTTCATCCGATAAATTCTGTGCCCTAGTTTTTTTTATATTATTTGTTAATACAAATACAAAAACCAATAATATAATTATAATAATTGAGGCATTTTTTTTTAATAAATAAAATCTAGAATTGTTTCTTTTATTTATTTCTTTTACTTTTTTGTAAATTAAGATATAATTATAATAGATTTTTATTAAAATTTTAAAGAATAAAAAATTTAATATAGCTAAAACTATTTTTTTAGCTATATTTAGGATAAAAACAACGATTTTTTGTATTAAAAAAAGTGTTTTTATTAAAATTATTGGTATTTTAATTGATAAATTCTTAAATTTAATATATTTATAATTAACTATAAAAGTTTAGCATCCCTAAGTTTTTTAGTCAATTTTAATTAAAAATATGTATAAAATTGTTTTAATTCGTCACGGAGAAAGTGAATGGAATAAATCTGGCAAATTTACTGGTTGGGTAGATGTTAATTTATCACCTCTTGGATTTAAACAATCTAGAAAAATAGGGGCTTTATTAAAAAAGGGAAAATTTTCTTTTAATTTATGTTTTACTTCTTTTTTAAGAAGAACGGTTAAAACAGCTACTATTATTTTAGACGAAATGGATTTATTATGGTTACCAATGATCAAAGATTGGAGACTTAATGAAAAACATTATGGTTGTCTTCAAGGTTTAAATAAAAAGGAGATGGTTAAAAAGTATGGAGAAGAACAAGTTCTTTTGTGGCGTAGATCATATAATATAGCTCCACCAGCAATAAAAATTTCTAGCCCTTATAATCAAATGACAGATTCTCGTTATAGTTTTCTTAAAAAACCAGTTTTAACAGAGTCTCTTAAAGATGTGGAAGATCGAGTTATTCCTTTTTGGAAAAAAGAAGTGTTACCTAATTTAAAAGCAAACAAAAAAATATTAATCGTAGCTAGTGGTAATAGTTTAAGAGCTTTAATGAAATATTTAGACAATATATCAGAAAGAGATATAGTAAATTTTAATATTCCCGTAGCTGTTCCTATGGTTTGTGAATTTGATAAAAATTTTAAATTAAAGAAATGGTCATATTTAGGGGATAAACAAGAAATAAAAAAATTAATTAATGATACTATAAAGCAAGGTAAAATAAAATAATTTAAATTTTATGAAAAATACAAATAATAATCTTATTAATTTAGATCAGGGAGTAATTCAAACTCTTAATTTTTTAAAAAATATAAAATTACCAGTATTGAATACAAAAAAATTTAAATTTCCAATTGTAGTTGGGAGTGGTAATGCTTTTAATGCTGGACAAATTTTATTTTCTAATAAACCAGCCTTCTTCTCCGATGAAACTAATTTTAAAAATGATGTTATTAAGTATAAGGAGTTAATAAAAAATAAAATAATAAGTGAAGCCATAATAATTTCAGCTTCAGGAGAAAAAGATTCAATATGGGAATTACAATTAGCTAAAAAGAATGATTTAAAAACAGTATTATTAACTTGTTCGCCTAATTCTAGTGCAGCTAAAATAGCTGATGAAGTTATTGTTTATCCTAAAATTAATGAACCCTATACTTATAATATCTCAACTTATTTAAGTATGATATTTTCAACCGGAAAGGAAAAACCTGAGAATATTTTAAAATTTTTACAAAAATTAAAATTAATGAGTGGTTTTAAAAACTTTAAAGCTTATTCTTTCGTTGTACCCGATAAATTTTCAGCCATAGCTCCAATGTTGGATATTAAAAAAAGTGAGTTATTTGGTTCTAAAGTATCCATTAGAGCTTTTAGTTTTGGACAAGCTCGTCATGCTAAGTTCGTTATTAGAGATAAAAACGAATTAGTTATAACTCTTGGTTCAGAAAAAAATTTATATTTTGGAGAAGCTAAAAGTCGTTGGCAAATAGCCTTACCATCAGGGGTTGATTTTGCTTTTATTTTTTGTTTAACTTATTATTTGATAGGTCAGATTCAAAAAAGCAAACCACCTTATTTTAAAAAGAATATAAAAAAATATTGTTTAGATTATGGTCCTAAAGCTTATGGATCAAAAAAACCTTTTACAGTAATAGTTTCAAAATAATAATTAATTTTAAAAAATATGTCAGGACATTCTAAATGGGCCACAACCAAAAGAGCTAAAGCTGTGGTTGATGCTAAGAGAGGAGCAGCTTTTACTAAAATAGCTAATACTATAACTATAGCGGCTAGAGAAAGGGGCGGTGATCCAGAAACCAATCCATCACTTCGTATGGCTATAGATAAAGCTAAAACTCTTAATATGCCAAAAGATAATATTGAACGAGCAATAAAAAGAGGTACTGGAGAATTAGCCGGAGAAGTAATAGTAGAACTTTTTTATGAAGGTATTTTCCCTAATAATGCTCAATTTGTAATTAAATGTCTAACCGATAATAAAAATAGAAGTGCTTCTGAAGTTCGTCATGTTTTCACCAAACATGGTGGAAGCTTAGGATCGGTTATGTGGAATTTTGAGCAGAAAGGTTTAATCGTGGTATTAAAAAATATTTTAGAAGAGAAAAATATTGATTTAGAAACTTGGCAATTGGAATTAATAGATGCCGGAATAGAAGATTTTAAGATAGAAGATGATGTTGTTTTAATCTTTACTCAAATTGATAATTTACAGAAAATAAAAAATATCTTGAATGAACAAAATATAATTATGGAATCAGCTGAAATAGAATATGTACCCAAGGATAAACAAATTTTAAGTCCAACCGAACAAGAAAAGATGACTAATTTTATGGAAGCTTTAGAAGATCTAGAAGATGTAAATGATTATTATTCTA
>Ga0265293_10009062_pt1 | contig 14453 bp, 24 predicted proteins | sample Munlanlewell138R_FD_192505 | JGI IMG/M metagenome (GOLD analysis project Ga0265293, IMG submission 192505) | Leachate microbial communities from a municipal landfill in Southern Ontario, Canada - Leachate well 138R | ecosystem: Engineered > Solid waste > Landfill > Unclassified | place: Canada...
GAGAATATCAACAAACACCCTAACGTCAAGACGGAACCCAACGCCGGGAATGGCGACGGCCTCGAGCCCACTGAGCCGTCTGAGACGTTAAACAATAGCGAGGAGGTAATCTTATGATCGACCTAACCCCAATTATCAACGCAGTGATCGCAGTGATCGCAGCCGTAGCCACCGCCTTCCTGATCCCGTGGATCCGCAGCAAGACCACCGAAGGCCAGCGCAAGGAGCTCGCCGCATGGATCAAGATCGGAGTCGCTGCCGCTGAGCAGATATATGCCGGCCAAGGGCGTGGCGCGGAGAAAAAGGCGTATGTCATGAAATTCCTCGAGGAAAACGGGTACACCGTAGACTTTGAGGCGATCAACGCCATGATCGAGGCAGCAGTCCAACAGCTCAACAGCTCGGGCCTCTCGATCGAATAATGAAATATTGGGCCGTCGTGGCGGCCCTTTTGCATTTTAGGAGGTGCAATAATGAACCTGAGAACACTCTTACTCACAAACAACGCCTGCTATAAGTCAGGCAAGAAGCACACCGTCAAAGGGATCATGGTGCACAGCACCGGCGCGAATAACCCGAACCTGAAGCGCTACGTCGGGCCCGACGATGGCCTGCTGGGAGTGAACACGGCCGGAAATCACTGGAACCAGTCCAAGCCAGACGGTCGGACTGTTTGTGTCCACGCCTTCATCGGCAAACTAAAGGACGGCAGCATCGCCACCTACCAGACACTACCGTGGGACATGGTCGGATGGCACTCCGGAACCGGAAGCCTCGGCAGCGCAAGAAGTGCAAACAACAACGGTTATATTGGCTTCGAGATCTGCGAGGACGGACTAACCGATCCGGTGTACTTTAACAAGGTATACACTGAAGCGGTCGAGCTCTGTGCATACCTCTGCGAAAAGTATAACCTTGACCCGACGGCCGACGGAGTCCTGATCACTCACTGCGAGGGCCACAAGAGAGGCATTGCCTCCAACCATGCAGACGTCATGCACTGGTTTCCTAAGCACGGAAAGAACATGGATACATTCAGGACAGCGGTTAAAGCAGCCCTCAAAAAGCCGACGCCAGCGCCAACCACAACACCATCTCCCGGATCCGAAGTATTGTACCGAGTGCAGTGCGGAGCCTTCAGGCAAAAACCGAACGCCGACGCGCTGGCTGCAAAGCTGAAGGCGGCAGGCTATTCGACCTACATGGTCAAAGCTGGCAGCCTTTACAAGGTACAGACTGGAGCCTTTGCCGTCAAATCGAACGCCATCAAGCTGGCCAGCGAGCTGAAGGCCAAGGGCTTCGACACATACATCACAACAGAGGCAGGAACGCCCGCATAAGTACAGAAAAAACCCGCTCCGGAAATCCCGGGGCGGGCCTTTTTCTTTGCGATTTTATTTTGAAATCCTGACCACCGTCGCCACCACTTTCTTGAAGAAGTAGAGCGTTATTGGTGTGTTCAAGATTGCGCCTTCTGGTGCGCCCGACGGCGCAAAACTTGAACACGTTGACCCGTCGCCGTCGATCGCCTTTTCAACCAGTGAAAGCGTGACTTTGCAACGCTCTCCGCTATAATTCAAAACAAGCACCAGCTTGTCATCGTCGTACAAATAAACCGAATTGAGGAACGTATCGACCAACATGATCCGGTACTCCTCGTCGTCGAGGTCGCCATTCCTGAAGCGTTCCAAAAAGAAAAGAATTTGATCGCGCTCGATCTGCGGCTCTGATAAAAGCTCCCGAGCTATGCCTTTTTCGATGTTCGCGCGTTCACCCTCCAGCTCCATGAGCCTGCTCTTTGTGCTGGGTGTAATAATGCCGGCTTCAATAGCTGCCATCATGTTATTTATTGCCTTTTCGTTTTCCTTCTGTCTGGCCTCCAGCGCGTTGAGAGCCGTCCTGTCCTTCTCTCGCTTCTGGTATTCCATGACCTTGTCGGCTACTTCCTCTATAAACCCATCCGAGTGGATCAGCTTGACTAATTCACCAACGACGAGATCCTCGATCCATTGTTTCCGGACTGACTCCTTATTGCAGCCGCGTGTCTTTTTTCGGGTATTGCAGGAATAATAGGCGTAAGCCTTCCCGCTGCGACCAGTGCCCCCGTCTCCGACCATGGCAGCCCCGCACATTCCGCAAAATAGCTTCGTAGTGAGGAGGAAGTTCTGCGCCTTGCCACGTCCGGGCGAGTCGTGGTTTTTCTTGATCATAGTCTGCACCTTCTCAAATAATGGTTTTTCTATAATGGCCGGGATCCCATTCTCAACCCGGATGTCCTCGTACTCATAGACCCCGATATATTTCTCGTTCTCTAAAATGCGCCGTAAACTGTTTTTGTTAAACTTGCCGCCCCTGCTTGTGCGATGCCCCTCCTCGTTCAGGCGGGTGTATATATCCTTCGCGCGTTCTCCGGCAGCATACTCCTCGAAGATCCTGCGAACCAAGGCGGCCCCGGTCGGCTCGATCTCGTACCTGCCATCCGGCCCGGTTTTTAACCCGAGCAACGTGCGGCCGAGAGTCTTTAGCTCAAGAGCGCTGTCATAATTGCCGCGCTTTACGTTCTGGCTCAAGTTCTCGCTGTAATACTCGGCATATCCTTCCATGACGCTCTCCAAGATTATGCCCTCCGGACCCTCGGGGATCGTCTCCTTTGCGTAAAATATGCGAACGCCGTTCTTTTTGAGTCGGTATTTATACATGGCCGAGTCGTAACGGTTACGAGCAAAGCGATCCATCTTCCAGAGGATCACAGCCTCAAAATGACCGCGCTCGCTGTCCCTGAGCATACGCTGGAAGTCTGGACGCTTGTCTGTTTTTCCAGTCAATGCCCGGTCGGTATATTCCCCGATCACATTTAGGCCGTTTTTTCTGGCGAACTCATAGCAGTCGCGGAGCTGACCCTCGATCGACTCCTCGCGCTGCCCACTGGAGGAGTACCGGGCGTAGATAACAGCACGAGGCTGGGTGATAACTTCGTTTTTACCTTCTTTTTTCGACCTTGCCAAGGTACCCCTCCTCTCGTTTATTGTTCGTTCTCTGCCTCATATCCTTCGGGAGCTATTTTCTTAACTCTCCAAGACCTAACCACCGCGCCATCGCAGTCGTAAAGTCCACCAAAACCCACCATGAACATGTCAACCAACCAACCGATCCCGAACACTCCAGCAGTCAGCAGCCAGATCACTCCGGTCGTCTTTTTTCCGACGTAAAAGCGATGGGCTCCAAAGAACCCGAGGAAAACACAGAGAAGCAACGCGACCGTCCTGCTCCTCTTTGATGTTGGTCGCTCATAATACTCGGCGCTGGCTGCCTGAGCCCCCACGGTACCCGAAGATCTGGAGGATCCGGAGTTCGTGCTCGAGAAGCTGAGTCCACTGCCGGGGATCCCCACGTTGCTGGTGCGCCTTCCGGTGGTGCTTATAGTGTGAGTCAAGCCTCTCGGCCCGAATGTTATGCCGGCGCTCTTTGCTCCCAAGTTCAGACGGACACCCGGAAGGATCTTTTTTGTTTTTCTAAATCTTATACCCATAAAACAACCTCCTTCGCCTCGCCTTCGGGCGGGGCTTTATTTTTTTTGCTTCTTTGTTTCCTCGTCGAGCTCGAAAGCACGAGCAAGGAGCTGAGTCTGACGCCTAACGTCGAGAGACTCAAAAATACTCAACAACTCAACGGCCTGATCGCTTAATTCGCGCTCATGGATGCCGCCATTCTTAACGATCAGCGTGTTAGCATGGTTACCCTGCACTACCGCGCTATTTGATATATTCGATGCCGCGTTGATCTCGCTGCTGTCTCCGATCAGGTATGTAGGCGACACACCAAAGAACTCAGCAAAAGAGGCGACCGTTGTTAGCATCGGCTCTTGTGTGCCGTTCTCATATCTGGAGACGGTGCTCTTGTTTAATTTTGCGCCCATCTTTGCATTGTATTGATCGCAAAACTGATCCATTGTAAGACTGCGCTCAGTTCTGAGCTCTCTCAGTCTATCGCCAAAGCTAATCGATGTACCTCTTTTCTGTTTCATGTTATCGCCCTCCACGTTATCATTATAAGCAACAAACACAAAAAAATCAATACGAAAGAAAGATAAATTAAATATGAACATAAAAATATCTATTGACGGGCATTTTTTTCTATGCTATATTGTTATCGTAATCGACAACAAATTCCCTAATGCGATAACATGCACCGGCAATCTCGCTGGCCGAAAGGAGTAAAACAGTGAAAAAGGTAAAAACATTCAAGGGCTGGAGTATATACCGAGCCACCACAGAGAGCGACAGAATCGACTTCGATAATAGCGAATACGCCGCATACCTTCCAGAACAATCACCGAGGGCTATGGACTACCCTGAATTTTGCGCCGATAACATGGACGAGCTGCTCGAAAACATACGCAGCTATTGAGCCGAAACGCCCGACGAGGGCGTCTGCCGGGCATGGCCTACCGGCACTGAAGAAGGCAGGCCGCATAAACCGAAAGGAGGAACACCCGAATGACAAAGAAAAGATGCCATCCCCCTTATGTTACTTTTAAGCGTACACTCGCAGGGATGGGGCTGACCTATGCCGACGTCGCCAAGGTGATCGGCACCACGACCTCGACCGTTCAGCTCAAGATCAACGGGCAGTCTGATTTTTACATTTCAGAACAGCGCGCGATCTGCGAAGCGTTCGGCATCGACTCGTCAATTTTTTTTGCCGATCTTGTTGTGTAAACGATAACAGGACGCTATCACCGGCACACCGCCGGCCGAAAAGGAGGAGAAACAGAGATGGCAGCATTGAAAGACGTGGCCAAAAATGAGGCCGACATAATTCGCGAAGGGATCGGCTGGGTGATTATCTACAAGACCGGCCGCTCATGGCACAGCTCGAGCATCTGGCTCAACCCCGACAACGACAGTATCGAAAACGACGACATGGAGGAAGTGATCAGGATCCTGAAGCAGGATGCCGGCGCGGTTATACTCAACGGCTACTACTGCGGACACTTCGGCGAGGAAATGACGAACGACGAGATCGCAACCGGGATCCGCTGGCACTATGAGAACGGGTACAACCTGCTGGCCGATCGCTTACCTCAAGAAGCAGATTCAGAGACAACCCCTCCATCAACAAGCAAGGAGGACATGGAAAAAGCAGCCGCAGCCCTTGACGCAGTGATCAAAGCAGTCAGGGAAGCCATAGAACTGATCGCCCCGGTTATTCAAGACATAATGCAGCGAGTATGCAAAGCAGTGAGCGAGTCCATCAAGCGCATCGGCAAGGACTTCTATGACAAGCTGCTGAGAGCAGCCGCAGACAATCCAAAGGACTGGCACTACTACAAACACGCCAAGAAGGCCAGAGTCCGCAAGAAGTACAGGCACAGGCTTGAGAGGTCGCTGCTCCTGAAGCTGGAGGCGGCCCCATGATGGCCAAGTGCGTCGGGTGCGGAAAGACGTGGAACGTCAGCATCAAGGCGCTGATACCTAAAGGTGGCTACATGTGCCCCCACTGCACTTCAAAACAAAGATCCGGGGAGCCATTGCCTAATCAACATAAACCGAAAGGAGCTGCGGAACATGCAAAACTATGATCTCGAAGTGGCCAGCCGAGAACCGTCGGCCGTAAAGGTAGACCTCGGAAGCCTGCCGGATCACCAAAGCGACACCCTCGCCCGCGTTTTACTCCACAGCGTCACCAGAGCCTTCGAGGATCCGGCCGTTGCTGCTGAGTACGAACGCTGGAGAGCCGAACGAAACACCAAAAAGGCGGCCAAGTAACCGCCACAAATTGAAAGGAGCGAAAACCATGAAAAAACAACTCAAAACCATCGAACGAGGCCAGACCTTTGCCTTTGCTGGCCACGAGTGGATCACACTCGAACACGACGAGGCAGCAGGCACCACACTGGTGCTCATGGCCAACATTCTCGAGAACCGCGCCTTTGACGAGGACGACAAAGCAGACTGGCGTCAGAGCTCAGCCCGCAAGTATCTAAACGGCCCGGTATACGACAACCTTACCGAAGCTGCCGGACTGTATGCCGGAGCGATCAGCATGGCCACCGTCGACCTGACTGCCGATGACGGAACGTTCAGAGAAACCAGTCAAGACCGTGTTTTCTTACTCAGTGCTGAGCAGTACCGCAGGAACCGCGACATTATTGAACCGATGGACGACTGGTGGTGGACTATCACGAGATACAGCGCCTCGTACTCTCGCCTCGTGCGCCTCGTCTACACCGATGGCACTCTGTACGACTACAACGCTTACAGTGGCACCGGCGGCCTTCGTCCCGCTTTGCTCTTATCCTCTGATCTCTTGATCTCTGACACCGACGACATGCTGATCGACTCAGTGCGTGAGTTATCTGAGAAATGGGAAGCCGCCGGAATATCGCCAGAGACAGCAGTCAAGGCCCTAAAAGCAGCTACGGCCATCCTATTCCCGGAAGAGGAGGCAGACGATGAATAAGCCACTCGCCTCCCTGTTCGCCAACCACAAGGCGATCGTCCTCTTTGACTGCGAGACCACCGGCACAGACCCGGCCAAGAACCAGATCATAGAGCTGGCAGCCATGAGGATCGAGCAGACCAACAACGGCAGCCTTCGCGTGGCCGGCCAGATGGACAGCTTCATTCGACTGCCTAAAGGCGAACGGATCCCGGATAAGATTGTGGAGCTCACAGGCATCACCGACGAGATCCTTCAGGCTGAGGGCGTTGCTACATACAAGGCCGCGGCTCAATTCGCGAAATTACTGAACGATGGCCCGGTGCTTATGGTGGCCCACAATGCACAATTTGACCTTTTATTCACTCGGGAGCTGCTGCGCGGCCACAAGTGTGCAAAACTGTCATTCCTCGACACTCTGACAGTCTACAAAGACCGCAGGCCATACCCTCACAAGCTGGCCAACGCGATCATCAGCTACAACCTGACCGACAAAGTACAGAACAGTCACCGAGCGATCGACGACGTGCTGGCCCTGTTTGAAATCCTGAAGGAAATGGGCGCAGAACGCGACGACCTCGCCACTTATGTAAACCTGTTCGGCTACAACGCCAAGTATGGAGTAAATGGCAGCCGGATCGCTGGCGTCAGATATGAGGCGCAGGGCTTCAACAAGATCATGACGCGGCCGGAGCATACGCTTCCGGCACGAATAGCTCGAGGAGGCGCAACGCGATGACCAAAAGCCCACCGATCACTATCACAAGCACAGATCTCCGGGAACAAGTCGAGGAACAGCTCGGTGGCCGGATCCCTGACAAGCTCTGGAACAGGGCCGAGCCCTACGCAAGGCGCAAGCTCAATATAAACCGAGAGCGCACCCCGGAAGTCGACTATTACGACAACATGTACCTCGTGCTCTTAACGGCCGACACGGTCAAAGAAATGGATTTTTCAGACTATACACTCGCCCGCAGCATGGCAATAATGGCCAGCCGGGCCGAAATGAAAGGAGCAACAATATGAAAACAGGTAGAACGCTTCAAGAGCTCGCCATTGAGCTCGACCGCCAGCAAAAGGTTAAGCGCGATCTGCTGGTCGACACTTCAGCCCTCAGCATAGCGACAGATAGGAACGAGGGCCGGATGCTTCTCAATATCAACAAGGGCCAAGGACTCGACAACCTCGTCGAGATCGAACAAATGGGCATAAACGACATCGCCCACCGCCAGATCGGGCAGCACCTCGGGATCCCGGCCCGCTATTATGACAAAATGCGCAGCGAGTACCCGGATCTGCTGGCTGCCAACGTGAACGGCTGGTTTGAAAAGACGCCCGCCACCAGAATGATCCGCACGCTTGACGGAACGGCCCGCGCCTTTTTGTCGGACAAGTACCGTAGGATCGACAATTTTGAGGTAGCTCAGACCGTCCTCCCGATCATCGGCAGCATGGCAGGCGCTTCGGTTGAGAGCTGCGAGCTCACCGACTCCAGAATGTACCTGAAGGTCGTCAACACGAGGATCCAAGCAGAGGTCAAGAAAGGCGACATTGTGCAGGCTGGGCTTCTAATAACCAACAGTGAAACCGGTCAGGGATCCGTAAGCGTCAGCCCTTTGATCTACCGCCTCGTATGCAGTAACGGCATGATCGCAGTAGACTCCTCGATCAGGAAGTACCACGTCGGCCGCGTAAATGAAGCCGGGGACAACTTTGACATATACCGCAACGAGACCATAGAAGCCGACGACAGGGCCTTCATGATGAAGATTGAGGACACCGTCAGGGCAGCCGTGGATCAGGCCAAATTCGAGCAGATTGTGAACCGTATGCGCGAAGCCACCGAGGCCCGCATGGAAGTCCGAGCCGTTCCGCAAGTCGTAGAACTGGCTGCCAAGGAGTTCAACCTCACACAGGACGAAGGCAACGGAGTCCTCGGGCACCTCATTCAGGGCGGGGATCTCACTCTCTACGGACTGGCCAGCGCAGTCACCAGACACGCGCAGGACGTCGCAAGCTATGATCGCTCCACTGAGCTCGAGGTTACTGGATGGAAAATGATGACCATGAAGCCGGCTCTCTGGAAACGGATGAACGAGGTGGCGGTATGAGTATAAACACAAAAGAGAGCTGCCCGATGCAGCCGGGCAGCCCTCAGAGAAGTCCCACCAATCAAACGATCAACAGGTCATCCCGTTCCAGTATAGCACGCAGGAGACAGCGCGCCAAGTACAGACGCAGGAGGCTCGCCCTCCTGCTGGTGGCAGTCGTAGTCATTGCCATGATCATCGGCGTGGCCACGAAAGAAACCAAGGACAACGGCGAACCCGTGGCAGTCGAGACGGCCCAATCAACCCCAACAGCAACGCCGGCGGTGAAGCCGTCAGAAGTTCCAACAACAACCACCCCAACACCGGAGCCTCCGCGCTACGAACTAACCGCAGCCGAGCGCGATCTCGTTGAAAGGGCAGTCATGGCTGAAGCTGGCGGGGAACCATTCGCCGGACAAGTTGCGGTCGCTCAGTGCATACTCTATGCCTGCGAAAGAGACGGGATCAGGCCAGAGGAAGCTCTGGAGAAATACAAATACACCACGAACAGGCCAGACCCAAAAGGAACGGTACCGGAGGCCGTGACCGCAGTCTTTGACTCCGGATGGTATGTGACAACCGAGCCGATCATGTACTTCTACGCACCGGCTCGGACGTCAAGCAAGTGGCACGAGTCTCAGGACTTTGTAATCGAAATAAACGGGCACCGCTTTTTTGCGGAGAAAGGAGCAAGCAAATGAACGAGGACAAGAACATCATCAGCATATTAACGGACACGCTGGCCGAAGTCAGCGCCAGAGCTATGGCTGCTGAGGCTGAGCTCAAGAAACTCAAAGAGGACGACAGCAACTGGTACACCCACTGGCAGCGCAAGGACGCCGAGGCCAAGGAACTCAGCAACAAGCTGGCAATCGAGATAGGCGAGCACCAACAAACACGCGCAGCCCTTCAGGAGGCCCTCAAAACCTCCAAGGAGGCAAGAAAGGAGCAAGACAATGAGTGACAAGACCATCGCGGCAATAGCCGCCGAATTGCAGCCACAAGCTCCACAGGAGCCGGAAACAAACGAAGCCACAGCCATGGAACAGGCTGACCCTATAACCCTTGAAGAGCTGGAGGATCTTGACCTTGCAACAGTCGGAACACCAGAGGAGCGCCCTCCCTTCCGTATTGCAGACGACGGATGCGCAGACTGGGCCATCCGAAAGATCGCCGAGGAACGCAAGGAATATGACCGAATACGTGAGCTCGGGCAGCAGCAGATCGCTGCCATTCAGGAGAAGATCGACGCAGCCAAGAGAAGGTACGAGAACAGCACCGCCTTCCTGACTGGCCACCTTGCCGCCTACTTCCAGACTGTACCCCATAAGAAAACCAAAACCACCGAGAAATACCGCCTGCTCTCCGGCACCCTGACCATGAAGCTCGGCCAACCCAAGCCAGTGCCAGACGACACCAAGCTGCTCGAGTGGCTCAAAGCCAACGGATACAACGATATGATCAAGACCGAGGAGAAGCCAACGTGGGGAGAGTTTAAGAAAAAGCTAACATTCGCCGGAAGCGTGGCCACTATTGCCGAAACCGGCGAGATCGTGGAAGGCATAACGGTGGTGCAGCCGCCTGACACCTTCACGGTCGACCTGTAAAGGAGGAGCGAAATGGCAGAAACAAAGACAGCGACCGCCAAGGCCGCAGAGACCAAAGCAGCGCAGGCAGCCAGCGCCCCCCGCGAGCTCACCCTTCAGCGCAAGTTCGTGGAGCTGAGAAAAGCCTGCCCCAAGATCATCAAAGAGCGCCACAGCGAGAACGTCAGCTACAAGTACGCCAAGATCTACGACGTATGGGAGGCTATAACCCCAATCATGAACGAGGTCGGCGTCAACTTCGAGATTGTCAAGGAAGTGGCCACTAAGACCGACGAGCACGGCAACCCGGTGTACTGGACGACCATGCAGACCAAGACCAGAAACGGCGACAAGCTCATGTTCCTCTACGAGGCAGACCTGACGATCCAGTGGACTGACACAGACAACGAGGACGATGTGCAGCTCGTAACCGTTCACGCAGTCGGCTGGAACGACGACCCGGCCAAGGCTAAAGGCGCAGCCCATACCTATGCTCTGAAGTATTACCTGTTCGAGAAGTTCAGTATCGACCAAGGCGAGGATGACCCCGACAACAATGACTTCAGCGCGCACGGAAAAGGCAACCAGAGCCAAGGAAAAGGACAAGGGCAACCAAACACCCGCGCACAAGGAAACGGCCCGCAAAACGCCTCTCAGGGCTACACAGGGACAAGACTCCTAAGCGATGCGCAACTCAATCGGCTCTATAAGAAAGCCGAGTCCGCAGGCATGACCAAGGAGCAGACCGACAAGCGGATCCTTGAAAAGTACAACAAGACCAACCCGGCAGCGCTTAACCGCTCCGAGTATGACGAAATATGCGACGCACTGGACGCCGCAGCAGTCCAAGGAGGAATGTAAATGCTTAACAATATTGACCTAATGGGACGCCTAACGCGCGACCCGGAACTCAGATACACCCCGGCCGGCACAGCCGTCGCCAACTTTACCCTCGCCAACGACACAGGGCGCAAGCGTGACGATGGCAGCCGGATCACTCACTTCATTGACTGCGTGGCATGGCGCAACACTGCTGAATTTGCCGCCAATTACCTAACAAAAGGCCGCCTCATTGTGGTCGAGGGCCAACTGGAGACGCGCACCTACGAGAAGGATGGGATCAAAAGAAAAGCCGCGGAGGTGAACGTGAGAAGCATCCACTTCGCAGACAGTAAGCGCGACAATACGCAGGCCGAAGGCAATGGAGATCTTCCAGAGGGCTTCACGGAGGTGGAGATGGATGACGATCTTCCCTTTTAGTTGTACGTCCGGTGGACGTCCGCACGACGTCCGCACGACGTCCCCGGCTGAACATTCAATAAAGCAAGGAGGTGATGACCGTGGCATGGCTGGAAGTGCACCAAACAATAAAAGACCACCGCAAGACTCTGGCGGCTGCCGACGAGCTCGAGGTGGAACCTGCTCACATGATGGGGATGCTGATCTCCTTCTGGCTATGGGCTCTCGACAACGCCCCGGACGGCACTCTCGCCGGGATAACACCAAAGACGATAGCCAGAGCCGCCCAATGGAATGGCGATCCCGACCTATTCATGGAAGCCCTGACCGCAGCCGGGTGGCTTGACGAGACGGAAAACGAGCTCGAGATCCATGACTGGTACGAGTACGCCGGCAAGCTAATCGACCGCAGGAAGGCAGACGCAGAGAGGGCCCGCCGGAAACGTGCCGCGGCCTCCTCTCCTCAACCCGATGATGGTCACTCGTCCGGTGGACGTCCGCACGACGTCCGCACGACGTCCGCAGGCACAGTACAGTACAGTACAGTACCTAACACTACAGAACCTATTAAACCCTCTAACGAGGGTAAAGCGCCAGAGGCGCAGGCACCGACCGCTCAAGAACGAAGATTTGCAGATTTTTGGAGTGAATACCCGAAAAAAGTCGGCAAGAAAGCAGCCCTCGGATCATGGAAACGCATTAAACCAGATACCGAGCTATTTGAGAAGATCATGCAGGCAATCAGGGCGGCCAAGCAAAGCGAACAATGGCGGCGAGAAAATGGCCGCTTTATACCAAACCCGGCGACATGGCTCAACCAAGGCCGCTGGGACGACGAACTCGAGGAGGTGAACACGGATGGCAATGGAGTCGATCGGCAGCATAATGGGCCGGGGGATGGATCTTTCTCCCTCTCGGGCTTCAAGACAACGGACGACGAATAGCGAGAACGAGCAAAACGACGAACGCGATCGCTATATAATGAGCAACGACCCCGAGGCTAAGCGCCACAACCCACCGGAAGCAGTCCCCTGCGAATACTGCGGGGAACCGAGGCACACCAAGGGGATCAACTTCGGCAGCCGTGTGATCTGGATGCCATACGGCCCGGAACGATGCACTTGCCCGGAAGCAGTGGCAGCCTACGAAAAGGCTGAGGCTGAACGTCTGGCCAAAGAGGAAGCAGAGCGCAAGGCCGAGGAAGCCCGGAAGCTCAACGAACGGATCCACAAGATCATCGGGGAGTCAGGGATGGGCGAGCGCTTCCTGCGTCGCACATTCGACACCTTCCAGATCACTGACGAAAACCACAAAGCAGCAAACACGGCCAAGAAGTACGCAGACAGCTTCGCGGATCTCTTGCCGAAGCGTGGCCAACCGGAACCCGGCCGCAATGGGCTATTTATAGCAGGGCCAAAAGGAACCGGCAAGACTCACCTCGCCGCTGCGGTCGCCAACCAGCTCATACAGAACGGCACACCGGTGATCTGCATGACCATGATCGACCTACTTGAGAGGATCAAGCGGACATTCGCCCGAGAAGGAGCTGACGAGGGCACGGTGCTCAGGCTTTACAAGACCGTTCCTCTCCTCGTCATTGACGACATGGGCAAGGAGCCACCGACCGAGTGGGCAGTCTCTACGATTTACAACATTATCAATGGGCGGTACGAGGCATACCTCCCGACAATAGTCACCACAAACTACGACGACAAAACATTGATCGCCAGAATGACACCAAAGGAGACGCGGGACAGCGTCACGGCCGAGGCCACGATCGACCGACTCATGGAAATGTGCATCGGTGTGGTCATGGCCGGCCAAAGCTGGCGCCAAAGATAAGGAGGTTACACCGTGAAAATAGTTTATATATGCTCCCCGTGCCGCGGGGACTACGAAAGAAATATAGCAAAAGCGCAGGAATACTGCCGCGAGGCCGTCGGCATGGGCGTCATTCCCATCGCGCCTCACGTCTATTTTACCCAATTCCTTAACGATTTTATACCTGCCGAAAGAAAGACCGGCATGGATCTCGGCATTGAGCTCCTGAAGCACTGCGACGAGGTGTGGGTGTACGGCATACAGAACCCGAGCGAAGGTATGGCTGCAGAGATAAAGCTGGCCAAAGAGATCGGGATCCCGGTCAGGGATGCGGCCGAAGTGTACCAGTCTTACTTCAAGAACACCCACTCCCGCTCTTTCCACCGCATGGCCCAACAGGGAGGTGCAGGGATATGACAAACAGATACAACCCACGCAAGAACGCCGAGGGCTACTCGGATCCTACCCCATACGAAGCAATGCAACAGAAGGCAAAGAACCAGATCAGGGGCAAACAGGCCCGGATCGCCGGGGAACACTTCGAGAACATGATCTCGGCAGCCTGCAAATTCTACGAGGAGCGCAGGCTGGCCAAGATTGAAAAGACGCCGGAGCCCATGAAGCCGCTCGGAGGCAAGAACGCAAAGGGCCAGTTCCTTGCCTGCTATACCAAGGCAGCACAACCGGACTACAAGGGCACACTCAAAGGCGGCCGCGCCGTCGTCTTTGAAGCAAAGCACACCGACGACGAAAGGATCGAACGCAGGCGCTTGACAAATGAGCAACTCGACGCACTGGAAGGCCATCACCAGCTCGGGGCCCTCTCATTTGTACTCATTTCTATCGGCCTTTGTGACTTTTATCGCGTACCATGGCCGGTGTGGAGAGATATGGCCGACATATATGGCCGCCAGTACATGAGACACAGCGAGCTCGAACCCTACGAAGTGCCGGCGGTGGCCGGTTATATCAAGCTGCTGGATGGCATTGAGGAGGTGGCGCCATGATCCCCTTCCCTAACAAGAAGTACAACATCATATACGCAGACCCTCCATGGAGCTACTCAGACAAGGGCTGCAACGGCAACGCGGACAGTCACTACCAGACCATGAAGATCGACGACATTTGCAAGCTGCCAGTAAATACCAGCGGGGGGGTATTGCCGCCGACGACTGCGTCCTGTTCTTATGGACGACCTACCCGATGATGAAGGAAGCGCTCAGACTGATCGAGGCATGGGGCTTTACATACAAGTCCATCGCCTTCCAATGGGTGA
>Ga0265293_10009063_pt1 | contig 14452 bp, 11 predicted proteins | sample Munlanlewell138R_FD_192505 | JGI IMG/M metagenome (GOLD analysis project Ga0265293, IMG submission 192505) | Leachate microbial communities from a municipal landfill in Southern Ontario, Canada - Leachate well 138R | ecosystem: Engineered > Solid waste > Landfill > Unclassified | place: Canada...
ATCGCGCGCGGCCTGCGACTCAATCCCGGCATCTCGTCATCCTCCTTCGATCTCGCCGATCCGGCCCGCCCATTCAGCCGGCTGGGCGAATGGGATGCGGCGCAGGTTGAAAAGGTCATGGACCGTATCGGCGGCTTCATGATCCACAACAATTGCGAGAATTCGGACTTTTCCCTGTTCGACAAGATGCTGTCGCAGATCGAGGAGAAGTTCGGGTCGCTGCTCGCAAAGGCCGAATGGGTGAGCCTCGGCGGCGGCATTCATTTCACCGGCGACAACTATCCGCTCGACGCCTTCTGCGAACGCCTCCGGGCATTTTCCGAACGCTTCGGGGTTCAGGTTTATCTGGAGCCGGGCGAGGCCGCGATCACCAGAAGCACCACGCTGGAGGTGAGCGTGCTCGACACGCTGTTCAACGGCAAGCAGCTCGCCATCGTGGATTCGTCGATCGAAGCGCACATGCTCGACCTTCTGATCTATCGCGAGACCGCCAAGGTGGCGCCGAATGAAGGCCCGCACCGCTACATGGTCTGCGGCAAATCGTGCCTTGCCGGCGATATCTTCGGCGAGTTCGATTTCCCGACAGATCTGAAACCCGGCGACCGCATCTCCATTCAGGATGCGGCCGGCTACACCATGGTCAAAAAGAACTGGTTCAACGGCGTCAACATGCCGGCAATCGCGATCCGTGAACTGGACGGATCGGTCAGGACTGTCCGCGAATTCGGATTCGCGGATTACGAGCAGAGCCTCTCATAAGGCCTGCACTTTCCCTCCAGCGATAAGGAAACATCCCCCGGAATGAAGAAAAACGTGCTCATCATCGGCGCCGGCGGCGTGGCGCAGGTCGTGGCGCATAAGTGCGCGCAGAACAACGATGTGCTCGGCGATCTGCATATCGCCTCGCGCACTCTTGCGAAGTGCCAGTCCATCGTGGACTCCGTCCGGGAAAAGAAGGCCATGAAGGCCGAAGGCGTGTTCGAGGCGCACCAGCTCGACGCGTTCGATATCGAGGCGACCAAGGCGCTGATCAAAAAGACCGACGCCAAGATCGTCATCAATGTCGGCTCTGCGTTCCTCAACATGTCGGTCATGTCGGCCTGTATCGAAACCGGCGCGGCCTATATCGACACCGCCATTCATGAAGATCCGGCCAAGGTGTGCGAGACGCCGCCATGGTATGCCAACTACGAGTGGAAGCGTCGCGAGGAGGCCGAGAAGGCCGGCGTCACCGTGATCCTCGGCGCGGGCTTCGATCCGGGCGTGGTCAACGCCTATGCCAAGCTTGCCTATGACGACTATTTCGACCGCATCGATTCGATCGACATCATCGACATCAATGCCGGCAGCCATGGCCGCTGGTTCGCGACCAATTTCGACCCCGAGATCAATTTCCGCGAGTTCACCGGCCGCGTGTGGTCCTGGCAGGATAGCAAGTGGACCGAGAACAGGATGTTCGAGATCGGCAAGGAGTGGGACCTGCCCGTCGTCGGCACGCAGAAGGCCTACATGACCGGGCATGACGAAGTGCATTCGATCTCGCAGATCCTGAAGGTGCCGAACGTGCGCTTCTGGATGGGCTTCGGCGATCACTACATCAACGTCTTCACCGTGCTGAACAATCTGGGCCTGCTCTCCGAGAAGCCGGTGAAAACGGCGGAAGGGCTCGAAGTGGTGCCGCTCAAGGTGGTCAAGGCAGTGCTGCCCGATCCGGGTTCGCTGGCCCCAGACTACACCGGCAAGACCTGCATCGGCGATCTCGTGAAAGGCGTGAAGGACGGCAAGGAACGCGAAGTCTTCATCTACAACGTCGCCGACCACAGGCAAGCCTACGAGGAAGTCGGTTCGCAGGGCATTTCCTACACCGCCGGCGTTCCGGCAGTTGCGGCCGCACTTCTGGTCGCCTCCGGCGAATGGGACGTGAAGAAGATGGCGAATGTGGAAGAGCTTCCGCCGCGCCCCTTCCTCGACCTGCTCGGCAAGATCGGCCTGCCGACCCGCATTAAGGAAGGCGACGACGACCGCGCGCTGTAACAACAGCCCGACAGATGAGGGAAAGGCGGGCGAATCCATTTTTGCCCGCCTTTTTCATGGAAAGCAGGTCATCGCTTTCAAGGCTTGAAAATGCGTTCCCGTGCCGCCATCTGGGAGCCGGATAATTCAGAGCGGATAATTCAGGGGCAATCCGACATGACGACGACCACACCCGATATGGAAACCAAAAGCTTCGAGGCCGATGTCGCCCGGCTTCTGCACATGATGGTGCACTCGGTCTATTCCGAGCGCGAGGTGTTCCTGCGCGAACTGATCTCGAACGCCGCCGACGCCTGCGAGAAGCTGCGCTATGAGGCGATCTCCCGGCCCGAGCTGCTGGGCGACGATCCCAAGCCGCGCATCACCATTGTCGCGGATGCCGACAACAGGCGCCTCAGCATCGAGGACAACGGCATCGGCATGAACGGCGCGGACATGACCGAGGCGCTGGGCACCATCGCCCGCTCCGGCACCCGCGCCTTCATGGAAAGGCTGGAGGCGGCCAAGGGCGGCGAGAAGGCCGAGCTGGTCGGCCAGTTCGGCGTGGGCTTCTACTCCGCCTTCATGGTGGCCGAAAAGGTCGAGGTCGTCTCTCGCCCGGCCGGATCGGACGAGGCATGGCGCTGGACCTCCGACGGCAAGGGCGCCTACTCGGTAGGCCCGGCATCGCTTGAAGACGCCCCCCAGCGCGGCACCCGCGTCATCCTCCACCTGATGGAAGACGCCCTATCGTTCACTGAAGCCTATCGCCTCGAACAGCTTGTGCGCTCGCATTCCGGCCACGTGCCGGTGCCTGTCTCGCTGGTGGAGAAGCCGGACGCGGAGCCGCGCGAAATCGCCGACGGCACAGCACTTTGGGTAAAGTCGAAGAACGACATCAGCACGGAAGAATACACAGACTTCTACCGCAGCGTCGCCGGCCAGTATGACGAGCCCGCCGCCACCATCCACTTCCGCGCCGAGGGCCGCCAGGAATACAATGTGCTGGCCTTCATTCCGGGCTCACGTCCCTTCGACCTGTTCGATCCGGACCGCAGCGGCCACATGAAGCTCTATGTGCGGCGCGTCTTCATCACCGATGACGCCGAGCTTGTGCCGCGCTATCTGCGCTTCGTGCGGGGCATTGTCGATTCCGCCGATCTGCCGCTCAACATCTCGCGCGAGATGATCCAGCAGAACCCGCTTCTGGCCGCCATTCGCAAGGGCGTGACCAATCGCGTTCTCAACGATCTCGCCAAAATGGCCGAGAACGATGCCGAGGCTTATGGCAAGATCTGGGAGAATTTCGGCGCGGTCATCAAGGAAGGGCTCTACGAGGATTTCGAGCGCCGCGAGCAGATTCTCAAGCTGGTGCGCTTCACCTCGACCGCATCGGGCGACGAGACCCGCAATCTGGCCGATTATGTCGCGGCCATGAAGGAAGGCCAGAAGGCCATCTACTTCATGACCGGCGACGACCGCGCCCGCCTCGAAGGCTCCCCGCAGCTCGAAGGCTTCAGGGCACGCGGCATCGAGGTGCTGCTGCTCACCGATCCGATCGATGCGTTCTGGACCGCCAACGCACCGGATTTCGACGGCAAGCCGTTCAAATCGGTCACGCAGGGCGGTGCCGATCTGGCGGAGATTCCGCTGACCGAAGCGGAAGCGAAGGACAAGCCGGAAACGCCGGCCGAAGTCGATGGTTTCCTTGCGTTCGTGAAAGAAACGCTGGGTGATGACGTGTCGGATGTGCGCGCATCCGAGCGCCTGACGGAGAGCGCCGTCTGCCTCGTCGCGCCGGAAAATGCGCTCGACCGGCAGTTCGAGCGGCTGCTCAGCGCGGCGGGTCGTCTGGACAAGGCCTCGAAGCCGATCCTTGAGATCAACCCGCGCCATCCGCGCATTGCGGCACTTGCGAAACTCGGCGAAACCGAGCCGGATTTCCGCAGCGACGTGGCGCATCTGCTCTATGACGAGGCCCGCGTGCTGGACGGGGACCGCCCGCTTGACGCAAGGGCGTTTTCGCAGCGCCTCGCCCGATTGATCGACCGGGGGCTCGGCGCTTAAAAAAAGCTCTCTTAAATACAAAACGGCGGGGAAAATCCCCGCCGTTTTCATTTCAAGAAGGGTGCAACCGCCTCACACGGCCTCGACGGCGATGGCGATGCCCTGTCCGACGCCGATGCACATGGTGGCGAGCGCCAGCCTGCCGCCGCGCAGCTTCAGTTCCAGTGCCGCCGTGCCGGTGATGCGCGCGCCAGACATGCCAAGCGGATGACCAAGCGCAATTGCTCCGCCATTCGGGTTCACCTGAGCGGCATCGTCGGCGATGCCCAGTTCGCGCAGAACCGCAAGGCCCTGTGCGGCAAAGGCCTCGTTGAGCTCGATCACATCGAAGGCGGTGGGCGCAAGACCAAGCCGCGCGCACAGCTTCTGCGTGGCAGGTGCCGGGCCAATGCCCATGATGCGCGGCGCAACGCCGGCGCTCGCTCCGCCCAGCACACGGGCGATGGGGGTCAGGCCATATTTCCTCGCCGCTGCTTCCGAGGCGATGATGAGGGCGGCCGCACCGTCATTGACGCCGGAGGCATTGCCGGCGGTCACCGTGCCGCCTTCCTTCCTGAACGGCGTCGCCAGCCTGGTCAGCGTGTCCACCGTGGTGCCGGCGCGCGGATGCTCGTCCTTCGAGACCACCACCGCATCGCCCCTGCGCTGCGGGATCGTCACCGGCACGATTTCCTGCGCGAGACGACCATTGGCCTGTGCGGCCACCGCCTTGTCCTGACTGCGCACGGCGAAGGCGTCCTGATCGGCGCGGCTGATGCCGAAATCGGCGGCCACGTTCTCGGCCGTCTCCGGCATGGAATCCACCCCATACTGCTTCTTCATCAGCGGGTTGATGAAGCGCCAGCCAATGGTGGTGTCGTGGATTTCCGCAGCGCGCGAAAACGCCGTCTCGGCCTTGGGCATGACGAAGGGCGCGCGGCTCATCGATTCCACGCCGCCGGCGATCATCAGTTCTGCCTCTCCCGCCCTGATGGCGCGGGCCGCACTCATCACCGCATCCATGCCCGAGCCGCACAGGCGGTTGATGGTGGCGCCGGGCACCACATCGGGCAGGCCGGCCAGCAGAAGCGCCATGCGGGCCACGTTGCGGTTGTCCTCGCCGGCCTGATTGGCGCAGCCATAGAGCACGTCATCGACCGCCTCCCAGTCGACGGACGCGTTGCGCTCCATCAGCGCCTTCAGCGGCACCGCGCCGAGATCGTCGGCGCGCACCGACGACAGAGAGCCGCCAAAACGCCCGATCGGCGTGCGGATATAGTCGCAGATATAGGCTTCAGGCATGTCAGAGCTCCGGAACGGTCAAAGATGCTGCTGCGGCTGGCGGAATTGTCGGCTTAGCCGATCATCTCCGGCAATTTTTCGAATGGCTGGAGGGAGGCATCGCCGGTCTGTCTGGCGTGATCCTTGAGCCGCTGTGCGATGGTTGCGGCGCCGATCTTTACGCCGTGGTGCATGGGGCCGCCTAGTCCGCGCGGCCAGCCATAGCCGTGCAGCCAGATGACGTCGATGTCGGAGGCGCGTTCCGCGATGCCCTCGGCCAGAATGCGCGCACCCTCGTCGATCATCGGATAGATCAGGCGTTCCAGAACCTCCTGATCGTCCAACACACGCCGCACCACCCCTTCGCACGCCGAAACCTCTTCCATCAGCCGTAGCGTTGCGGGATCTTCCTCGCCCTGCCGTGCGCCCTGCGGATAGGCGTAGTAGCCGGCCCCGGTCTTCTGGCCGAAGCGGCCAGCTTCGCACAGCGCATCGGCTATCGGGGCACGGCGGCCGGTGGCCTTGCGCATGCGCCAGCTGATGTCGAGGCCCGCCATGTCGCCCATCGCACACGGGCCCATGCGGAAGCCGAAGCGGGTCAGCACGGCATCAATCTGCGCCGGCGTCGCACCTTCGAGCAGCATGCGGTCGACCTGTTGCGAGCGCCTTGCCAGCATGCGGTTGCCGACAAAGCCGTGGCACACGCCCACCACAACCGGCAGCTTGCCGATGGCCCGCGCAGCAGCCAGCGTCTGCGCCAGCACTTCGGCGGCGGTTTCGCCGGTGCGCACCACCTCGACCAGCTTCATGACATTGGCCGGGCTGAAGAAGTGCATGCCCACCACCTGCTGCGGGCGTGAGGTGAAGCCGGCGATCTCGCCGACATCCAGATAGGAGGTGTTGGTGGCCAGCACCGCGTCCGGCTTCGCAATGGCGTCGAGCTGCCCGAAAATATCGCGCTTGACGCCCATGTCCTCGAACGCGGCCTCGATGACGAGGTCGGCATCGGCAGCGTGAACAAGGCCGGCCCGGAAGGCGATGTTGGCCATGCGCCTTGTCTTGTCCTCAGCGCTCAGGCTGCCGCGTTTGACGGAGATGTCATAGGTGGAGCCGACGCGCTGTTCAGCCCGTGCGGCACCGTCCTCGTCGGTCTCGATCAGGGTGACGGGAAAGCCTGCATTGGCAAACGACATGGCGATGCCGCTGCCCATGGTGCCGCCGCCGATGACGGCCACTGTTCTGACAGGATTCTGCGGGTTGGCGGGAATGCCGTCGACATGGGCGCTGCGACGCTCGGCGAGGAAGGCATGGCGCAAAGCCGCCGAGCGCACACCCCGCCGCAATGTCTGAAATGCCGCCTGTTCCGCGCGGCAGGCAGAGGCAAAATCGGCGTCAAAACTGTTGCGGATGCTAGCGACGATGGCCGCGATCTCGTCGGCCGGTCCGTGCTTCTTCAAAAGGGCAGTTGCGGCTTCCTCGAAGGCTGCCTGATCTGCGACAGGCACGGCTTTGTCGCTGAGGCGGCGCCTGCCTTCGGCGGCAAGGTCCCGCGCCATGGCGGCGGCCTGGCTCAGCAGTTCCTCATCGCCGACAATGCGGTCGGCTATGCCGGAGGCAAGGGCGGCTTCGGCCTTGCGGGGCTCACCGCCGGCGATCATCTCCAGCGCGGCCACCGGGCCGATCAGGCGCGGCATTCTCTGGGTGCCCCCGGCGCCCGGCATCAGGCCGAGTTTGACTTCCGGCAGGCCGAAACTGGCGGCGGGGGTGGCGATGCGGGCATCGCAGGCCAGCGCCAGTTCGCAGCCGCCGCCCAGTGCGGCGCCGCCGATGGCGGCCACGACCGGCTTCGTAAGCGTGTCCATGAAAGACAGCAGATCAGGCAGCAATGGAGCCTGTGGCGGCTGGCCGAACTCGGTGATGTCGGCGCCCGCACAAAACACCTTGCCCGCCGCCGTCAGCACAACGGCCCGGATCGCAGCATCCGCCTCAGCCCGCCCAAACGCATCCTCAAGTTCAACACGCACACCATGCGAAAGCGCGTTAACAGGGGCATTGTCCAGCTTCAGCACAAGAATGTCGGAAAGCTGCTCGATCACAATAACGGACATTCTTCTCCCCGTTTTCTCAAAATCGATAACGCGTTCGGCCGGAAACCGACCGGGCACCTCGTCTTCAAAACGGTACGGGCCGGTACAGCATCGAATGAAAGCTTCTCTCCCCCGAAACCGGGAAGAAACCTAATGCAGCATATCAGAAAGAAACTTCTGAACACGCGGATGCTCGGGATTGTTGAAGAAATCACCGGGTGGCGACTGCGTGAGAATGGAGCCCCGATCCATGAACCAGATGCGATCTGCGACCTTGCCCGCAAAACCCATTTCGTGGGTCACTATCATCATGGTCTGGCCTTCTTCAGCCAGCTGCTGGATGACCGTCAGCACCTCACCGACCATTTCCGGATCAAGCGCACTGGTAGGCTCGTCAAACAGCATCAGGGGCGCCTTCTGCGCCAGTGCCCGGGCAATCGCCACGCGCTGCTGCTGACCACCCGAGAGGCTCGCGGGCATTGCGTTCAGCTTCTCCGAAAGTCCCACTTTCTCCAGAAGGTGCTCAGCCAGTTCCGACGCCTCCCTGACCGGCATGCCAGCCACTTTTCTGGGAGACAGAGTGACATTGTCCTTCACCGAGAGATGCGGAAAGAGATTGAACTGCTGAAAGACGAAGCCGATCTTCGAGCGAAGCTCGTTGATATCATAGTCGCGGTCATGGATATCGCGGCCATCGACTATGATCCTGCCGCTGCTGATTTCCTCAAGACGATTGATGGTGCGGATCATCGTGGACTTGCCGGACCCGGATGGCCCGCAGATCACAATGACCTCCCCCCTGTTCACGGTGCCGGAAATGCCGTCCAGCACTTTGAAACTGGAGTAGTACTTTTCCAGTTCACGGATTTCCACCATGGTGTCTCGTATGGTGTCCGTCATATGCGGATTTCCTTACTTGGCACGTTTGCTGCTTTTCGTCTGGCGCCGATGTCGCGCTCAATTTTCCACGACAGGACAGACAGGCCCCAACAGGGGATGAAATAGAAGAAGGCAAGCACGATGAATGTACGGACAGGGTTGGTGACCTCGATCGCATTCACCTGCTGGGCTACAAAAGTGAGCTCCGAAACCCCGATGATATAAACGATCGAGGTTGCCTTCACCGTGGACACGAACTGGTTCACGAAGGACGGAATCATATTGACCAGCGCCTGAGGCAGGACGACGTAGCGCATGGATTGCCAGTACCCCAGCCCGATCGAACGCGCTGCTTCGGTCTGACCTGCGGGAAGCCCCATGATGCCTGCCCGGACGATCTCCGCCATGAAAGCGGATTCATAGATGATGATCGCCGCCAGAGCGGTTGAGAACGGCGTCATTGCGCGCCCGGTAAGCTCCGGAATCAAAAAGTAAGCCCAGAACAGGATCATCAGCAGAGGGATGCCGCGCAGCGTGTAGACCCAGATGCTGGCAGGAATAAAGAACACCGGGTTCTGCGATGTGCGCGCAAAGCCGATCAGGATCGCCAGAGGAAACGAAACACCAAGGCCGACGCCGGCAAGTATGAGCGTTCCGGCAAAGCCGCCCATTTCCGTCTCGGGCCAGCCGCCAAGCAGATAGAACAGCCCGTATTTCTGGATGAATTCGAACATGTGCGTCACCTGTACGCCACGGTGAACCGTCTGGAGAACCAGGCACCGGCAAACATGATGAGCAACGATATGGTGAGATAGATGACCGTTGCGATGAAGTAGGCTTCAAAGGCGCGAAAGGTGATGTTCTCGATGTTCCTGACCTGATAGGTCAGCTCCGACACGCCGATCGCCATCGCCAGGCTGGTGTCCTTGAACAGGATCAGCGTGCGATTGAGGATGGTCGGTATGGTCAGCCGCACCGCCTGCGGAAGAATGACATAGATGACCCCTCCCAGCGCGCTCAGCCCGATAGCACGAGCCGCCTCGAACTGTGTTGCGGGAATGGCGCGAATGCCGGAGCGGATATCCTCCGCAAAATAGGCGCTGACGTTCAGCGACAAGGCGACCCACGCGAACAGGAATTCGGTATTGCCGCGGTTGATCCACAAACGCAGCGAGTCCGGCAGAAGCTCGGGCATGGCAAAGTACCACACAAGCATCTGGACGACGGTGGGAACATTACGATGGTACTCAAGAAAGGCAGAGACCACGAAGCGTACCGCCGCGAACCTGACGTCGCGCAGGTTCGCCATCACCAATGCGATCGCGAAACCGCAGACCCAGGAGGCGAGGAACAGCTTGCAGGTGACAAGAAGTCCGTCCACCAGCGCAAGAAGAAACTCTTCTTGCGCCAGGAAGCTGAAATCCATGCCCATCGGGTTTACTGCCCGATGGGTTCGACAGCGAAGTTACGGACGAATTTGTAGATCGACTTCGATCCGAACCACTCGTCGTAGAGCTCATCCAGACGACCGGACTTGTCCAGTTCGAGCAGCGTCTCGTTCACGGCAGCGAGCAGATCGCTGTTGCCCTTCTGAACGATGATGCCGATATGCTCCTGTGCAACAGCCTCATCGAGAAGCCGCACGGGTTCCTTGCCGCTCTCCCTGGAATCGATCTCGAAACGCTTGGTCGTCAACTCGCCGCCGATGACGCCGTCGACCTTCTCGCCCTGCAGGGCGAGGTAGCAAGGCCCGAGACCCTGAAGCGTGATGAGCTGGGAATTCCGGAACGTCTTCGTCGCGATGGCAGCGCCGCTGGATCCCTTGGCCGCGCAGATCTTGCGCCCGTCGATATCGGCCGGCGTCCTGACATCGGAATTGTCGCGAACCAGAATGCGCACGGCAGCCTGAAGATACTGGTGGGAGAAGTCAAACTGCTCCGCGCGCTCCGGCAGCCATGTCACCGCGCCGGCCAGAACGTCGACCCGCCCCATCTTCAGCTCGCCGATCCGCGCCTCGGTGGAAACCGGCTTGTGAACCAGCTTAACGCCGATATGTTCAGCAATCGCCTTGCACATCTCCACATCATAGCCGGCATAGCGATTGGTCTGAGTGTCGCGGAAGCCGTAGGGCGGCGCGGCATCCTGGGTTGCGCACACAAGTTCACCCTTCTGCCTGATCTCCTCAAGCGTGGCCGCATGCGACATGGTAACGGCGCTGCTCGCCGCCAGAAGGCCCCCGACCACGGAAATAATTCTTAGATTCCAGCGCACCCTGCATCCTCCTTTTTGCGCACCGTCGACAGAACGGTATGGCTCTGCCGGCCCGATGAATATGTCATACATATATGACACAATCTCGTCAAGCTGATCCGGCTCCGCTCCCGGGAAGCGGTAAAACAGCTCGGGTCAGAAACAAATTATAATGATTTTATTGAATTTTTCCAATTTCGTCACGCTTATCAGATCAGCAGCCCCGGACTGACATATGAAGAAGATAGACATAATATGTCGAACATATTATACCGGCGACCAACAAGAGCTCCCCTCTCGCACAGTTGGAACGCAGGCCCGCCAATGCCGAACATTTATCAGTCAGCCATGTTCAATGCCGAGCGCTTTCCGGGAAAGATCGCCGTATCGGATGCGGCTGCCCGGCTTGATTTCAGCCAGTTCTGCCAGCGTGCCAGGGCCCTTGCGAAATATCTGGAAGGACTTGGCGCTTCCAGAGGAGAGCGGGTCGCAATCATGGGCGACAACAGCATCGACTATCTGGCGCTGATGCATGCCACCGCCATAACCGGCTTCATCCTCGTGCCGGTCAATATACGCTACAGCGCCGATGAGCTGCTTTACCTGATCGATGACTGTGAACCGAAGGTGCTGCTGATAGATGCTTCTCTCCCGAAGATTTCGGAGGCGATCGCATGCAAACTGTCTGGCCGGGTCACGGTTCTACATTCGCTGCCAGAGAGCCTGCCGGAGCCGGATCTTCCGGCCCTGACGGCACGTTTTGGCGATGTCGAGGACGATGACGTATCGCTGATACTGTACACATCCGGCACCACATCGCGCCCCAAAGGCGCCATGCTCACCCATGGCAACCTTGTGTGGAATGCCATCAACTATATGGTGGAACTGGGGATCAACGAGAAAGCCCGCGCCATTCTCGCCACGCCGCTGTTCCATGTCGGAGGATTTGGTGTCGTCAACGGCCCGGTGCTTTATGCGGGCGGATCGCTGCATATCCTGCCCCGGTTCGATCCCGTATCGACCATGGCCACGCTGACCGAGATTCAGCCAACGCATCTGTTTCTGCTGTCAACCATGTGGGTAGGGCTGACCGACATGGAGGATTTTGCCACTCATCGTGTTCCATCGGTGAGCTTTGTGCAGACGGCGGCCGCACCGCTGGGAGAATGGCGTCAGGACCAGATCCGTCAGGTCTTTCATAACGCCGAGTTCAGCTGGGGCTTTGGCCAGACGGAAAGCTGCGTGACCACGATCAAGAACCGCTACACTCATGAAATCATGTCCCATCCCGGCTCCACGGGGTATTTCTGGCGGCATTTTTCATATCGGTTTGTCGATGAAGACCGTCGCCTTCTGCCAGATCAGAAAGGTCCGGGAATCCTGGAAATCAAAGGGCCGACGGTTTTCCGCGGCTACTGGCGCCAGCCGGAGCTTACCCGCGAGACCCTGACACCCGACGGATGGCTCCATACCGGCGACATCATCAGGATCGACGAAGATGGGTTCGCCTATTTCCTCGGGCGAAGCAAGGATATGATCAAGACTGGCGGAGAGAACGTCGCGGCGCTTGAAGTTGAGAACTGCCTTGCCCGCCACGAAAGCGTCATGGAAGCTGCGGTGCTTGGCCTTCCGCATGAGTACTGGGGGGAAGAGCTTGTCGCGGCTGTGGTTCCCGCTACCGGCGGCGCGCTCGATGCAGGGGAATTGCAGGCTTTCTGCCGACAGCACCTCGCCGGATTCAAGGTCCCGAAACGCATATTCGTCATTGACAGCCTGCCTCATTCCTCTTCAGGAAAAATCCAGAAATTCATGCTGAAGGAAAAGATTTCCTCACTTCTCAGCCAATAGCATGCAAAACAAATTTTCCTCTTGATAAGATGGGCAGAAAATCTTGGAGAGAAGTAAAAACACGGTCGGGAATATCGTTGATATTTTGTCTTCGAGAATTGAAGACGGTGTGTATCTGGTCGGTAACAAGATTCCGAACGAGCTGGAATTGTGCGAAGAGTTCAATGTCAGCCGTTATACGATGCGCGAAGCTATCAGGCTGCTTCAGGAGCGCGGTCTGGTGGAGCGCCGCAAGCGCGCCGGCACCAAAGTCATCAATCGCTTTTCCCGCGGCCGATACGGTCTCGACTTCGAAGCTGCGGACAGTCTTGGCCGCTACCTTCGCAACACTGACCTGTCACTCGTCTCCGTTGAAGCAGATCTGCGCGCGCAGCCTCCTGAACTGACGCTGGACGAGAACCTTCAAAACTGGATGCTGCTGAATACATATCGCAGCGTGCCGGGGGTGAACCGGGCCATTTCCTGGTCCTACATCTATCTCCGAAAGGAATATAGCGGCATCGTTGAGATGGTCGGAAAGGTTCAGGGCGGCACCTATGCGCTCATCACCCAACTGTATGGTGAAGCGGTCAAATATGTCGATGTCGAAGTATCCGCATCCACTTTCCCTGAACCGATTGCCAAAACACTCAAGTACGACAGCAAGGATCCGGCGCTTCTTGTCATTCGCAGGTTTTACAACAGCGCGAACAAGCTTCTGGAAGTCTCCGTCTCCTATTACCCGCCATACGAGTTCCAGTATTCAACCCGCATCGTTCTGTGAAAAGAACATCAGAGGCATGTGCATGAAAGACAATTACGGCAGCAGCGTAACGATTACCCGCGATGGCGCAGCCGCAATCGTGCGCTTCGATCGCGGGCGCAACCGCAACGCTATCGATCAGGACACCATTCTGGCGCTGACGGAAGTGGCACGGGATATTTCCGGCGCGCTCGACATCCATCTGGTGATCCTCACAGGCGCGAAGGATATATTTTCAGCAGGCATCGACCTCAAGGACCCCGCCAAATGGCAGGAAACGGACACGTCTCTGCTTGCCAGACGTGAGGTCGCCCAGCGCGGGGCTAAACTTTGCCGCATGTGGCAGGACCTGCCACAATTGACGGTGGCCGCTATCAACGGCCCGGCGGTGGGAGGCTCCGTGGCGCTGGCCCTTGCCTGCGACTGGCGCATCATGGACCGCTCCTCCTTCCTGTATCTTCCGGAGACCAAGGTCGGGCTCAACATGGGGTGGGGCGCTATTCCACGGATTGTCTCGCTTGTCGGTGCGCCTCAGGCGAAGAAACTTATCCTGCTTGCCGAAAAGCTTTCCCCGGAAGCTGCCCTTTCGCTGGGCCTCATCGAGGAGATCGCCGAAACCGGACAGGCTACGGACGTGGCGAGGGCGCTGCTCAGCCGCGCCGAAGTTTCGCCGCCCGCCCTGTTGCGCATGAGCAAGGAGGCGATCAATGCCTGTGCCACTCCTCTTCACCATATGGGCATCTATATGGACGCGGATCAGGCGATCGTCTGCCGCGACAGCGTTGAAGGCCAGGAGGCGCGCGAGCGTTTTCTGACGCGCTGACCGGCACAGCCCCTCTCACCGTCCCGCATACATATGGAATGATCGACATGCCCAGATCCGGCCCCAGCCAGACCAGCCTTCTCCATGCCGGACGCCCGAAGACGGGCTGGGTCAACACGCCTGTCAGCCGCGCCAGCACCTACATCTTCGAAACGATGGAAGACCTGCACGATGCCCGCGCGCGACGCGACAGCGAGCGTGTTGCTTCATATGGCGCCCGCGGCACCGACAGCACCATGGCGCTTGAGGAGCTGGTCGAGACACTGGAGGGCGGTTTTCGCAGTCACCTGTTCCCCACCGGACAGGCAGCCATCGCCGTGGTGCTGGCTGGCTTCCTGAGCGCGGGCGATCACATCCTGCTGAGCGATGCTGTTTACGAGCCGGTCAGAAGATTTGTGACGCACGAACTGACCCGGTTGGGAATCGGACACACGATCTACAGCCCCGACGGCAGCGATATAGCCGAGAAAGTCAGGGACAACA
>Ga0265293_10009065_pt1 | contig 14451 bp, 10 predicted proteins | sample Munlanlewell138R_FD_192505 | JGI IMG/M metagenome (GOLD analysis project Ga0265293, IMG submission 192505) | Leachate microbial communities from a municipal landfill in Southern Ontario, Canada - Leachate well 138R | ecosystem: Engineered > Solid waste > Landfill > Unclassified | place: Canada...
TAAAAGTGCCATTACCATATTTTTTATTCATATAGGTAATACTCTCTTCTATAAGATTTTTTTTCTCTTCAAACTTATTGAAGTCGTGATCTCTAATGATATACTGTATAGTAGCACTTTCTACTGTACCATCGAATCTTATTATATGGAAAAACCCCTCGTAATCTTGAGTGAACTCTGGGCGCTGTTCTACAGGAAGTAGAGAGTTGAATTCAGAAGCAAGAATAATTGCATTAATCATTTTATCTTTGGCGTAACCAGGGTGAATATTACGCCCTTGAATAAAGATTTTTGCCGAGGCTGCATTAAAATTTTCGTACTCCATCTCTCCAATCTCTCCTCCATCTAAGGTGTATGCCCAATCTGCTCCAAATTTTTCTACGTCGAATTTATCTACTCCTCGGCCTATCTCTTCGTCTGGGGTAAACCCTATTTTTATCTCGCCTCTAGGGAACTCTGGGTGCTCCATCAAATATTGGGCAGCTGTCATAATCTCTGCAACACCTGCTTTGTCGTCTGCTGCAAGTAGGGTATTCCCGTCTGTTGTAATAATAGTTTGTCCTTTGTAGTTAAGAAGTTCTGGGAACTCCTCTACCTTCATAACCATTTTTTTCTGGGCATTTATTACAATATCGTTGCCATCGTAATTCTCAATGATTTGCGGGTTTATGTTTGCTCCTGGGGCATCTGGGGCGCTATCTACGTGAGCTATAAAGCCAATTTTAGGCACCTTTTTGCCAGCAGGTAAATTAGAGGGGATAGTTGCCATAACATAGCCATACTGGTCTAGTCCTACCTCTGTCACGCCCATCTCTTGTAGCTCTTTTACTAGTAACTTAGAGAGGTTAAGCTGCTTTTGAGTACTGGGTTGAGTAGAAGATTCAGGGTCTGATGTTGTATCTATAGCAATGTATCGTAAGAATTTTTCTAAAATTTTCTCTTTCATTTTATGTTTTTTAATAAAATTATTCTTGTTCAATTTTTGCTCTCATGCTGTCCCAAGCTACATAAATTATAATTACTAGGTACATAAAGAGTGCAAGGTATTCGGCTGGTACAGATTCCATCCAAGCTTTATTTGAGAGATCAACTCCAGCAAAACGTATAATAGCACTTATAACGCCCATTAGTGCACCTCCTGCAATAAATCCGGATGCTATTAAGGTACCTCTCTCTTTACGGGCTGTATTTACTTTCTCTTCTTTAGACCTGGTAGAGACAAACCAAGCTATGCCTCCTCCAACAACAAGTGGGAGGTTAAGTTCAAGGGGAATAAACATACCCAACGCAAATGCTAGGGCAGGTACTCCAAAAAAATTTAACACTATTGCAACTACAGTTCCAATTCCGTAAAGAAGCCATGGAGCTCCTCCTCCAGACATAAGAGGTTCAATTACGGCTGCCATTGCATTTGCCTGAGGAGCAACAAGTGCATTCTCTCCAACAAAGCCGTAAGTTTCATTCAGAATCATCATAACTCCGCCAACTGTAGCGGCTGCAACTAAGGTTCCAAGGAATTTCCACTGTTGCTGCTTTAGTGGTGTAGAGCCGAGCCAGTATCCTATTTTAAGGTCTGTTATAAATGCTCCTGCAACAGAGAGTGCTGTACATACAACACCCCCTATTATGAGTGCAGCTGTCATACCTGCTGTGCCAGTAAGACCTGCGGCAACCATAATTACAGATGCCAGAATAAGAGTCATAAGAGTCATTCCACTAACTGGGTTGGTACCCACTATTGCAATTGCATTTGCTGCAACAGTTGTAAAGAGAAAAGCTATTATACCAACTACAAGAATTGCAATGATTGCATGAGTAAGGTTGTTCACTACACCAAACTGGAAAAACAAGAAGGTTACAATTAGAGTAACAATAATTCCTATTGCAACAATTTTCATAGGAATATCTCTTTGAGTTCTAATGGCCTTTTCTGATTTAGATGTGCCACCTTTTAGCTCTTTTGTAGCTAAACCTAATGCCGATTTTATAACTCCAGCAGATTTTATAATTCCTATCACACCTGCGGTTGCAATACCTCCAATACCTATATGTCTACCATAAGTGGTAAAGATTTGCTCTGGGCTCATCTCTCCAATTGTGGTAGTCATTCCTGTACTCATTAGATCTATTACCTCGGCCCCAAAAAATAGGTTCATTAGAGGGATTGCTAAAAACCAGATAGACATTGAGCCACATGCAATAATAAAGGCATATTTTAGACCTACTATATAACCCAGCCCTAAGACTGCCGAACCTACATTGATTTTAAAAACAAGCTTGGTTTTATCTGCTAAAGCTGTTCCGTATGGGATAACTCGGGAAGAGAAAACCTCAGACCAATAGCCAAAAGTAGAGACAATAAAGTCATACAAGCCGCCAATAAGACCACTTACAAGAAGTACTTTTGCGCTGTTTCCTCCGCTCTCTCCACTTACTAAAACCTGAGTTGTAGCTGTTGCTTCTGGGAACGGGTACTTGCCATGCATGTCTGAAACAAAATATTTACGGAAAGGAATAATAAAAAGAATACCAAGAACCCCGCCTAGTAGTGAGCTCATAAATACCTTTGCAAAATCTACTGTAAGTTCTGGATATTGTGCCTGTAAAATATAAAGAGCGGGCATAGTAAAAATAGCACCCGCAACAATAGCACCTGAGCTTGCCCCTATAGATTGAATCATTACATTCTCACCTAATGCATTTTTCCTTTTCATTGCCCCAGAAAGGCCAACAGCAATAATTGCAATAGGAATAGCAGCTTCAAATACTTGTCCTACTTTTAAACCAAGGTATGCAGCGGCTGCCGAAAAAATAATGGTCATTAAGATACCCATAAACACAGACCACGGTGTAACTTCTGGATATACTTTATGTGATTCCATAATTGGGTGATACTCTTCCCCTTTTTTTAGTTCCCTATAGGCGTTTGCCGGAAGGCCTTTTGGTTTGTTTTTCTCTTTTTCCATATCTTATTAAGTTTTGCAAGCAAATATAGTGTTTTTATGAATATTTCGTTTACCTTTGCTGCTGTTATGAAAAACAATAGTCCTTATATTAATTCTAACTTTAATTATAGACACGTCCGACGACGTGCCTAGGAAGGGCATTTTTATGGGCCGTATCTGGCCCCACAAACGCAGGTATACTCTCCTGTAACAATTCAAACATACTGTAATTTTAAATCTGTTTATTTCTAAAATGAATGTAATCATTTATGTGGCTAACAAGAGCCATGCTATATACGCAAGTACAATCTGTGAGTTGGTTTATAAATCGGCACTAGAGCGTGGTACGGGCATTGCTAAAAGATCGCCTGAGTATATTACTAAAAAGATAAATGAGGGGAAAGCTGTTATTGCCCTAGATGGTAAAGAGTTTGTGGGTTTTGCCTATATAGAGACTTGGAGCCATAGTAAGTTTGTAGCAAACTCAGGTTTAATTGTTGCTCATAAGTACAGGTCTCTAGGTTATGCAAAAAAAATAAAGAGCAAAGTTTTTAATCTCTCTAGAAAGCTCTACCCCAATGCTAAGATATTTAGTATAACTACAGGGCTTAAAATAATGAAGCTCAACACAGAACTAGGGTTTAAACCAGTTACTTTCTCTGAACTTACAACAGATAATGAGTTCTGGAAAGGGTGTGAAGGATGTGTAAATTTTGATGTGTTAAAAAGGAATGATTATAAGATGTGCCTATGCACTGGCTTGCTATACGACCCTACAGCGAAGTTTAAATCTAAAATAGCTCCTACGCTAATATCGGCAAGTAAAAGCTTTATAGTAAACCCTTTGGTTAAAATTAATTCAATAATATCATTTAAAAAAATAAGAGATGAACAATAAAGTTATTCTTGCCTTCAGTGGTGGGTTGGATACCTCTTTTTGTGTTCCCTATTTAAAGAACGAAAAAGGCTTAGAGGTACATACTGTTATGGTTAATACTGGGGGGTTTTCTATAGAAGAAGAGAAAGAGATAGAACAGAGGGCGCTTGCTTTAGGGGCAAAAACTCATAAAAATGTAGATGCAATAGATGAGTACTACAAAAAAGGAATAAAATATTTACTTTTTGGGAATATCCTTAAGAACTCTACATACCCACTCTCTGTTAGTTCAGAGAGGGCTTTTCAAGCTATGGCTGTATTGGAGCATGTAAAAGAGATAGACGCAGCTTATGTGGCTCATGGTAGCACTGGAGCAGGTAACGATCAAATCCGTTTCGATTTAGTTTTTGAGGTTTTAGCACCAGAGGTTAAGGTTATTGCTCCAGTTAGAGAGTTAAAACTATCTAGGAAAGACGAGATTGAGTATCTTAAAGAATGTGGGTTTGACTTCTCATGGGAAAAGGCAAAATACTCTATAAATCTGGGTCTTTGGGGGAGTAGCGTAGGAGGTGTAGAGACTCTTACCTCTAATGGGGTTTTACCAGAAGAGGCATATCCTTCTCAAATTACAGAAAAAGAGCCTATAAAAGTTAAGATTTCTTTTGATCAAGGAGAGCCTGTAGCTATAGACGGACATAAATATACTCCAGTTGAGATTATTAATAAACTTAATATTCTTGGTGGCAAATATGGTGTGGGACGTGATGTTCATGTGGGAGATACTATAATTGGAGTTAAAGGTAGAGTTGCATTTGAGGCTGCTGCCCCTCTAATTTTAATTAAAGCGCACCATCTTTTAGAAAAGCATGTTCTTACAAAAGGGCAACTCTATTGGAAAGAGCAATTATCTGGTTGGTATGGTCAGCTTATGCATGAAGCTCAATATTTAGATCCACTCATGAGAAACATAGAGGCCTTCTTAGATGATACTCAAAAATATGTTTCGGGTTCTGTTGAGGTAGAACTTCGTCCTTACCACTTCTCGGTTTTGGGATGTGAGTCTAAATTTGATATGATGAGCACTAAATTTGGAGATTATGGCGAAGTTAATAAACTATTTACAGATGAAGATGTGGTAGGCTTTACTAAGGTGCTAGCCAATCCTTTGAAAATTTATTATTCGGTACATAAAGATGATTAAAGTAGCAATAGCAGGAGGAACAGGATATACAGCCGGTGAACTTATAAGGTTGCTTGTAAATCACCCAGAGGTAGAGATAGTTGCAGTGTTGAGTAGTTCTGCTGCTGGCCAGGAAGTCTCTTCTGTTCACAGAGATTTAATAGGAGATACAAATCTTAAATTCTCTTCTAATTTAGAGAGTGAAAATGGTAGGATAGAGCCAGATATCCTTTTTCTCACTTTGGGGCATGGACTTTCTAGAGGTTATCTTAAAGATATAGGGGTCTCTAAAGGCTGTAAGATAGTAGATTTAGGTAATGATTTTAGGCTAGATTCTATTTATAATAGCGAGGAATTTGTGTATGGATTATGTGAGTTAAACAGAGAAGCTATTAAAGTGGCAAACTATGTTGCCAATCCAGGTTGTTTTGCTACTTCTATTACTCTTGCACTCCTCCCATTAGCTGCAAGGGAAGAGCTTAGTAATGAGATTCATGTTCATGCAATTACAGGTTCTACTGGAGCGGGAAAGAGAAAATCTGACACCTCTCATTTTAGCTATAGAGATTCAAATATTTCTGTATATAAGCCTTTTACTCATCAACATTTGGGAGAGATTAAAAAAGTTCTTTCGGGTGCGGCTGCTATAGGAGATTTTCCACAAATCAATTTTGTCCCTATTAGAGGAGATTTTACTAGAGGTATTTTTGCTAGTATCTACACAAAAGTTAAGGGAGATTGCTCTTTAGAACAGATGGTTACAAAGTATAAAGAGTATTATAATAGCTCTTCTTTTGTTAAAATATCTGATTCTCCACTCTCTTTGAAAGAGGTTGTTAACACAAATAAAGCTTTGTTACATATAGAGAGTCACAATGGTTACTGGCATATTACTTCTGTTATAGATAATTTACTTAAAGGGGCTTCTGGGCAAGCTGTCCAAAACATGAATTTAATGTTTGGCTTAGATGAGACTTGTGGGCTTAAACTAAAAGGGAGTGCTTTTTAAAACCTAATTTTAACTATGAATATATTTGACGTCTATAAATTATGGCCAATTGAGCCTGTAAAAGCTAAAGGGTGTACTGTTTGGGATAAGAGTGGGACAGAGTATTTAGATATGTATGGAGGTCATGCTGTTGTCTCTATTGGGCATACTCATCCTATTTATATTGAGAAGATTAAATCTCAAATAGATAAAATATCGTTTTATTCTAATTCGGTAATTAATTCTTTACAAACCTCTTTGGCAGAAGAGCTTGGACAGATGAGTGGTTATAGTGATTACTCTCTCTTCTTGTCAAATTCGGGTGCAGAGGCAAATGAGAATGCACTTAAATTGGCCTCTTTCCATACAGGCAAATTTAAGATAATTGCGTTTAAAGGAGGGTTTCATGGAAGAACTTCTGGTGCTGTTGCAGTAACAGATATTCCATCTATTATAAGCCCTTTTAATACTGGACATAAAGTCTCTTTTGTTGCTTTAAATGACATTGATTCTGTTAAAAAAGAACTCTCTACTGGAGATTGTGCTGCTGTAATTATTGAGGGAATTCAGGGAGTTGCCGGTATATACTCACCAGAGATAAAGTTTTTGCAAGAGCTTAGAGAAGAGACAAAACGTTGTGGAGTAGTTCTTATTTTAGATGAAGTACAGAGTGGTTATGGCCGTAGTGGAAAGTTTTTTGCTCACCAGTATGCCGGGATAGAAGCAGATATTGTAACTACTGCAAAAGGGATGGGCAATGGATTCCCTATAGGGGGGACAATTATTTCACCAGCTTTTAATGCAGTGAGTGGGATGTTAGGAACAACTTTTGGCGGAAATCATCTTGCATGTGCTGCCTCTTTAGCGGTTCTTGAAGTAATCAAAAAAGAGAATTTAATAGAAGGAGCTGCAAAAAAAGGAGCCTATTTATTTGACTCTCTTGTTGCTTTAAGAGATAGAGTGGGAGAGGGTGTGATTAGTGATATTAGAGGTGTTGGACTTATGGTAGGTGTTGAGATGAAAGAGGAGTATAGTTCAGTTAGAGACTCATTACTATTTGAAGAGAAGATATTTACAGGAGTTGCAAAAGGTAATATAATAAGATTATTGCCTCCACTTACAATCTCTTTTGAAGAGATAGACCATTTTATTGCTGCTTTTGAAAGAACAATTGAAAAAACCAAAAGAGATTAATTACTATGAAGAAATTTACATGTGTACATGATATTGGATCTTTAGAGAGAGCTTTAAATTTGGCTAGAGAGGTGAAAAAAGATTTTTTTGCTCACTCTCATTTAGGAGACAATAAAACTCTATTAATGATTTTCTTTAACTCTAGCCTAAGAACGCGTCTTAGCACTCAAAAGGCAGCTATGAATTTAGGAATGAATGTGATTGTTTTAGATATAAACCAAGGTGCATGGAAGTTAGAGAGTGAGAGAGGTGTTATAATGGATGGCGATAAACCCGAACATATTTTTGAGGCAATTCCTGTAATGGGTTCATATTGCGATATAATTGGTGTACGAGCATTTGCTTCGTTAACCAATAAAGTGGCTGATTACAATGAAACTATAATTAATCAATTTATTAAGTATTCGGGTAAGCCTGTTTTTAGTATGGAAGCTGCTACAAGACATCCGCTTCAAAGTTTTGCCGATTTTATTACCATAGAGGAGTTTAAAACTGTTGCTAAACCTAAAGTGGTTCTCACGTGGGCTCCACATCCAAAAGCTCTCCCTCAGGCAGTTGCTAACTCATTTGCCGAGTGGATGAACCAAACAGATTATGATTTTGTAATAACTCATCCAAAGGGGTATGAGCTTTCGCAAGATTTTGTTGGGAAAGCAAAAGTAGAGTATGACCAAAGTAGAGCTTTTGAGGGGGCAGATTTTATCTATGCAAAAAACTGGTCTCTATTTAACGGCCCTGCTTATGGTACAGTAAAGTGTGTCAATCGTAGTTGGATGGTAGATGAAAAGAAGATGCAGTTAACAAATAGTGCTAAGTTTATGCACTGTTTGCCTGTTAGAAGAAATATGATTGTAACCGATGGGGTTATTGAGAGTAGTGCTTCAATTGTAGTTCCGCAGGCTGCAAATAGAGTGGTGTCTGCTCAGGTTGTATTAAAAGAGATGCTTCTCTCGTTATGATTTATTTTTATAAAAGTTTTTAAATAGCATATAATGAAAACATTGACTATAATTAAAATTGGAGGAAACATTGTTGACCGTCCAGAAGAGTTAGATCTTTTTCTAGAAAAATTTGTTAATATAGATGGCCCAAAGATTCTTGTTCATGGTGGTGGTGTTATGGCCAGTGAGATGTTAACAAAATTGGGGCTTAAAACGGAGATGCATCAAGGGCGTAGGATTACAGATCTAGAGACTTTAAAAGTTGTCTCTATGGTGTATGCGGGCTGGGTGAATAAGAGCATAATTGCCAAGCTACAAAAAATAGGGTGTAACTCTTTAGGATTATCTGGTGCAGATGCTAATAGTGTTCCTGCTGTTAAGAGATCGCCCGAACCTATAGATTTTGGTTATGTTGGAGATGTAGACCCACAAAAGATAAACGTAGGTTTTTTGCTTAGTCTGTTTGGACGAGGAATTACTCCTGTATTTTGCCCTCTTACTCACGATAGTGATGGCTCTCTATTGAACACCAATGCAGATACTATGGCCTCTTCTATAGCTATTGCTATGTCTGGGGAGTATTACACTAAGCTTATATACTGTTTTGAAAAAGAGGGTGTGCTTTATGATGTAAATGATTCAGATTCTGTTATCCCCTTAATAACTAAGAGTAATTACACCTCTTTAAAAGAGAAGGGAGTAATACAAGATGGAATGTTACCTAAAATGGATAATGCTTTTTATGCATTGGAAAATGGTGTTTCTGAGGTCTATATTAAACATGCCTCTAACCTTGGTAATGATAAAGGGACACTTTTAAAGTAGTAATTGATTATTTTCAAAAATGGATAAAGAGCAAATGAATATTGAGTTTTTAATTGAAGAAGTTACCTCTCTACTAAGAGAAATAGTCTCTATAGAATCTTATTCTGAAAGCGAAGAGGCTCGTAGCTCTTTTATCTGTAGTTTTTTTGAATCTAAGGGTTTTAAACCAGAGAGAATAAACAACAATATAGTCCTAAAGCTTTATAATGCTGGTTTAGAGGCTCCTGTATTAATGTTAAACTCCCATATAGATACTGTAAGACCAGGAAACGGTTATAGTTTCAATCCCTTTAACCCCCCTTTTAATAGTGAAAAGGTAATGGGGCTGGGTAGTAACGATGCTGGAGCCTCTGTGGTCTCTATGATAGCCACTTTTCTCTATTTTGCCTCGGCCCCTAAAAGTCTTCCATTTAATTTAATGCTATTACTTAGTGCTCAAGAAGAGAATTCGGGGCCAGAGGGAATTTCTCTGGCTTTAAAACATTGTGGTAGAGTTGATGCTGCAATTATTGGAGAGCCAACTGGAATGAAAGCAGCTGTTGCAGAGCGGGGCCTTTTGGTGCTAGATGGAAAGGCAAAAGGTGTTACAGGACATGCAGCTAGAGCAGAAGGGGTAAATGCTCTCTATATTGCTTTAGAAGATATTGATAGGTTAAGGAGTTTTAAGTTTGAAAAAATATCTCCTCTTATGGGAGCTGTTAAACTATCTGTTACTCAGATAAATGCAGGTAGTCAACATAATGTTGTTCCAGACATATGTACATTTGTTGTAGATATTAGACCCACAGATTTGTACACTAACAGTGAGATTACTGCTCTTTTAAGTGGAGTTGTAAAAAGTGAGTTGATTCCTAGAAACTTACTTAATAGCTCCTCTGCAACTCCTATTGGTCATCCACTTTTATCTGCTGTAGATAAATTGGGAATAGAGAGCTATATCTCTCCAACAACTTCAGATTGGATGCGGTTAAGCGTGCCAGCAATTAAGATGGGGCCAGGCGACTCTGCAAGAAGCCATAGGCAAGACGAGTATATAACAGTAGAAGAGTTGCGTGGTGGTATTGAGGGTTATATTAATTTTATAAATAATTTCAATTTTTAGATATGAGTACACTTTGGAGTAAAGATAGTTCGGCAGATTCTCTTGTAGAGAGTTTTACTGTAGGAAAAGATAGAGAGTTAGATTTAAGACTTGCCTATTTTGATGTTATAGGCTCTTTGGCTCATATAAAAATGTTGCAGAGCATCTCTCTTCTAACAGAGCAAGAGCTTTCTACTCTTACAAAAGAGTTGAACATAATTTTAGATGAGATTAAAAAGGGCTCTTTTGTATTAGAAGAGGATGTAGAGGATATTCACTCTCAAATAGAGCTTACATTAACAAGAAGAGTAGGCGAGGTAGGTAAGAAGATACATAGTGGCCGTTCTAGAAACGATCAAGTCTTGACAGATGTTAAACTCTATTTAAAATGGGAGATAGATACTATAAAAGAAGAGGTGCACTCACTTTTTAAATTACTCCAAAAATTGAGTGAACAGCATAAAGAGGTGTTAATTCCAGGTTACACTCATGCTCAAATTGCTATGCCCTCCTCTTTTGGATTATGGTTTGGGGCTTATGCCGAGGCTCTTATAGACGATATATATATGTTGGCTGCTGCGCGCCGTATAGTAGATCAGAACCCGCTTGGTTCTGCGGCAGGTTATGGTAGCTCTTTTCCTTTAGATAGAGAGATGACAACAGAGCAGATGGGTTTCGGCACTTTAACATATAACTCTATAGCAGCTCAACTGGGTAGAGGGAAAAGCGAGAAAAGTGTAGCTGCAGCAATATCCTCTGTTGCTTTTACACTTAACAAGTTTGCCTGCGATGCTATAATGTATATGTGTGGTAATTTTGGTTTTATCTCTTTCCCGGATGAGTTAACAACTGGTTCTAGTATTATGCCCCATAAAAAAAATCCAGATGTTTGGGAAATTATTCGTGGCAGGTGTAATATGATAGATAGCGTTTCAAATGAGATTTCTCTTCTTACCAGAAATCTTTCTCATGGCTATCATAGAGATTTTCAGCTATTAAAAGAGATTCTTTTTCCAGCATTAGACTCTATTCATGAAGTTATTAATATGACCTCATTTATGTTAGAGCATATTAAGGTAAATGGCTCTATATTAGATGATAGCAAATATGAATATCTATTTACTGTAGAGGAGGTAAACCGTAGAGTTTTAGATGGTGTTCCTTTTAGAGATGCTTATAAAGAGGTTGGTAGAGAGGTCGCTTCGGGTGAGTTTAAAGCTCAAAAAAAGGTTGTCCATACTCATATTGGGAGTATAGGAAACCTATCTAACTTAGAAATAAAGCACAAAATGGAGAAGGCACTTGAACTATGAGGGGAGCTTAATGGTAAATGAGATTGGTGCTGTAATTTTCTTGCCAAACTTTTTTGACATTTCTTTGAGCGGTCTTGGTTGATAGACAGAGAAAGAATGGTTATAAAATCTGTTATCTCAAAGTTACTAATGAGATATTTCAAAGTTGAAAGCTGGATATTTGAAAGTAGATGTTTGTATATTTCAAAATTAAACTGTTAACCAAGTTGTTTTATAATAGGCCAATTTAGATGGCATTTTATTATTACTTAATTACTTTTGGTATCAAGTGTTGTACATATGTGTTTATATTAACGAAAAGGGTACCACTATTTCTCATCCAAAAGTATACCACTTTAATATAATATCAAAGTTTATTTAACTCTTTTTTTGGTGTCTCCACCAAGAACTAATTGGCGTTTTTACTTTTACTTTCATTGCTCACTCATCATTTTTTTTGTTTCTTTTAACCTGTATGATTCTCCATTCATACTTATAAGAAATGCTTTATGGGTTAGCCTGTCTACAAGTGCAGCTGTAAGCACGGGGTCTCCAAAGATCTCTTCCCAGCGGTCAAATCCTAGGTTAGTTGTAATAATGGTTGATTTTCTACCTGCTTTAAAGTTTTTGCAGATTGCGATTCACGTAGTTGAGTAAGAAGGCGGTGTACAGTTGTGAACAGCACCTTATGCCCTTGCGAAAAGCTTTAAGTCCAAGTCCTATTACTATGTGTGTTTTACCAGTACCCGGATTGCCTGATAACATAATATTCTGTTTTGAAGTAATAAAGTCTAATCTCTCAAGTAGTGGTAGTTTCTCCTTGGCACAGATTGGATAATTTGAGACGGAGATATTAAGGGGAGAAGTAGGAACAAAGCGATTAGTGGGATAATGTTTTTTCAACATCCCAGTTTTGGCAAATGAAGCATCGGTATCTCTAGCATTAGATGTTATTACTAGCGACCCATTGCTTATATAACCATGTTTCAAGAATGGAACACCAAAAGAATTATCATTGTTTTTTCCGTTATAACAAGTTATACTCCAAGTGAAGCTAATTCTCCACCTACCAGAATGCGAGTGACCCAAAGTATCAATACTTATTAATTAGATGAAAGAAGGAGATAATAGCGTCGTAAAGTTAACCAATCACAGCTATATTTAAGATATAGACTAGGAGTTTTGGACATATCTACTATCTTTTTTCTTCAGAATAAAATAGGAATATTAGCATATACGTATTCTTATACGTATATTTATTGATATTAACATTTAAACAACTTAGTTATGAAAAAGGCAATCATTTTTTTATTTATTACGTGTTTTTTTTTGGTTATTGGATCTTTTTTTGGAAATAAAACAAACGCTGGTACTTGCTATTATTACTACACTTCGTACTCCATAACATGTAATGTATGCGGCAGTAGAGTTTCATCTTGTCTCTTTAATTCAGAGCCAGGAGAAGGTGGAGATTGTTCTACAGGCATCTGTAAAGTATGTGGTCAGACCACAGGAGGTTGTTTTTATTAATTATGTACTCAACTACATATTAAAGATGATAAAATGAAATATATATATCTATTATTTATTTGCTTAATACTATTTGTTAAGTGTGCGAGTCCTAAGATTAATGAAGACGTAATTAAACTCCCAATACGTTATGATTTAACCAATGTACTATCTTTTTCAGAATCGGAATATGAATATGATATTAAGATTATCCCTCTTGAAAATAAAAGTGATGCTTTTATTATGTTTGAACAACAAAGAATGGAGGTGTATAAGAATTTCTTTTATATTATGAGTTTAGGAAAGGACATAAAGATTTTTGATAAAAATGGTAAATATTTAACTAAAATAAATAAAGGTAGAGGACCTGGAGAGCTGGTTTTTGCATATGATATCTCATTCGACACACAGGCAGAAAAATTAGAAGTCTTGGATGCTAATGAAATAAAAATATTTGATTTAATTGGAAATTTTGAAATGACTGTCTCTTGCGGCAATAGGTATGTAGAATTCGTGAAATATGGAGATAAAAGAATTTTCTATGACTCTAATAAAGACAAATCACAGGAATATAATTTTATTATAAAGTATAATAGTGGTGATAATGGCTATTTTGAAAAAAAATATGGGCCTACCTTAAAACCTATTTATTCTCCAAGACATTTTAGTATACATAATGGTTCGCTCTATATTTGCTCGAATTATTCCAATACTATTTATAAAATGGGACATAAGGATAATATTCCAATGAAATTTGCATATGTAGAAGCTATGAACGACATTAGAAATATTAAAGGGATTGATCTTAAGGAATATGATGATTTATGTCTGAGAAATGAATGGTTCAATAATATTTCTGGATTTTATTTAATTGATGAAAATTTATTTGAGATAAGCATAGGAAAGGATAGGATAAGAACTTATTTGTATGATAGTAATAAAAATACATTCTATTATCATCCCTTCAAGGATGTGCCTGCTTTGTTCCAACCAAAGTTTGTAGATGAAACTGGAGAATACTTTCTTTTCCCTCCTGAAATTTTTAATGAAAAGACTAAAAGTATGTTTATGGACAATAATCCTATGTTTTACTCAAAGTTAATGGAGTGTATGAAACAAAATTTGGATTTAGAGAAAGATATGGAAAATATTTATGTTGTACAGTTGTCATATTCAAAAAAACAAAGATAATTTGCACTGCTGTATTTTAGTGCCGCATACATATTCCAGAGCATGCCCACCCAGTTTAGAGCTATCTTAAATTAGCTTAAAATTGAGATAAGTTCATTGAATCTGTTTTACCAAAGCAGTATAGCTCTAAATGTATAGATATCTATGATACTTGGGCAAAAATAAAATTTTATACTTAACTTATTCAGCAAGCTAAGTTAGCACATCCATTTACAGTGATAGTTTACTGCCTGCGTTCTCTTTTACTGCTCTTTTCCAGATTTCATTGTAGCCAGAGTAGTGAGGCTTAGGAGGTATGGTTGTGCAGTGTCCATTATTCATAAAGGTGCCATCTGGGTTTTGCTTCTTAGTATTACCGTCTATATATTTTACCAAGAGGTACTCGTCTAGCTTTTTCCATTTTTCAAACAGAGCATTGGCTGTACTTA
>Ga0265293_10009066_pt1 | contig 14451 bp, 13 predicted proteins | sample Munlanlewell138R_FD_192505 | JGI IMG/M metagenome (GOLD analysis project Ga0265293, IMG submission 192505) | Leachate microbial communities from a municipal landfill in Southern Ontario, Canada - Leachate well 138R | ecosystem: Engineered > Solid waste > Landfill > Unclassified | place: Canada...
ACGGCCAGCCTCGCTTGGTATGCCAATGGGAGACAACCAATCCCACGCCGCCCGGGACATCCAGCCGGGAACCGGGCAGCAGATAGCCGCCGTAGAGTTGGGCCACCCGGCAATCGACGTGGCTCTTCCCGGGCCAGCTGCAGCCCGAGATCGGTCGCTGCAACGGGGCGGCGGTCAGCGGCGACGTCGGCGATCCGAGCGTGCGGTAACCCAGCGCATATTCGGACGCGAGGAAGCCGCCGAGTACCCATTGTCCGGCGGCGAATCGGCGCAGCGACAACTCGCCCCAGCGTTCGTCGGCCGGGGTCAACACGCTCGCGTGCGGGCCCCAGGACCACTGGCCCCGCCGTCGGCCCCAGGCCTGGTACGCGGACGCGTCGCCGATGTCGGCGGGTCGGACCCGGCGCATGATGATGCCCTTGTCGCGTTGAAATCCCGTCGACGCCACATAGACCCAGCCGTCGTCGGGGTCGAAGTCCCAGGACCACAACTGGGCGTGCCCGTCGTGCAGATCGGCCCCGAACTTCGCCGCCTCGCCCATGTGCTCCCACGTGAGGCCGTCGTCGGCCGACGACCAGATCTCGGTCCAGAGGACCCGGTGCAAACCACGATTGACCATCACTTGCAGGTAGAGCATGTCGTCGACGCGCAGCAGATCCGATGGCAGTACCGTGCTGATGCCGCCGCGGGCCCAGTGCGGGCCGTGGTCGTGGATGTAGAACCGCAACTGCCGCGCGTAGTCCGGATCGGGTCCGCCGACGCGCTCCCACACGATCGGGGTGGTCGCATCGCCCTCGCCGATCAGGATGACCGGGGATCGCCAGTCGCCCTTGCCGACTCGGCGTCCCGCGAAGGTGTCGCCGAACACCGCGATCAGCTTGCCGTTGCCAGCGCGAACGACAGCGCCCAGGTCGGTGGCGGTCACGCCCCAACGGTCGGTGATCCCGGGGCCGGTCAGGTCGGCGACCTTGCCGTCGGATCGGGACCCGGCCGGCAGCGCCGCCTGCGCGAACTGGTCCCGGCCGCGCAGCAGGGACAGCGCCGCCGACACCCAACTCACGGCGTCAGCGTCACCTTCACACAGTCCGACGTGCGGGCCGCGACCGCGGCGTATCCGGCGGCGGCCTCGCCCAGCGGCATGGAGTGGGTGAAGATCCCGGCCGTGTTCAGGCGACCGGACTGGATCAGAGGGATCAGCTCGGGCCAGGTCTGCTGCACCGGTGCGGTGGTGCCGCGCAGCGTGATGCTGCGCAGCAGGCACATGGTGGCCGGATACGGGAACGTGTTGAGGTCGTGCACACCGACCACCGACACCGTCCCCCCGGCCCGCACGAGCGACAGCGCCGCGCTCATGGTCGCGTCGCTGCCCACGGCGTCGATCACCGATGCGGCGCCGCGGCCCTTGGTGGCCTCCATGACGGCCTCGACCGCCGGCGGTGCCACGGGCGTCGCACCGCTGAGCGCGGCCCGATCGCGGCGGCCCTCCACTGGGTCGACGGCGAACACGGTGCCCGCACCCTGGGCGATGGCGCTGCGCACCGCGCACAGACCGACCGCCCCGAGACCCAGCACGACGACGGGGCCGCCGGGCGGGATGTCGGCGCGCCGCGCACCGGCCCAGGCGGTGGCCAGGTTGTCGGTCAGCAGCAGTGCCTCCTCGGTGTCCAGGCCGTCGGGAATCTTGAGCAACTGGAAATCGGCGGCGGGTACGGCCAGCAGGTCCGACTGTGCACCGCCGAGCACCCCGGCACCGAAGACCTGCGGGCCGGACAGACAGTTGACGGGGTCGTGGGTGGCGCACCCGACGCAGTGGCCGCAGCCCGCGACCGAGGAGACCAGCACCAGGTCGCCGACCTCCACGGTGCGGACGTCGGCACCCTTCTCGACCACGGTGCCGATGGCCTCGTGGCCCAACGCCACCGGCTCCAACATCGGGTAGTCACCCTCGTAGAAGTGCAGATCCGAACCGCAGATGGCGGTGGCATTGACTTCGATGACGGCGCCGTCGGGCCCGGGCAACCCCGGATCGGGACGGGTGTCGATACGGATCTGACCTGGGGCGTCGATCACTACGGTGCGCATTACTCTCCTTGGTAGCCCGCGGCGCTGCCGGGGTCAAGCGAATTCGAAGTCGGCCGGATCCGGGGTGCGAGTCCAGGCCCAGTAATCGACCAGACGCCACGGACTCAGCGAATGCACCCGGCCGTTGCGGTCCTTGTAGAAGCTGTGCTCGATGCTGGGCTGGGACCACACCAGCGTGGCGAGTTCGTCCTGGCAGCGCGCATACCAGTCGTCGTACCGGTCGCGGCGTGGCGTCATTGCGCGGTCACCCGCGGCCAGCAGCAGGTCCAGACATCCCATGATGTAGCGGATCTGGCATTCGGAGTGGAAGATCAGGCTGCCGCCGCTGGCCAGGTTGGTGCCGGGGCCGTACATGCAGAAGAAGTTCGGGAAGCCCGGCACGGTGATGCCCAGGTACGCCGCGGGACGCTCACCCCAGGCGTCGTGCAGTTCGACACCGTCGCGGCCGTACACCCGGACCGAGGACAGCATGTCGTTGACGCGAAACCCTGTGGCGTACACCAGGATATCGGCGGGGTGGCGGGTGCCGTCGGCGGTGACGACGGCCGTGGGCTCGACGTGGTCGATGGGGGTGCGCACCAGTTCGACGTTGGGGCGGCCCAAGGTACGCAGCCAGCTGCCGTTGTCCTGCAGGGTGCGCTTGCCCGTCGCCGGATAGTCGGGCAGGACCTTGTCCAGCAGCTCGGTGTCGCCGTCGAGTTGGCTGGTGATCCACTCGGTGAACATCATCCGGGCCAGGTCGTTGGCCGCGCTGATCGCGCGCTGTTGATCGGGCCAGTCGGGGTCGACCTTCGCCGCGGCCAGGCCCGTATCGCAGCCGGGCCAGAAGATCAGGAAGCGGTACCAGCGGCCGTAGAACGGGAGGTGCCGCAGCGCCCATTGCACGCCCGGGCCGACGGACTCGTGGTAGTTCGGATTGGGGAACATCCACTGCGCGGTGCGCTGGAACACCGTGAGGCGGTTGACCTTGTCGGCGATGGTGGGCGCCACCTGGAAACCGGTGGCACCGGCGCCGACGAGGGCGACGTCCTTGCCCGTGAGGTCGACGTCGTGATCCCAGCGCGCGGTGTGAAAGGCCGGTCCCGCAAACGATTCCGCGCCCGCGAACTCGGGGATGTGCGGGGTGTTGAGCTGGCCGACGGCACTGATCACCGCTCGGGCTCGCAGCGTCTCCTCGGTGTCGTCGGCGCCCCGGATCCGCACCGCCCAGGTCGCCGTGGCCTCGTCCCAGGTGGCGTCGATCACCCGGGTGTTGAACCGGACGTGGTCGCCGATACCGTGGCGCTCCAGCACGGTCTGGAAGTAGCTCTGAAGTTCGGGCTGGCGGGCGAAGTATTCGCTCCAGTGATCATCGGGTTCGAAGCTGTAGCAGTAGAAGTGGTTACCGACGTCCACCCGCGCGCCGGGATAGGTGTTCTCCCACCAGGTTCCGCCGACACCCGCGTTCTTCTCGATGACGGTGTAGGGGATGCCGGCCTGCTGCAAGCGGATCGCGGCCAGCAGGCCCGACTGCCCGCATCCGATCACCACGACCGGGAACTCGGCGCGGGACGCACGACTCGAGGCCTGGCCCGCCCAGCGGGCGTCGCGGCCGTCGAGGCCCATCTCCTCGAGCATCATCGGGACGTACTCGTCGGGCACCTCGGCGCACACCAGCCAGTCCATCATCCGCTTGAGCAGCTGCGCATCGATGGGCTCGGGTTCCGGGCAGCCCCGGTCGCGGTAGTCGCGGATGATGTCGAGCGCGACGGCGCGGGCGGCGGCCTTGTCCTCCTCGGACATGTAGCCCTGGACCTCGTTGAGGAACAGGCCGGCGGGCCGCAGCGGGCCGTCGAGCAGCGTGGCGTCGCCGCTCATGTGCACGCACGACAGCAGCAGGGTGGGAATCGACACGTCGGCCAGCGCCGCGGCGATCTCGGCATCCGAACTGGTGAACGGCTTGCCGGCGTGCGGATTGCGCATTGGCCGAGGTTAACCGATCGCCGGGCGGGAGTGAACAGTCAACCGAAAGTGTCTACCCGGAGGGGCTCCTCACCGGTTGCGGCCGTTCTTCTATTCTCCATAGAATATTTTCTATGGAGATTGGAGGTGGCGGCATGGTGCTGTCCGCGGAAGAGCAGTCGTTGGTCGATACGGTGCACGACTTCGTCGAGAAGCAGGTCAAACCGGTGGCGCGCGAACTCGAGCACGCCAATACGTATCCCGAGGAACTCATCGAGACGATGAAGGAGATCGGGATCTTCGGGCTCGCGATCCCGGAACCTTACGGCGTCGGGCAGGTGTCGATGCCCTGCTACGTCACCGTCACCGAGGAACTGGCCCGCGGCTGGATGAGCCTGGCCGGCGCCATGGGCGGGCACACCGTGGTCTCGAAGCTGATCACCATGTTCGGCACCGAGGAACAGAAGCAGCGTTACCTGCCGCGGATGGCCACCGGCGAGTTGCGCACCACGATGGCGCTCACCGAACCCGGCGGCGGTTCGGACCTGCAGGCCATGCGGACGGTCGCGCGCCGCGACGGCGACGAGTACGTCATCAACGGCTCGAAGACGTGGATCACCAACGCCCGGCGCGCCGGACTGGTCGCGCTGATGTGCAAGACCGATCCGACCGCCGAACCGGCCCACCGCGGCGTGTCGATCCTGTTGGTCGAGAAGGTGCCGGGGTTCACGGTGTCCAAGGATCTGCCGAAGCTCGGCTACAAGGGTGTGGAGAGCTGCGAGCTCAACTTCACCGACTGCCGGGTGCCCGCCGATGCACTTCTGGGCAGCGCCGAGGGCAGCGGCTTCGCCCAGATGATGAAGGGCCTCGAGGTGGGTCGGCTGCAGGTGGCGGCGCGGGCCACCGGGGTCGGGCGCGCCGCGTTCGAGGACTCGCTGCGCTACGCCCAGGAGCGGGAGAGCTTCGGCAAGCCTATCTGGCAGCACCAGTCGGTGGGCAACATGCTCGCCGACATGGGGACCAAGCTGTCGGCCGCCCGGGCGCTGTTGCTCACCGCCGCAGCGAAATTCGATTCCGGCGCCCGCGTCGACATGGAGGCCGGGATGGCCAAGCTGTTCGCCTCCGAGGTCGCGATGGAGATCGCGTTGGACGCGGTGCGCGTGCACGGCGGCTACGGCTACTCCACCGAGTACGACGTGGAACGCTACTTCCGGGATGCCCCGCTGATGATCGTGGGAGAGGGGACCAACGAGATCCAGCGCGGGGTGATCGCCAAGCAGCTCGTCAAGCGCGGCGGTCTGGACCTGTGACGGGCGCCCAATCCGCCGACCCGGCAATGCTTCCGCTGAGCGGCGTCACCGTGCTCTCCCTCGAGCACGCCGTCGCCGCCCCGTTCGCCACCCGGCAACTGGCGGACCTCGGCGCGCGGGTGATCAAGGTCGAGCGGCCCGGTTCGGGGGACTTCGCCCGTCAATACGACGACTCGGTCAACGGCGAATCGAGCTACTTCGTCTGGCTCAACCGCTCCAAGGAGTCGATGGCCATCGACGTCAAATCCGAAGCCGGGCACAAGATCCTGCACGAACTGGCCGAGAAGGCCGACGTCATCGTGCAGAACCTGGGCCCGGGCGCGGCCGCCCGGCTGGGGCTGTCGGCCGAGGAGATCCGTGCCCGCGATCCGCGCAAGATCGTCGTCTCGGTCACCGGCTGGGGCAGTTCGGGGCCGTGGGCCGACCGCAAGGCCTACGACCTGCTGGTGCAGTGCGAGACGGGTCTGGTGTCGTTGACCGGCACGCCGGATGAGGTCGCCAAGGTCGGCGTGTCCATCGCCGACGTTGCCGCGGGCATGTACGCCTTCAGCGGGACGCTGGCCGCGCTGTACCGCCGCGAGCAGACCGGCGAGGGTGCGACCATCGAGGTGTCGCTGTTCGAGGCGCTCGCCGAATGGGTCGGTCAGCCAGCCCATTTCACTGCCGGCGCCGGCCGCCAGCCGGGGCGCTTCGGCGCGCAGCACGCCACGATCGCGCCGTACGGACCGTTCGACGCCGAGGACGGTCACACCGTGCTGATCGCGATCCAGAACGAGCCGGAATGGGCCAGGTTCTGCGACGGGGTGCTGCAGCGACCCGACGTCGCCGAGGATCCCCGGTTCGCCTCGAGCACCCTGCGGGTCGCCCACCGCGACGTGGTGAACGCCGTGATCGCCGAGGTCTTCGCGAGCCTGCCGACCCCCGAACTGGAAGCGCGGCTGACCGCGGCGCGGATCGCCTTCGCCGGGGTCAACACGGTCGACGAGTTCCTCGAACATCCCGTCTTGGCGGCGCGGGATCGCTGGCGGACCGTGCAGACCCCGGGCGGTCCGGTTCGGGCCTTGCTGCCGCCGGTCGAGCTCGGGGCCGAACCACGGATGGGGCCGGTGCCCAGCCTCGGCGAGCACACCGCCGCGATCCTCGAAGAACTCGGCCGATGAACGCCGACGACGTCCGCGCGGCGCGGTCGCTGTTGTTCGTGCCCGGTAACCGACCGGAGCGGTTCGACAAAGCCGTTGCGGCGCAGCCCGATGTGGTGATCCTCGACATCGAGGACGCCGTGGCCGGCACCGACAAGGACGCCGCCCGCGCGCACGTAGGGCAGTGGCTGTCGGCCGGTCACTCGGCGATGGTGCGGATCAACGCCGCCGACACCCCGTGGCACGAGCAGGATCTGGCGCTGGTCGCGGCGCACCGTCCCGCGGTCATGCTGGCGAAAGCCGAACGCGTCGAGCAGATCACGCCGATCACCGAGCTGGCACCGGGCGCCGCGGTGGTTCCGCTGATCGAGACGGCGGCCGGGGTCGCCGCGGCCACCGAACTCTGCGCGGTGCCGGGCGTGGCCCGGGTGGCGTTCGGCAGCATCGACCTGGCCAACGAACTCGGTGTCGATCCCGAGGACCGGGAGGCGCTGCTGCTGCACCGCTCGACGCTGGTGCTGGCCTCCGTGCTGGCCGGGGTGGCGCCGCCGATCGACGGGGTCACCACGGTGTTCACCGAAACCGGCCCGGTCACCGACGATTTCACCTATGCCGGGCGACTCGGCATGTCGGCGAAACTGTGCATCCATCCGGCCCAGGTGGCGGCGGTGCATGCCGCGGCGGCACCGTCGGAGGCGGACATCGCGTGGGCGACGAAGGTGGTCGCCGCCGCGGAGACCGCGGACGGATCCGCCGCCGCGGTCGACGGACGGATGATCGACCTGCCCGTGGTGGACCGTGCGCGCCGCATTCTGGCCGTGGCGCAACGGGTTTGAGCCGCTAGCCCAGCGTTCCGCTCGCGGCGAGGTGCTCGGCCAGCAGGGCGCCGGCCTTGCGGACGTGGCGCGCCATGGCCTCCCGGGCCGCCTCCTCGTCGCCGGAGCGCAGGTGTTCGATGATGGCGCGGTGGTCCTGCGCGGAGGCCTCCGGCCAGCCCTCGACCGCGGCGAAGAACTTGCGCGGGGCATACGGCAGCGTGGTCTTGATGAGCCAGCGGATCTTGCGGGAGCCCGCCAGCCGGTAGATGGCCTCGTGGAATCGGTGGTTGAGCCGCTCGACGGCCTCGTAATCCTTTTCCGCGGCGGCCTTTTCGAGCTCGGCCTGGGTGGCCTCGAGCTGGTCCAGCAGCTCCGGGGTGATCAGCCGGGTGGCGCGCGCGGTGAGCTCGCCACCCAGCAGCGCCTGGGCGTCGTAGATGTCGCGGATGTCCTCGCTGGACAGGGCGGTCACCGAGAAGCCGCGGCGGGGTTCGATGGTGAGGAACCCCTCGGTCTGCAGCAGCAGCAGCCCCTCCCGGGCCGGGGTCGCGCTGATACCCAGTTCGTCGGCCACGGTCTCGGGGCGGATGAACTCCCCGGCGCGCAGCTGGCCGGAAACGATGAGTTCGCGCACGTGGGCCGCCGCGACGTCGCTGAGCCGGAGCAGGGGCTTCCGCTTGCGGTCAGCGGCAGTGTTCACCCATCGAATATAGACAATATTCTGCGTCTGGCCAGCGTCCGAACCGCGCGCGGCGGCGGTTCGCAAAGGTATGTACAAATGAGGGTGACAGTCCCGCCGAACCCTGGGACATGCGCCCGGGTCGGGCGCGTGTGCGCAGGACAGCGCACCTTCGCGCGCACGCTCGCGAAGGTTGACATTTGGTGGCGAGGGTGCGTACATATCGCATTGGTCCGACGCAACAGGGGAGGTATGTCGTCCGATGACCGCCGACTCCGGCGCTGCTCCGGCCTACCAGCGCATTGCCGAGGCGCTGCGCCTGACCGTGCTGCGCTCCCCGGACGCCGAACTGCGCCTGCCCACCGAGGCCGAACTCGCCGAGGAACACGGGGTCAGTCGGCAGACCGTCCGTCGCGCCTACCAGGAACTGGTCTCCGATGGGTTGGTGACCCGCACGCCGGGGCGCGGGACGTTCGCCGCCGGCGGTGGCTCGCAGTACTTGCGCCGCTTCGGCACCGTCGAGGACCTGATGAGTCTGTCCGTCGACACCGAGATGGAGGTGTTGTCGTCGTTGTCGCGGCGTATCGACATCGAGGCGGCCGGCCGGCTCGGACTGTCCAGCGACGTCGTCGCGACGTTGTCGTTTCGGCGGCTGCACCTGGGCATTCCGTTCTGCGTGACCGACGTCTACCTGCCGTCCGAGTTCGGTGCCCTGATCGACGATGTTCCGGAAGTGCAGCAGGGCGCCCGGAGTTCGCGAACTATCATCGGCTTGCTCGACCCGGTGTTGCCGGACCCGATCGGCGGCGCCGACCAGACCATCACGGTGGCGACGGCCGACGAACGCGTGGTCGCCGCGACGGACTGCGAGCCCGGCGAGCCGATGCTGCGCATTGATCGCCTCTACCGGACGATCACCGGTACGGCGGTCGAGTTGGCGGTGTCCCGGTTCGTCACCTCGCTGTACAGCTACCGATCCAGCCTGCGCCGCACGCGCAGTTGAGCAAGAGGAATTCGATGCGGCCTGCCGACGACGACACCGGCGACACCTCGTTCGTGCCGCAGAGCGGGATCGCCGCAGTCGACCGCGCGGTGGCCGTGCTGGACGCGTTCACCCACGGTGAACTGCGGCTCGGGGTCAGCGACATCGCGCGCGCCACCGGGTTGAGCACCAGCACCGTGCACCGGGTGCTGGCGTCGCTGTGCACGCATGCGTTGGTGACCAAGGTCGGTCCGAACTACGCGCTGGGCCCGCGCGTGTTGCAACTGGCCGCCGCCGCGCGCGACACCGGCAACCTCACCGCGGTCGCACGGCCGGTGATGACCCGACTGCGCGACAGCACCGGCGAGACGGTGGGTCTGCACGTGGCCAAGAACGGCGGTCGCTTCGTCGTCGACCAGGTGGAGAGCACCCAGCCGCTGCGACGCACGTATACCGAGTGGGGCCAATCGATTCCGCTGTACCAGGGTGCGCCCAGCCGCGTCCTGCTGGCCTACTCCGACGAGCGGACCATCGCCGAGGTGCTCGCCGGGCCGTTCGAGAGCATCACCGCGAGCACCGTCATCGACCGCGCGGAACTCACCCGGCAGATTGCCCTGGTCCGGGAGCACGGCTACACGTTCTCGTTCGAGGAACGAGTGGCCGGGATCCGGTCCATCGCGGTGCCGCTGTGGGATTACACCGGCACGGTGGTCGCGGCGATGAGCGTTACCGGCCCCGCGATGCGGGTGACCGAGGAATGGATGTACCGGATGTTGCCGGTCATCTTGGCGGCGGCCGCCGACATCTCCGGTGAATTGGGCTACCTGCCCCCGGGTGCGACCGGGCGCCCATCCGCCGGCTCGAGGTGACGCTTGACACACATGGGGCCGCGCCCCTAACGTTCCCGTAGCGCGGATGGCCTTCCCGCTACGCGGAAAGCTTGCGCAAATGGCCGTACGTTCTTTGTGCTGCGCGCATGCGGATCAGGCGGCCTGATGGTTGGGCTGAACTGCGCAGACATTAGAAGATTCACATCCACTGAAATGTGGACTCAGAAATGTACGGCCATAAGCTAGACCGCGACCCAGATCACAGACGATCGGATATCGAATGACACGTCACACCACCCGCACCATGTTGGTCGGCGCCGCCACGGTCGCCCTGGCGCTCTCCGGTTGCGCCTCCGAGTCCGAGGGCACGGATTTCTCCGGCGCCAAGCTGCGCTGGGTCGTGTCCAGCGCCCCGGGCGGCGGATTCGACACCACGACAAGGCAATTGGAACCGTTCTTCGCCGAAGCGCTGGGGACCACGACCACCGTCGAGAACATGGAGGGTGGCGGCTACGCCATCGGCGCGCAGACCATGCTCACCAACGGCGCCGACTGCACCAGCGTCGTCACCCACGGCGTGCCGCACCTGATGTTCTCCTACATGACCCAGTCCGTGGACTACGACCTCGACAGCTTCGCCCCGGTCGGCGGGATCAGCATCGAACCCGGCGTCATCCGGGTGCGCAACGACGCGCCGTGGCAGGACATCCAGGCGTTCGTGGACGACGCGAAGGCCCGGCCCGGCGCCATCAAGATCAGCGTCTCTGACCTGCAGAGCAACAACTACATCGCCCTGCTCCAGATGGAGCGCGACCTGGGTATCGACCTCAACATCATCGGCTACGACGGCGGCGGGCCCTCGCGGACCGCGCTGGTCAGCGGCGAGGTGGACGCCACCCACGCCGGCGTGTTCAACAGCCTGGCCATCGCCGACGACACCCGCGTGATCGCCGTCAGCCAGCCCGAGAACAAGTGGCCCGACGTCACCGACGACGCGCCGCCCATCAACGAGGCACTCGGGGTGGAACTGCCGGCCAACGCCTCCAACTACGTGGTGTTCGCCTCGGCCGAGTGTCGGGACAACAACCCCGAGCGCTACCAGATGCTTGTCGACGCCCTGAAGACCTCGGTCGAGAACGAGGGTTACCTGAGCACCCTGGCCGACCTCGGCGAGGAGTCCAAGGTCGCCTACCTGACCCCGGACGAGGTCGACGAACTCGCCAACCAGTCGCAATCCGACATCGAACAACTCCTCGAGGCGAACCCGAATGCCTTCGGCGGCTGATCCTTTGACCACGACCGAGAACCACACCGGCAGCGCGGGGGCGAGGCTTGCCCTCGTCTCCGCGCCCGGCGGGATGGCCATCGTCATCGGCGTGCTCGCCTGGATGATGTCGGTGGAGCTCAACCCCGCCGACAAGGGTTACCCCCGGGCGCTGGCCGCCCTGCTGGTACTCGTCGGGGTCTGGAACCTGATCGCTGATCTGCGCGAGCGGTCCGCCGGTGACGAACCCGACCCCGAGTACGGCCGGTTGGTCGCGTGGCGGGTCGCGGGCTTCATCGTGTTGATCGCGCTGTCGATCTGGCTGGTCAAGCCGATCGGGTTCTACCCGGCCGCGGGCCTGCTGATCCTGGGCGGTCTGTGGATCATGGGTGTGCGCAAACCCCTTGTCCTCATTGTCTTTCCGTTGGCGCTGATCGGCCTCGGCTACGTGCTGTTCACCATCCTGATCGGCGTCCCCCTACCCCTTGCCAGAGGATTCTGATGCTGGACAACATCACCGCGGGCCTGGGACTGCTGCTGCAGCCCGCGCCGCTGATGTGGCTGGTGGTCGGCGTCTCGGTGGGCTTCGTCGTCGGCGTGCTGCCGGGGCTGAGCACCTCCAACACCGCCGCCCTGCTGCTCCCGTTCGCCATCACCCTGCCGTTGGAGAACTCCCTGGTGCTCATCGTGAGCATCTATGCCGGAGCGCAATTCGGCGGCGCGGTCCCCGCGATCCTGTTCAACGTGCCCGGTGAGGCCGGCTCGGCGGTCACCGCCCTGGACGGCTACCCGTTGGCCAAACGCGGTCAGGCGGGGCTGGCGATCGGCATCGCCCGAATGGCCTCGGTGCTCGGCGGCGTCATCAGCGGGTTCTTCGTGCTGTTCCTGCTCCAACCGCTCGGCGCGCTGTCGCTGAAGTTCGGCGCGCGGGAGATGTTCGCCATCATCGTGCTCGGCCTGGTGGTCGCCTCGTCGCTGATGGGCGGGTCGGCGCGCAAGGGGGCTGCTAATCGGCCTGCTGGGCTTGCTGCTCGCAGTCGTCGGGGTCAGCCCCGGGACCGCCGAGACCCGGTTCACCTTCGGCGAACTCCAGCTCTACGACGGGATTCCGTTCCTGGCGGCGCTGATCGGCGTCTTCGCGATCAGCGAGATGCTGATGCTGGTCGGCTCCACCCTGATGCAGAATCGGCAGCGCGAGCAGGCCGTGGACTCCGGCGGGCTGCGCAAGGAGACCCGCGACGCGATCGACGGGGTCAAGGCCACGTTGAAGGAGCCGGGCGCGGTGGCGCGCTCGAGCGGCGTCGGGATCATCCTCGGCCTCATCCCCGGCCTGGGCGCGGCGGTCGCGAACTTCATCAGCTACTCGTTCGAGAAGCGGCGCTCCAAGACGCCCGAGGAATTCGGCAAGGGCAGCCACAAGGGCATCATCGCCTCGGAGTCCTGCGACAACGCGGTGGCGAGTTCCAGCCTGATCCCGACGTTCACGCTCGGCATCCCCGGCAGCGCCACCATGGCCGTCGTGCTCGCGGCGTTCTACCTGCAGGGCATTCAGCCCGGACCGCGGGTGCTGCAGAGCAACAGCGCCGAAGTCTACGCGGTGGCGATCGCGCTGATCGCCGCCAGCATCCTGATCCTCCCGCTGGGCGTCGTGCTGGCCGGGCCGCTGGCGTCGGTGACCAAAGTGCCGCTGTCGTTCCTGGTGCCCACCGTGCTGTTCATGTCGATGGTCGGCGTGTATGCCATCCGCAACTCGATCTTCGACGTGGGTCTGGCGCTGTTCTTCGGCGTCATCGGTCTGCTGTTGCGGCTCAACGGATATCCGGTGATCCCGTTGATCCTCGGGATCATCCTGGGCCCGCTCGCCGAGGAGTATCTGCTGCGCAGTCTGCAGCTCGCCGACGGCCCGGGCTACTTCTTCGGGTCGGTGGTCGTGAACATCCTGTGGGCCCTGCTGATCGGTGCCCTGGCGCTGATGGCGGTCTCGGGTCTGCGCAAGCGCCGCGGCGCGAGCACGCCCGCCCCGGAACCGGCCGAGCAGCTCAACTAGAGAGGAGGCCCGGGTGCGGGCCGCAATTGTGACGGGCGCCAGCCGCAACATCGGCCTGGCGATCGCCGGCCGGCTGCTTGCCGACGGCTGGCGGGTGTGTCTGACCGGACGCGACCGCGACAGCGTGGTCGCGGCGGCCGCCGGACTGGCGGAAGCCGGGGCCGGGGACTCGGTGCGGGCCTTCGCCGGTGACATCGGTATGGAGGACGACGTGCGCCGGCTGGTCGACGACGTCGAAAATGCTTGGGGTGCAGTGGATGCCGTCGTCAACAACGCCGGTATCCGGGCGCACGGGCCCATCGATTCGATGACGGTCGAAAACTGGGACGCGGTGCTGACCACCGTGCTGACCGGGGCGTTCCTGACCACCCGGGCGGTGCTGCCCGGAATGCGGGAACGCGGGTGGGGCCGCATCGTGAACATCGCGGGTATGTCCGGGCAGTCCGGCGCCGCCGGCCGAGTTCCGGTGGTGGCGGCCAAGTCCGGGTTGATCGGGCTCACCAAGGCCTGCGCGCACGAGGCCGACGGATCCGGTGTCACGGTCAACGCCGTCTCGCCCGGCCACATCGACACCCAACGCCGTCCGGGCCTCGGCGACGACGGCACCGCCGCGCAGCACTACCGGCACCTGGCCGAGCAGGGCAACCCGGTCGGCCGCATCGGCGCGGTCGAGGACGTCGCCGGCGCGGTGTCCTACCTGTGCGGCCCGGACGCGGGATACGTGACGGGGCAGGTCCTCTCGGTGAACGGCGGTGCGTACATGTAGCGACTTTCCGCCTCACCAGCGGACTTCGAATACATCGCCGACATCCCGAAAGGACCCCAGATGGTTGCCGAGATCAGCGCGCAGACCCGCCGCCTCGCCGAATACCTGAGCGCCGCCGCATCGACCCCGCTGCCGCCGGAAGTGATCCACAAGACCAAGCACCACGTCATCGACACCATCGCCGCCATGGTCTCCGGCGCCGAATTGCCGCCCGGCAGGCGCGGTCTGGCCTACGTCGCCGAGACGGCCGCCGGCGCCAGTGTGCTCATCGGCGGTGGGCGGGCCGCGCCGGTCGAGGCCGCCCTGGCCAACGGCATGTCGGCACACGCCGACGAGACCGACGACTCGCACGCCCGCTCCATCAGCCACCCCGGCTGCGCCGTCGTCCCGGCCGCCCTGGCCGTCGGCGACCTGCGCCGCAGCACCGGCGAACAGGTCCTGCGCGCCGTGGCCGCGGGCTACGACGTGGGCACCCGGGTGGTGCTCAGCCTCGGAAAGCCGGTGCTGAACACCGATTCCAGCGGCCGCAGCACCCACGCCTACTGCGGCCTGTTCGGCGCGGCCGCCACCGCCAGCACCCTGTACGGCTTCAC
>Ga0265293_10009067_pt1 | contig 14450 bp, 9 predicted proteins | sample Munlanlewell138R_FD_192505 | JGI IMG/M metagenome (GOLD analysis project Ga0265293, IMG submission 192505) | Leachate microbial communities from a municipal landfill in Southern Ontario, Canada - Leachate well 138R | ecosystem: Engineered > Solid waste > Landfill > Unclassified | place: Canada...
TCGACGGTATTGACCGTGCGCGCCAGATTGATCGCGCCGCCGATGGCGTTATTCGCGCCCGCGCCACCATCGAGTTTCGGCAATTCGATTTCATTCGCGCGATGATAGAAAAAACCCTCGGCCAGCGCCTGCACATCCAGCGCGCCGGTGGTCGTGATATCGGCCCCGTCGCGAACCACGGCGCGTGTGGTATTGGCGGTATTGAAATACCCCACAGTAACACCGATGGCGAGTTCCTGCCCGCCATCCTGGGCCTCGCCCGTGCCAGTGCCGCCGCTGCCACCACCTTCGCCACCCGAACCACCCGATCCGCTGCCCGATGGCGCGGTCGCCGATGCGCCGGTCTTGGTGGTCAGATAATTATCCAGATCAAGCGAATCGAGCGAGGGCAACGCCCCAAAACCATCCTCGCCATCGCCATCGCCATCGCCGGTATCCTCATCCGCATCTTCGCGCGTTTCGGGCGAAACGAATTCCGTCGCCGCATCCAGATAGGCCGTAAAGAAATCGCGCAGATCATCCCATGGCCGCGCATTGGGATAGGCGGTGCTGGCCGCAGCCGTCACCGATGTGGCATCGGTGATGGTCAGATTGCCGCCCAGTTCGGCCTGCGTCGTGCCCGTCAGCGAGGTAATCGGCACATTCAAAAACACCCCATAGCCGAATTCATTGATGAATTCTTCTTCGGTCTTTTGCTGATCTTCAGGCTTGTCGCGGTTGTATTTTTCAAGCTCCTGGCGCTGTTTATCGCTTAGCGATGCGGCGCTGCTGGTAACAACGCGGCTGATGCCTGCGCCACCCTCGTCGCTGCTGGCAAAACGCAGCCCGGCATTGACGGCCACATCGCCCGCCGAAACGGTCGTGGTGCCCAGCGTGGTTTCCGAACCATCCGTCAGGTCGCGGTAGCTGCCGCCAAGGCTGGCATAGGTATCGTTGTCATCAAGCGTGATCGCCACGGCCAGTGCGCCGGCAAAACCGGGCTTGCTGTTTTCGGGCTCGGGTTCGCCGGGGGCCGGGTCTTGCTTGCCCAGCACCATATCCTTGAGCTTGTCGAAAAAGCCGGTCAACGAGGTGTTGGTATCCTCGGCGTCGTTTTCCTCGGATTCGTCGGCTGCATCGGCGGGATCATCCACGCCCAACGTGGCGCTGGCGGCATGGGAGTTCTTGAACCAGATGGTTTCGGCGCGCAGATCGATGCCCTGATCGGCCGCGATCGTGCCGCTTAGCGCGGCTTCGGTCAGGGTGCTGCCGATCGACACGGCGGCGGCCAGCGCGAATACGCCATCCTTGCCGCCATCGACGGCGGTGGTCACATCATGGTTGAGCCCGGTCAGCGCCTGCGCGGTGATCGTGCCGCCAGCGGTCATGGCGCCCCCATCGACCACAAGCTGATTGGTCAAATTGCGCGCTGAAATCACCACACCCGGGGTGACATTGGCATAGGATTTGGCCGCAATCGCACCGCTGAAATTTTCATGCGCGGTGGAATTGAGCACCAGATCGCCCGCGCTCGCCAGTTGCGAATTGGTGATGCGCAGGGTGCTGGTCGTATCGCTGAACGCGATCACGATGTTAAGCGGATCATCACCCTGGGGCGCGATACCCAGATCGGTCTGGGCATGTGAATGGATATAGAGCGCCGCGCCGCTTTCGCGAAATGCGCTGGCCAGTTTGCCCGTCAGCTCCGAGGTATTCTGGCCGGTAAAGTTATACACATCTTCGGCCAGCCCATCGGCGGCCAGCACCTTGTTATCCGACAAGGTGCCGTCAAATTCGGTGTCGGCCGTCATCCCGGCCCAGTTATCCTGGGCGGTGATCTCGCTATTGGTGATGTTGATTTCGGCCGTAGCGTTCAGCGCGGCGAATTGCGCGGGAATATCGCTTAGAAACGATCCGGTCAGCCCCTGCAGGCTGGACACGAAATCATCGGCCTTGATTTCTTCGCCGGAAATCAGCTTGCCCGCCACATCGAGCCCGACATCAAGCGCGGTTTTCAGGAAATCCCCGTTTGATCCGGGATCGCTGGGCGTCGTGACATCGGTGGCCCGCGCATAGGCGCCGATATAAATCGCGCCGCCGCGCAATGTAGCACCGGTGATATCCACCCGCGCCGTCGGCCCGTCGGTCAGCAACGGCAGGCCAGCGGGCGCATCATCACGCGCCAAAAGCGCCAGCAGGCCGCCGCTGTATCCGGCATCGGCATGGGTATAAAGACCGGCGTTCTGCTCGATGACAATTTCACGCGCCGAAAGGATCAAATCGCCAGAATTGCCCGTCGATGCGGCGGTCGCGTGATTACCGCTGGCAATCCGGCGGGTGGAAATTACAACGCCATCCTCAACGGTGATCGTGTCATCGGCCTGCAAAATCCAGTTGGCGCCACCGGTTATGATATCGGTGGAAATCGTCAGGTTGGCCGGATCGATATAGACCGTGCCCGCACGCCCCGTTTCGCTGGATACGTCCAGCTCGCCCGCAAAGCCCACATGATCGCGGGCGCTGAATTCGATAAAGCCGCCGTCACCGGCAATGGCGCTGGCGCTGATCCGCGCGCCCTGTTCCAGCAGGGCCGAACCATCGGCAAACAGGAACACGCTGCCGCCGGTTTCGCCATCGGCGCTGATCTGTGCGCCTGCGGCCACATCGATATCGCCGCCTGCGGTGGCCGCGATCCGGCCGCCATCATTGCCCGCCTGCGCGGAAATCTGGCCGCCCACTTGCATATCGCCTTCGGCATGCAGCCGGATCACGCCGCCGCTGACCGACACGCCCGCCGCATTTTCGGTGCCGGCGGTATTGACCGCGGGGGCCGCCGTCTGGCTGCCCTCTGCGTCGATTACATTGATCCGCCCATCAAGGATCATCCGCGCCCCGACGCGCATTTCCAGCCGCCGCGCATTGATCTCACCATAAAGCGCGATGGCGGCCGAGGGCGACAGTTCTTCGGTCCCGGCAAAAAGCTGCGCCACGGCATCGTCGCTGATCGCCCCGTCCGCGCCGATCAGCCGTTCGGCAAAACCATGGCTGCCGGTCGATACGGTCAGCGCGCCGGCATTGACCACGCCGCCTGCGCCCACGACCAGCCCTTCGGGGTTGACGAGGAATACATTGCCGCCAACCTCGCCGCCCTTAAGCACGTTCAGCGTGCCGTCGATATTGGTGATACCACCACGAATGACGTTGATCAGCGCGCCCGCCGCATCGGGCTGATGCAGATTGACGGTGCGCAATTGTTCGACCGAAAAACGTTCGAAACTGTTGAACGCATTGCCGCCATGGATCGTGCCGGTGGTGATGTCGGTGATATTACCCGATGTCACGATCTGGGTATCGGTGCGCCCGTCGGCGACGATCGCGTCCGCATAGGCGGGCAGCGCCGGGGCCACCGCGACCATGGCGGATGAAACCGTCGCAACGGTCCCCCGCAGCAGGCCCAAAATCCTCTGACGCCGGAAAGCGCGCGCGGACATATTGCCTTTGGCCATGGTCATCACCCTTGATCTGAAACCGGATGCGGCGCGCCCCGATTGGCGCGCCACGTTTTCGTTTTACTGGTCGGAAATTGCGGCAATCGCTTCGTTGAACTGGCTGATATCAAGCCCGACCACGATGGGTTCGGCCTCGACATCGGGGCGATAGCCGAACAGAAGCGTATCGTTTTCGGCAAAAAGCGCCATTTCATCGGCATCGAGCTGAATCGCGGCCTCGCACAGATCGCCCAGGCAACGCTGCCAGATCATCGAGCGCTGTTCCTGCGCCTCGTCTTCGTTGTCAAAGCGGTAAACCGCGCCGCCGGGCAGATAGGCGCCCATCGGCACCTGCGCCAGCAAGATCGCCGTGCCTTCGGGCGCGGGAATGGCCACCATGCGCACGACAAGCTGGTTGTTTTCCGACAGCGACAATTGCTGCACGATGGAACAGGCCACGCGGGTGACCGACACGGCCTCGCAATTCACCAGCCAGTCGCCGAACATGGCATTGTTGGGGATATCGGCCGCAGGCGCCGTGATTTGCGGCGCGGTGTTGAGGGGCGCGTCCTCGGCCTCGGTTTCCTGGGCGATGGCCCCAAAGGCCAGGAACGGAAGTGCAGCGGCAGCCAGTATATATTGCCTCACGAGAGGGCTCCTTGAATTCAAAAGGTCCAGTCAAGACCAAGGTAGAAAGACGGGTCTCCCTTGTCGGAAAAACCCAGCGTGTTGCGGATCGACACCCCGGCAAAGGCCGAAGCGGTCATGTTGCGCGGCAAATGAAACCGCGCACCCAGCCCAAAGGAAGCGAGCGTGTCCTGTTCGGAATCGATACTGCCATCGACCCGGTAGGGCACGACAAGGGCGGCATCGATAAAACCAAAGGGCGTGACACGCACCGTGCCCTCGGGGTTGAGCGGATAGGGTTCGGCGCGCGAAATCTGGCCTTGCAGGATGATCCCGCTATCGCCGCTGCGCACCGCATTGGGATACCCGCGCACCGAAGTCGCACCCCCCGCATTGAACAGCCGCGCCACCGGCAGGTTCGCGCCATGGGCGTATTGATAGGTTGCCGATGCGCTGAACAGGCCCCAATCGCTGACCCGGCGGGCATAGGACGCATTGCCAAAGATCAGGGTGAAATCGCCCTCGGTTTCCGAAGTGGCATCGGTATCGGCCTGCCCGGTGCGCAATCCGATGGAAAAACCTGCGACCGACTGGGCAAAGTTGCGCTGATAGGTGACGGCGATCGCGGCATCGATCAGCTCGGTCGTCAGCAGCGGCACGCCCGACAATTCGGAACTTGTGTGCTCGTAACGCAGATCGCCGGTAAAGCTCCAATAGCGGTCGGACTGCACGCGAAATGGCCGGCTATAGCCAAGCGATACCGACGATGATGTCGAGGCAATATCAACCGGGCTGAACGGGTCGGAAATAACCTGCGAATCCGCATAGGTCGCGGATGCGATCACCCGCCCGCCGCGCGCGCCCACCGGCAGCGAATAGCCCAGCCCCAGCGAATAGGCCCCCTCGGCGCCTTGCAATTGGAACGACAGCGTATCGCGCCGCCCCGTCATGCTGTTAAGCCGCCCGAAATAGGATGCGCGAAATTCCCCCGTCTGGGGCGAGCCGAAATTATCCATCGACAGCGTATGCTGCCAGCGTTCGGGTTCTTCGCCGCCGATCACGGCATGGGCGGTGGCAGGCGCCACCCCCGGCCCGAATGACAGGACGGGGCGGAAATCATGGGCAATTTCAAAGATCCGCAGATCCCGTTCCAGTTGCTCGAAATCGACGATCTCGCCGGTTTGCAGGCCGATATGGCGCAGCATGAAATCGCGCCGGGTTCGGGTCAGTTGATCGGTATCGATTGCCTCGACGCTGGCTTCGACCAGCCGCACCTGCACCACACCATCGGCAATTTCCTGCGGCGGCAGCACGGCCACAGCTGTTACCACCCCGGCCAGCGCATAGGCGCGATTGACATCCTCGATCAGGCTGTGCAGGTCGGCGATGGTGATCGGGCGCGTCAGATAGGGGGCGGCGATCGCCTGCAATTCGTCATCGGGCAGATAGGCGGATGGATCAAAGCGCACGCCGGAAATCGAAAAGCTCTGCGCCACGGCCGGCACCGACGCCATCCCGGCGCAGGCCAATACCGCCGCAGCCAATGCACCGCCGCAGCCAATGCGCCCTTGATTGAACCCATGCCCATCATTCCCGGCCTGCCCCTATTCCTGCGCGCCCAGCGCATCGAGCGCGCGCAATCCCGCCGTCACCCCCATCAACGACAGCTCTGCCACCGCCACCGGTGCACCGGGTCCGGGGCGAAAGCGCAATTCCACCGCGCGGCCCCGCTGCCAGGCCGATTCCTGCGCAGGATCGAGCGTGATCACCCCCGCGCAGGCGCGCGCGCTGCACTGCCGCCATTCGGCGCGCAGCGGTGTCAGTTCGCCCCCGATCAAGGATGCGTAAAGCCCCGACGGAAAATGCAACCCTGGCGGCACAAAAACCTCGGCCTGCCGCAGCGGCTGATCCGGCGCGCGCGGATGCATCAGCACGGTGGCGATCCAGACCCGCTCGGACGACATGATCGTCTGCGCCAACCGGCAACCGCCTGGTTCCGCACATGAAATCGCCCAATCGTCGAAGGTTTGCTGCGCGAAAACGCCATGCGGGAATGCGGAAACCGTCAGGGAAATGAGCAAGGCAGCCCAGATCATCGCGCTTTTCATCGCTCTGGCTCATCCCTATGTCCCAATTCACCAACACAACCGATAGGCGAATTTTCGCCACCGGAGCCACCTCCACATAATTTGAACCATTCTGTCAATGATTTTTTATGGTTTCGTGGCAATATTATAAATTATTCGTAATATTGCCCGGAAAAATGCCCGCCTGTGGTGCCCGCGGCCGGACTCGAACCGGCACGGCCTTTCGGCCTAGGGATTTTAAGTCCCCTGTGTCTACCATTCCACCACGCGGGCCGGGCGCGGCGAACATATCGGGGCTGCGGGCGGTGTAAAGGCCGCGTGAATGCGCCGGTGCAAATTCTTGACGCTGCGCGGAATCTGGGCCAGCGTGGCATATGTTTCCGATCCGTGATCACAACCCATCGCTGGGCACGCCATTCGTTACCTGGGCGCTGATCGCGGCGAATATCGCCGTTTGGCTGCTGATGCTGCCTGCATTCAGCGATGACGCGGCGATGTTCCGGCTTTTGGGGGATTACGGCGCGATCCCGGCGCGGCTTTCGGCAGGCGAGGGCTATCACACGCTGCTGACATCGATGTTCATGCATGGCGGGCTGCTGCATTTGGCCGGGAATATGGTGTTTCTATGGGTGTTTGGCGACAATCTTGAGGAACAACTGGGCCATCTCGGCTTTCTGGCATTTTATATCGCTGCGGGGCTTGGCGCGGTTTTTGGCCAATATATCGCGGCCCCGCTGTCGCCGATCCCGATGGTCGGCGCATCGGGGGCGATTGCGGGCGTGATGGGCGGCTATTTGCTGTTGTTTCCGCGCGCGCGGGTGGATGTGCTGTTCATCTTCGGTATCTTTTTTCGCATCCTGCCGATCCCGGCCTGGGTGGTGCTGGGGATCTGGTTCGCGATCCAGATCATCGCGGGGCTGGCGGCGGATCTACAGGCGGGCGGCGTGGCCTATTGGGCCCATGCCGGCGGATTTGCCGTGGGGCTGTTATGGGTGATCCCGGTGTGGCTGCGTCGGGGCGGACCGGCATTCTGGGCGCGCACCCATGGCCATCCGGCACATCCGACGGCGCGTTATGCGGCCAGTTCCATCCCCAGGGTCAGGCGCAAGCGCGACGGCGATCATTCGTGAAGTTTGGTGCTCATGGTGGTAAGCTTGGTGCTGATGCCGCCGGCGATATCGCGCACGCCGCCATGCACGCTGGCCCCCGCGATCACACCAAGCCCGACAATGGCCGCCGTCAGCACCACCCAGTCAACCGTGACCGCGCCGGCGGTATCCCGCCAAAATCCCGACAGACGCTGACGCATGTTCATGGCCCAGATCCTTCGTTGCCCGCCATATGCAATGACAAAGGATTTCGCCCAAATTATGGCGCGTCTGCGGTAATTCGGGGCGCGCGCACGCACGCGTGCACGCCGCGCAGGTCAGCCGCGAATGGTCTTGGCAAAGGCGTCGAACAGCGCCGCGTTGGCGGTGACGATATCGCCGCTTTCAAGGATATCATCGCCCGGATCGATGGGCTGGGCAAAGCCGCCCGCCTCGCGCACGATCAAAAGGCCGGCGGCCAGATCCCATGATTTCAGCCCGCGTTCCCAGTAACCATCGTAACGCCCCGCCGCCACATAGGCGAGATCGAGCGCCGCCGAGCCCCAGCGCCGCACCCCCGCGCAGCCCGGCAACAGCCGCGCCAGATCCTGCAGGGTTTCGGGCAGATCGCCGCGCCCGGCAAAGGGCAGTCCGGTGGCAAAAATCGCCTCGATCATGCGCGAACGCCCCGAAACGCGCATCCGGCTGTCATTCATCCAGGCGCCCGCGCCCTTTTCGGCCCAGAACATTTCATCCTTGGCCGGATCGTAAACGACGCCCGACACGATCTCGCCCTTGTGTTCCAGCGCGATGGACACGGCGAAATGCGGCAGGCCGTGCAGAAAATTGGTCGTGCCATCCAGCGGATCGACGATCCAGCGGCGCGTGGGGTCTTGGCCGGCCACATCTTCGCTTTCTTCGGCGCACCAGCCATAGGTGGGGCGCGCGCCCATCAGATCGTCGCGAATGATCCGCTCGGCGGCCAGATCGGCGCGGCTGACGAAATCGCCCGCGCCTTTCATCGAGACCTGCAGGTTTTCAACCTCGCGGAAATCCTTGACGAGCGAGCGCCCCGCCTTGCGGGCGGCCTTTATCATCACGTTGAGATTCGCGCTGCCTTGCATGTCTGGCTCCTTTTTGGTCGCAAGGCGTATACGCGCCGGCGTCTGCGCTGCCAAGCGGCAAAGCGGGTCTAGCGTTGCATCAGCCGTTCGGGGCCGCTGCGCGCCAGATCGATCAGATCGGTGATAAAGGGCTTGGCCGCATCATCGCTGCGGATCGCGGCATAAAGACTGCGCCGCAGCCCCTGTTTCGTAATCGGGCGGGTGACATAATCAGATTGATAGCGCAGATCGCGCACCACCCAATCGGGCAGCACCGCCACCCCGCGATTAGACGCCACCAAAAGCAGGATCACCGCCGTCAGCTCGATCTGGCGGATGGACTTTGGCTCGACCTTGGCGGGGGTCAGAAGCTGGCTGAAAATATCCAGCCGGGGCCGTTCGACCGGATAGGTGATCAGCGTTTCATTGCGGAAATCTTCGGCCTCGACATAGGGTTTTTGGGCCAGCGGATGCTGGCGCGCGGCCACGAAAACCGGCGCATAATCAAAAAGCGGGATGAATTCGACACCATCCAGCGCCTCGGGGTCCGAGGAAATCACCAGATCAACTTCTTCGCGCTGTAATGCGGGCAAGGCGCCAAAGGCCAGACCGGGGCGGATATCCACGTCGATATCGGGCCATTCCTTGCGGAATTCTTCGAGCGTAGGCAGCAGCCATTCGAAACAGGCGTGGCATTCGATGGCGATATGCAGCCGTCCGGCCTTGCCCGCGCGCAATCCTGCGAAATCTTCCTCAAGTGCGGCGACGCGGGGCAGCACATCTTCGGCCAGCCGCAACAGCCGCATCCCCGCCGCCGACAGTTTCAACGGCTTGGACCGGCGCACGAACAATTCGACGCCGGCCTGATCCTCAAGCCCCTTGACCTGATGACTTAGCGCCGATTGCGTGATATTAAGCAAATCCGCCGCACGGCCCAGGCCCCCGGCCTCGTGGATGGCCTTGATCGTGCGCAGATGCCTGAATTCGATATGCATTTGAACGATTTTCATCATGTTGATTAGAATTATGAATTTGTCTCACAAGTCCGGGCATGAGACAAGACATGACTAAAGTATCAGGAATCGTCATGGCCAGCGCAGTCACCTTTTCATTCGAATTCTTTCCGCCACAATCGATCGAAGCCTCCTTTCGATTGTCCGAAACGGTCCGCGCGCTGGCGCCGCTCAGCCCGGCATTCGTGTCGGTCACCTATGGCGCGGGCGGCACGACCCGGACGCTGACCCATGATGCCGTGGGCACGATCCATCGCAATTACGGGCTGAATGTGGCCGCCCATCTGACCTGCGTGAATGCATCGCGCGAAGAAACGCTGGCGATTGCCGATAGCTATGCCGATATCGGCGTGACGGAAATCGTGGCCTTGCGCGGTGATCCGCCCAAAGGCGCCACCGGCTTTACCCCCCATCCCGATGGCTTTGCCAATTCCGTGGAACTGGTCGAGGCGCTGGCCGCCACCGGCAAATTCCGCCTGCATGTGGGGGCCTATCCCGATCCGCATCCCGAAGCGCCCTATGCCGGTGCCGATGTCGATTGGCTAAAGCGCAAGATCGACGCGGGCGCGCATTCCGCCATTACCCAGTTTTTCTTTGAGGTCGATCATTTCCTGCGGTTTCGCGATGCGTGCGTTGCTGCGGGGATCGATGCGCCGATCATTCCGGGCATCCTGCCGATCGAAAACTGGAAGGGCACGCGCAATTTCGCCAAACGTTGCGGCACGCCGGTGCCCGACTGGCTGGATGCGCAGTTTGATACCGCGATTGCCGATAACCGCCATGATGATCTGGCCCTGCAGCTTAGCATCGATATGAGCAAGCGACTGGTGGCCGAAGGTGTCGGCCATCTGCATTTCTACACGCTCAACAAACCGCAATTGTCGCGCCATGTGGTCAGCGCATTGGGGCTGGCACCGGCGGATATTGCGGAAGTGGCGGTTTAGGGGGCTTGCGCCCCCTGCCTATTCCGCCGCCATTTTGGCAGTTTCCAGCATCTGCCAGACCCGCGTCGGGGTAAACGGCATATCCGCCACCCGCACCCCGCGCGACCACAGCGCATCCATCACCGCATTCGCAGTGGCGGCCATTGCGCCCACGGTGCCCGCTTCGCCGCAGCCCTTCATGCCCAGCACATTCGCGGTGGATGGCACCGGTTCGGACACGAATTTCACCATCGGCATCGCATCGGCGCGCGGCATGGCGTAATCCATGAAAGTCGCACTGAGCAACTGCCCCTCGGCATCGAAAACCGTATGCTCGTAAAGCGCCTGGCCCAGCCCCTGGGCCACGCCGCCATGCACCTGGCCTTCGGCCAGCAGCGGGTTCATCAGATTGCCCAGATCATCAACCACGGTATATCGAAGCGTATCGACCTTGCCGGTTTCGGGATCGACTTCGACCTCGGCGACATGGGCGCCATTGGGATAAGACCGCCCCGGCAACGTGGCCTTTTCGCGAAAACTCAGCAGATCCTCGCGCCCGGCGGCGCGGGCCATGGCCGCAACATCCAGCACCGACGGGGTATCGTTCGACCCTTTGATGCGGAAATGTTCGTCGTCAAAGCTGACATCGGCCGCCTGCACGCCCGATTGTTCGGCCAAAAACGCACCATAGGCGCGCAAAAGCACCCCCGATGTCACCAGCGTCGCGTTGTTTTGCGTGGTGACCGAGCGTGAGCCCCCCGTGCCGCCACCGGTGGGGATCAGGTCGCTGTCGCCTTGGATCACATGGATCAGATCGGCGGGAATGCCGGTATGATCGCTTAGGAACTGGGCATAGGCCGTTTCATGCCCCTGCCCGTTCGATTGCGTGCCGACATAAAGGTTAACGCTGCCATCCGCGTTGAATTCGATATGGGCGGCTTCCTCGGGGTTACCCAGAATCGCTTCGATATAATAACAGATGCCGATGCCGCGCAGCTTGCCGCGGGCCTCGGATTCGCGCCGGCGGGCGTCGAACCCGGCGCGATCCGCTTCGATCTCGGCGCGGGTGAACACCTTGTCGAAATCACCGACATCGATCAGTTCGCCATTCGACGTCAGATAGGGAAAGGCATCCTTGGGCACGAAATTGCGCCGCCGCAATTCCCATGGATCGATATTCAGTGCACGCGCCGCATAATCCATCGCGCGTTCCAGCGCATAGATCGCTTCGGGCCGGCCAGCGCCGCGATAGGCGTCGACCTGGGTGGTATTGGTATAGATCCCCTTGGCATTCAGCCATGTGTTCTGGATGTCATAACCCCCGGTCATCACCTTGGCGAAAAGCTGCGACTGAATTCCCTGCCCGAAGTTGGAATTATACGCGCCGAGGTTGGACAGGTTATGCACGCGGTAACCGGTGATGCGGTAATCTTCGTCAAAGGCAATCTCGCAGGTCGAAACCAGATCGCGGCCCGAATGGTCGGATAACATCGCCTCGGTCCGTTCCGACATCCAGCGCACCGGCTGGCCCAGCACCCGCGCGGCATGGGTCACGACGAAATATTCCGGATAGGGCGGGGATTTCATCCCAAAGCCGCCGCCCACATCGGGGGTGGTCACCCGGGCCATTTCCCGGTCCACGCCAAAAGCGCGGGCAAGCTGATCCTTCATTCCCCAGACGCCCTGCCCGCTATAGCCGAAATGCACGCGGCCCTGATCATCCCATTGCGCATAACAGCCGCGCGGCTCCATCGAATTGACGATGATGCGGTTGTCGCCCACATCGAACCGCACCTTGTGGGCGGCGCTGGCAAAGGCGGCCTCGGTCGCGGCCTCGTCGCCGGTGCCGTAATCATAGGCCAGATTGCCGGGGGCCTCGGGGTGGATCGGCTCGCCCCCGATGGCAAGATCGAGATGCACGGGCAGATCGGTGAATTCAAACGCGATCATTTCGGCAGCGTCCTTGGCCTGCGCAATCGTGTCGGCCACGATCATCGCGATCGGTTCGCCCACATGGCGCACCCGCCCATCCGCCAGATAGGGCCGCTGGGGGTTTGCGCCCTTGGTGCCATCGCGGTTATCCATCAGATTGGCGGTCATGGCGATATCCATCCCGGCCGCGCGCAGATCATCAAGCGTCACGATCAGATGCACACCGGGCATGGCGCGCGCCTCGTCGAGCCCCAGCAGATCGATCTGTGCATGGGCCACGGGCGAGCGGAAAAACCATGCCCGCAGCGCATTCGCCGGGGCCACATCGTCGATATAGCGGCCTGCGCCGGTCAGCAGGCGGATATCCTCTCGCCGGGTGACCGGCTGGCTTTTGCCAAAACTCTGCATCTGTCTTTCCTCCTCGCGCGTGTTTGGCGAAGCTTAACCGCTCATGGCTATCTGTCCAGCATTCATACGCGCTGGCCGGGCTTTCCCTTTGGCCACGCATTGTTTAAGCAGAACTGACGCAGCCCGAGACAGACGGAATCCGAACATGCCGATGGAAAAGACATTCGACGCAGCCCAGGCCGAAACGCGCATCTATGCGGCATGGGAACAGGCGCAGGCCTTTGCCGCAGGGGCCAATGCCGCCCCAGGCGCCGAAACATTTTCGATCATGATCCCGCCGCCCAACGTGACCGGCAGTCTGCATATGGGGCATGCTTTCAACAACACGTTGCAAGATATCCTGATCCGCTGGCACCGGATGCGCGGGTTTGACACGCTCTGGCAGCCCGGACAGGACCATGCCGGCATCGCCACGCAAATGGTGGTGGAACGCGAATTGGCCCGCGCCGGCGCCCCGGGGCGGCGCGAAATGGGGCGCGAGGCCTTTTTGGACAAGGTCTGGCAGTGGAAGGAACAATCGGGCGACACGATCATCAACCAGCTTAAACGGTTGGGGGCATCATGCGACTGGTCGCGCAATGCCTTTACGATGGATCCCAATTTCCAGCGCGCCGTGATCCGCGTCTTTGTCGATATGTATCACAAGGGGCTGATCTATCGCGGCAAACGGCTGGTAAACTGGGATCCGCATTTTGAAACCGCAATTTCGGATCTTGAGGTCGAACAGGTCGAGGTTGACGGCCATATGTGGCGCCTGCGCTATGCCTTGGCCGATGGCGAGACCTATCAGCACCCCGTCACCTTTGACGAAGATGGCAATCCCACGGCGTTCGAAACCCGCGATTATATGGTCGTGGCCACGACCCGGCCCGAAACCATGCTGGGCGATACCGGCGTCGCCGTGCATCCCGATGATCCGCGCTATCAGCATCTGATCGGCAAACATGTGCGCCTGCCGCTAGTGGGCCGGCTGATCCCGATCGTGGCCGACAGCTATGCCGATCCCGCCAAGGGCACCGGCGCCGTGAAAATCACGCCGGCGCATGATTTCAACGACTGGGCCGTGGGCGCACGCACCGGGCTGCGGGTGATTAACGTGATGAATACCCGCGCCGAAATGGCTTTGCGCGACAACGATGATTTTCTTGAGGAATGCAGCCCGACAGATGCGGCCATGGCCCTGCACGGGCTGGGCCGTTATGAGGCCCGCACCGCCATTCTGGAGCTGGCGCAGGAACAAGGCTGGCTGGACGGGATCGATGCCGATCGTCATATGGTGCCGCATGGCGACCGCTCCAAAGTCGCGATCGAGCCCTTTCTGACCGATCAATGGTTCGTCGATACCGCGCAGATCGTGCAACCCGCCATCGATGCGGTGCGGGGCGGCGAAACCCGCATCATGCCCGAGGGCGACGCCAAGGTCTATTTCCACTGGCTGGAAAATATCGAACCCTGGTGCATTTCGCGCCAGCTTTGGTGGGGGCATCAGATCCCGGTCTGGTATGGGCTGGATCTGGGCCTGCCGGGCGATTTGCCGGACACCGAAGATCTCGACGATGTCGATGTTTTGGGCCTGCTGGTGTCGGGCGGTATGCTGCAACCCGGCGAGGTCATGCATTGCGCCCCCGATTTTGAGGGTGTGAAAGAGGCCTTCCGCCGCGATAACGAAGATATCCCCAACCCGATTTCCGCCGCCGCCGTGATCGAGGTTGCGAACAAGGAAGAAGCCATCGACCGTCTGGCCGCCAGCCTTGCCGCCTATGCGGTGGATCAAGATCCGACGAGGCTGGTCTATCCGGTCT
>Ga0265293_10009070_pt1 | contig 14447 bp, 35 predicted proteins | sample Munlanlewell138R_FD_192505 | JGI IMG/M metagenome (GOLD analysis project Ga0265293, IMG submission 192505) | Leachate microbial communities from a municipal landfill in Southern Ontario, Canada - Leachate well 138R | ecosystem: Engineered > Solid waste > Landfill > Unclassified | place: Canada...
GACCCCAGCCCCGACCGAAGCCCTGACCGAAGCCCCGACCGAATCCCTGACCGAAGCCCAGACCGAAGCCCAGACCGAAGCCCCGACCGAATCCCCGACCGAATCCATGACCGAATCCCCGACCGAAGCCCCGACCGAATCCCTGACCGAAGCCCATTCCCGCAGAAGTTGGATATGCTCCTCGGTGATCTCTGGAGGATCAAGTTTAAACGGGTGAACAATCTCCTTCTGGATAAGGATCTTGTAGAGTTTCTTTTTCCACTTCTCGAATTCCTTACAACAGGCGTTCTTGTGGTCGAGAGTCCACCAAGTCGGGGTGATATCCATATCGATCTTGAACACCCATTCATCAGGGTTGAGGTACGATCCGTTCAGAGGGGAAATCTCAATCCGGCAGAATTCAATCTTTTGTGGATTGATCGTATCATCACTGTATCCAGCACTCTTAATCAGATCCTCGTGGGAGTCCGTCCCGAATTTCCAGGTGACTTTCTTATCCCTTCCAATAATACAACTGAATGCTTTACACATATATATTATATTTACTTAAACCATAATAAATATTTCCATTTGAAAAAAGAATCGGGTGGAGTGAATACCCGAACTATTAATCTGGAGATAGATGGATACCCTCGAATGAAGCTATGGAAGCAATGATTGAGGCAATGCTTATGAAAATCCTTGATCGGCGAAGTCGTTCTCCGAGCTCTATCTTTTGTAAAACCTCCTGTTTGAAGATATTCGGACGGCTTTTTGTGTAGGGATTACGACAGCTCTAAGTAAGGTCATCGCCATCATAATCTAGTATAGTTTCCTACACAATTACTTATACGACGTACAAGGATAAAAAAGTTTTGGAATGTTTCTCAAATACAAAAAAGTAGATAAAAGTTTGTATTATGATTTTACAGATTTAAACTGAACCTGTCTTCCAAACGTAACATCTCCGATTAATGTTACTTTGTCAGACATGCTTGTATACTTCTCAATGGTTCCGTTGCATCCTTCTTTAAGGTTAAATGCTGAGTTACCCTGATACGATCCAATTCCTTCCATTGCTGAATTATGCGTCAGAGTATTAGATGCAGGGCCAATTAAGCTAATGGTTGATGCGTACTCGCCAGAATTCATATAGATTTTAACGTTTGACTGCGCATCCTCACAGAACGGTGTGTACTCATTTGTTTCATCGCACATTGGATCGGGGGTTGCGAAAGTGTACATCGCACTTTCCTTATACGTGAGAGCTCCTACCAATAGAGAGATCCCTGTCTCTCCGGTATAAATTGAGTTTACAGATGTCGTATCCGCGTACAACAGCTCAGTTCCTTTCCCCAATAGATCGCGGGATGTACTCATGTACCCTGTCACATCCCCGTTTACACCTGAAAGTGAGTTAGAAGAAACAAACATCGTTCCGTTAACCGTTCCCCCATTTGCAATTTCTCCGTTCAAAGAGCTGATACTAACTTCGCTTGGAGAAATAGGACCGAATGGGCATACTCCCGCTGATCCTATCGTACAAAGACTTATGAGTACCAGAAAACTTAGTGCTCCAATTTTAACAAACATACTTTAATATATTGTGTTGAGAATAGATAAAAGTGTTTGGGTTATTTTAGTTCAAAATCTCCATCTATGTGGAATTTTGCTAGTCCATCTGGATAAAGGGTTATAACATAATAGGTTGGACCACCATTTTTACAGGAGAATACATGCACACAATCGCTCCCATACTCCAACCAAAGTTCCACTTCCACTTCCTTCTCTTTGGGGTTCTGTCCCCGGATTTTGAGTTTCATATATATTATTTTGTTTTATGAGATATTAATGTTTCTCTTTCGGTGGGAGACTCAGTAACTCTTTTTGGTACATTCGTTCCTTCTCCGCTTTCCCCCAATGGGTCCATATTCCTATCACATTACAGATCGTATATCCTGAGTTCATGATCATTAACGGAACATCGTTTGTTAAGAACCCCCACGCAATCCAGCAAAGATTAGAATAAATCCAGATTTCGAACCCTTTTACTTTTGCTCTATACGTAGGAAAGATAATAACAGCTTGTCCACCTAACCCACAGAACATCCCCATCCAGTTTATATTTGGTTCAATAAATGACCATATGGTTAGAATCTGATCGATCATATGTTGTACCTATGCCGATCCCTAAGTTCCTGTTGTTTTGCCATATTCCACCCTTGTAATCCTCTGTTGTCTTCTATATAATGCAGGAATGCATGGCAAGATGCGCACAGGACTACTATGTTATCTGGAATATTGTTTGATTTGTCCCGATCTAAGTGGTGTGTATCTAATCTACCATCGGATTTTCCACACGACTGACATTTCTGTTCCTTTATTGTTTTACGTATCCTCTGGTAATGCGATTGTGAATGCCCCCCTTTCCAAAATGAGTTTTTCTCTCCCATTTGTGTCTTTGACATTAGCTCCCTAAAACACATCTCGCTACATGTTTTGCGTTTAGGATTTGGAAATTGGTGTTCATCAAACATATCACCACAAATAACACAAGATTTCATGATTATATCTTGGAAATTTTAGTATTTATAACTTGCCCATTTAATGCGTTGTATCTTGTTCTATCCCGCAATTCTTGTTGTTTTGATCGGTTCCACCCACCCACCTCTTGATAATATCCGGTAACTCGGGAGATTTGTACAACGTCCTCGCATCCACAAATAGGACAACACTGAGAACCGCACAATTCACAGAATGCAACAGTTTCTACAATATCGTGTGGACAATGACAATGATCATTTGGACACATCTTTTGTAATCCTTCGTTACTAAGACATGTTGGACACTTTTCATCAATTAACTGATCTTCGTCTAGAATAAGTTTACATGTATGACACTTATACCTCTCCAAGTGATCACTTCCCCATTTTACATTTTCTAGGTTTTTCTATCGATATAATATCTTTATTTTTAAGCAAATACCCGATAAGATGATCCCATAAATGAGCACGTATAACAGAGATTGAATTGTTCTCAAAAAAATCAGTTACTTCTCCATACCCATTGTTCTCTACATATTGTTTTGTTTTTTCTGCCGTTCCAACTATAGGAATTATATCATAATATGTTTTTTCTTCCAAGTGGGTTTCTTCGATTGTTTCCAGATGTTGCATATCATCACATACCCCCCACGCTGCGACAACCCCATATCTACCGCATTTTACCATTGGGCACATATCCCCCACCAGGTTACCATTGAGTAGAATCCCGTGCCCGCATGAAGAACATGCCTTTCCTTGTTTGAAATTTGGTGCGTACATACATATTTGTATGTGTTCTAAGGTGAAAAAGGTTTATGTTTTTGTTGATGTTTGAGTAGTCTACTTTGGAGTAGTCTATTTATGAGAGGTATTCCTTAACGTCTAGAGATATACTTACATCCACTTTATCGGATGTCAAGTCTTATGGCCCTCTTGAATTCTGCACATGCATGAACACCTGGGCGTTCGATAACCTCATTGTGTGGAAATCTCCAGCATTCCCCTGGCGATCCATCTCCCCCGTCATATGGATTGAACCATTCGCACTCTTCGCATCGCCCCATATCACGGAACGTTTTTACTGTCACGGCCCTTACCTCTGGTCGATTCTTGTCTAGCATTCTTAAATTCGCATCGTTAACACATCACATTAAAAATATCTCCAAATAACAACGAACAAAAACTTACAAAGATTAAAAATCCACCAACCCCAAACAAGAACAATTCAATTAAAAACGCGGGGCCGGATGGATACCCCCGGTCTCCCTTTTCGGCTTTTACAAAGCGTGTTCCCATGTAAATACACAAAAGACCAACACAAATGCCAATAATATGCCAAATGGTTGGTGTCCAAATTGGTGTTGATGTCATTTTTCTTTCACCTACTTGTAATTTGTTTGAGTTTTATCAATATATATTCGATGTTAAACAAGATAAACCTTATCTTCCGAATTTGGTTTTCTCATATTCTTCCAATTCATCCCATTCAATAATCTCAGGAAGATCGTCGTAGTCTGCTACTTTCTCACCGTACTTCTCTTCATCCGGAGGTTCGATTGTTCCGATAGCCTGAACAGAGCTTCCCTGGAACCCAATTGACATTAATGCTGTACTAACAACCTCATCATCATGAAAACCTTGCGAGGCTTCGTACCTAACATTCCCGCTCGGTAAAACTGTATACGTGTATGCGCCAAACTCCAATGTTAAGTTTGCATCGTTAATTAAGCTAATCTGTTGATTCTCAATCATCAATTGTAGATTCTCAATCAACATTGGTTTGGTACTTACATTCATGTTTATACCGTTAATGTTTAGACCTTCTTTACTAAGATCCTCGTAAATTGGATCTCCGTATCCGGTACTATCCATTATGATACATCCTTTATTGTACTTATTATAAACTGATCTGACTCTTTCCTTGATGTAATCCCAATCGCTTTGATTAAATCTCTCTCTGTAAACTTCTCTATGTTCACTTAATTTTCCAACTTTTATGACAGTGAAATCTTCGTGTCTCCCTAAATCAACCCCGATTAAATAAAACTCTCCGGAAATCGGATCTTCGGGTTTTGAAGTTAAGACTTTATCTAATCCTCTAAAAACCGCTCCACCACTATCTAGGAATTCTGCGAGGACTTCTTGCCGGAAGCTTATTTCTGGCATACTCTTCCGCATTTCATCAATTTCTGTTGATTTTAACAGAGGATTGGCCCAACTCGGGTACTGAAAACTCCTAAACTCATTTTGGTTTTGGTCGAGTCCTCTTAAAAATATTTCGTAAAACCAGTTCTTGCCTTTCGGGGTACTAATGAAAATAGCCCATCCGTTTTTGTCGGCTAATGCCGGTCTGATAGCTTCGTTCCATACTTCGGGTTTTAGCATCGCGCATTCGTCTAATACACACCCATCCAACCCTTCCCCTCTCAACGCATCAGGATTATCCCCCGATTTGGCGAAGATCATACTCCCGTTATGAAGTTCTATATATAGCTCTCCTTCCATTATTCGCTTGATGGCTTGTTTTGGGAGGGTGCGTTTGATCATACGCCACAAAATACGGGTTTGTGCATAATTCGGACTCAGAATAAAAAAAGTTTGGTTTGGTTTCTGTAATGCTCCTAAAATAACGACAAAACTTGATAAAACGGTCTTTCCAAATCTACGGCCACACGCAATTATTTTGAATCTTGCAGTATTTTGGAAGATTTCCTGTTGTTTTGGGAGTAATTTTATATCTAAATTAACCATTTTTCATTGAAATTTGAACTTTTTTCTTAGGATTTGCCAAGATTCCGTCAAGTTTCGGGCTTGCGTACAGACTTTGTGTATCATTTATCAGATTTTCATCCGGGTTTGGGGGGATTGCAGGTTCGTTCTGACTATCTCTGTACTCTTTTGTTCGTTTATCAACTTTCATAACGTCCATATTTATTGTAATGGGTTCAACTTCCTTGATTTCCTCTTTTTTTCCAGGTTTTTTGAAGGTTTTTGCGACTAACGCAACGCTCTCTAAGTACATTCGCATCTCTTTTGGATCATCTTTTAAGTTTAAAGTTTGTCCTAACCGAAAAAGTATCTGGAGAGCTTCATTTTTAAGTCCGTCCTCCTCAAAAACGATTAAACTAATAAATCTTTTCTGATCATCCTCACTAAGCGACTTAATTTTACATTTATTTTCTTTTTTTGAGAGGTTTTGATGCTGGAAAAACGGGCATCTGAAAAAATATTTACAATTCGGATCGCATATTTCACGATCCTTCATACTCAACGCAAAGCTTTTCCATTTCGGATCTTTCTTTTTGAACCTGGACATTTCCTTTAAATATACTTTCACACCACATAAATACCTTTATGTAATTTTAGAGTAAATATGTACTGTATGAGTAACGCACTTGATAAGGAAAGATTGTTGCAATGGGTTGATAATGAGCGAGAAATAGCAAGAGAGAATGTGAAGTTTTATAAAGATGGGAGTGGTTACTTCTGGAATGGGGGATATGCTGCGATGTGTAGAGAGATAAGAGAAGTGATTAAATCAAATAAATTTGATCTGGAGGAGAAATGAGAGATATGGAAACTAGGAAATATTGCCCATTCCTAAGATCACCTGTGACAACACTTGTACCCTGTCAGGGAACAATGTGTATGGCGTGGGATGAAGAAAATGGATATTGTAAGCTTATAGATGGAACACAGAATGTATGGATTGTGAGAGAATGACATTATTTCAGGAAGTTACACAGGAAACACTTAGTTTCGTACGATCGTTGGATTCAAAGAATATTTCAAAAACACATATCTATCATCATCTTATTGATGAACATCCCGAGTACCTTGATCAAACGGATTCCAGTACAATTAAACGGTACATTACAAATACACTAAGATCCAATGGGTACTGGAATACATCTAAGAAAATGAATTGGTTTGTACGGAGGGATTAAATGCCAGAATATTTAGTATGTTTCCCTGTTACAGCTAAAGATAAGGATGATGCGATGCGTACAATACTAAGTGTATTGGAATATCCTGAGACTATTGTTCGAGCAATCAAAGTTCGGCAGTCTTATATATTTGAATGGCCCAGAGCGAAAAAATGAAATGTGTAATTACCTGTATGTGCGGAGGAGATCATTTGGCTCAGTGTACATGCCGAAGGAAGATTGGCCCAACATTACTCGAAAAAGGATTCGTCTGTAAAAAAATTAGGGTACTACCGAGATGTTGTCAATACTTCCCTGAGTACGCAGTTAAAATTATCCCAAACCGGGTACTGAAACGAAAAGGCGGGAAAGAAGAGATTGTTGAATTTAAGATACGGGTGAACAGAAATGAAATGTGAATGTGGGTTTAAGTTTGCTGGACCTGGAGAATTCCGGAATTGCAATGCGTTTATAACATCAAACGGGGATTCCGGGATCATCTGCCCGACATGTGGAAATATGTACGTAAATCAGAAGGGGCATTGGTATAAATTTGTAAAAGAGGATCAGAAATGAAGTATAAACAGATCCACGGAAAAGAAGAGATTAGGAGATATATCCTAAAAGGCACAATGAAGAAGAATAAAGAATTTAATTTTATTTGTAAGAGAGAGTTAAAATGACAGTGGATTGGAGTTCTTTAATTGAAGCATCGAAGGAACGATTGAAAAATCGTGTTCCCTGTGGAGAGTGCAAACATGCTTTGTTATATAGCGTTTGTGCAATGTGCATAAACGAAAAATCTGATGCGTGTGGTTTGCTTGTAAGGTTGACTACAAGTTGTATGTATGGTGAGAGGGAATGAAGTACAAACAAGTACCATTTAAAGTAATCATAGAGATTACAGGATTAGTACCGATCAACGAAGATCAACTTGATACACTTGGAAATAGAGAGGAACATTTACATGAAGTATCTTGGAGAAGTATTATGACTTTCGGGGATAATTTAATCGGACATATCTTAGAAACAAAAATAAGCTGTCACATAATTCCTGAGAGTTGGATCAAAACAGACCGGGGGAATAATCCATGAAAGTTGAAATGACTGAGCACGGGTATGAGAATTTGTTAGGGTGTATAACAACTTTGGAGAGACGAGTTGCTGCGCTTGAACAACAGAATGAACGACTCTGGGAAGTAATTAAATGTATAGGAGATAAGAGATGATGTTTGAATGAGCTGCTCAAAATGTATCTGGGATGGGATCAGACCTAAGTGTACCCATGAACGAGCTAAGAACGATATGCATCCGGAACGGGAATTTAACTTGATCCATATTTGTCTTGGAATGGAAGAACTTTGTGTATTTAAAGGAAAGGAAAAATGATCGATCTTACCGTAACAATTAACCCGGATGGACAACGACAAACAGTCTCAATGATGGAAGCTATTCGATTAGTAAAAGAGAGAGACTATATAAGAGGCCCAAGAGCAAAACATACATCAGAACGTGCAAAGAAACTTGCCAGAAAACAAAGAGAGTACTACCAACGTCTAAGGAACGATCCTGATAGATATAAAGAATACCAACTTAAGAAAAAGAAAGGAAGGAAACAAAGATAAATGGATGCATTAACCTTAGACTATAAACTAAGTAGACTCAAAAAAGAGGTTATGCAGAAGTGCCAGGATCGGATTAATAACGGAGAGAAAGCTACTGATAATGGAACTTTAAGTACAATGTCAAACCTGAAAGGGAAGTGGTTATAGAATGAATATTTATGTCTCGGCAACATGGGGTCAAAAAACAATTGATTGGTGCAAACAAAACGATGTGTACTATATGCAAAATACAAACCTTTTTATAAAAAATTCAAATATTAGGTATGCTTTAGATAATGGGGCCTTCAAAAAATATAGAGAAAATACAGATAAAACAGATTTTGTACAATTCTATGAGACGTTGGGATATATATTAGATTGTGAGATGCTTCCTGATTTCGTGGCTGTCCCTGATATTGTAGGAGATGGGATAAAATCATTCAAATTTTCTTTAGAACAGTTTGATCTACTACCTAAAGAGTTTAATTATTACTTTGTAATACAAGATGGTATGAGTACCGATCTTGTAAAAGATATTATGTACAAAGTGTCTGGTATCTTTGTAGGAGGCACGAAACAATGGAAACTAAGAATGATGAAAACATGGATCGACTTTGCACACAACCACAATAAACCGTGTCACATCGGAAGAATGAGCACATTCAAAGATATGGATCGTGCGTTTGCTTGTGGGGCCGATAGTATTGATGGAAGCACACTTGTACGAAATCAACGATTATACGAAATTAATTTATGGAGGGATTATGTAAAATGCCAGAAAAGATTATGAAAATTGGATACATCTTTGAGTTTGATGCAGCACACAAATTGCCACACTTGGAAAATAAATGTAAGAATCTACATGGCCATACGTATAAAGTCGAACTTCAAATAAAAGGAGAGTGTATTAACGGAATGGTGATGGATTTCCACGATCTTAAACGAGATATTCAGTTTATTATAGATAGACTAGATCATACCTATTTAAACGATATTATACAGATTCCAACCGCTGAAAACATTTGTGAGTATATTTATCAGAACGTTTGTTTTAGGGATAAGTTGTCATTACTTCGTGTATGGGAGTCCTCAACCACATATGCAGAAATTCCTTTGTAAACTACTTATTTTGGTAAATTTGTCGGGGTTTTTTGCTCCGATTCTTAAATCTCTTTGATTCTTGTTTCTTTTAGTTTGTAAAAACAATCTAACAGTAAATAGAGTTCCTTTTTGAAAATTGCCCGGAAATTTTTTGAGATTTTTCTATATTTTTTAAATTTTTGTTAAGAGGACTTAGGTAAGATCCAGGGCCGTTTCTCTGATGTTGTGCGAAATGCGGGCAAATAGGCCATAAACCAATTGATATACAGTTGATCTAAAGGATTGCGCAGAATAACCATTTCGCGACAAGTGTGTATTTATTGCTCATATGCGCATATATAGGTGTCTATAGAGAACTATAGAGAGACTAAGTTATACTCTACGGTTATTATTTAAACTCTATAGTTGGTTATCAAGGATATATATTAGTATATAGTTATGAGAATGTTATATATATCTCACAATATTAATGTACAATATTGTTCGTTAATGTACGAACTAACTCATGCTTGTACAATGTTATTCATTGATGTACAAATATGTACATTGGTGTATATAACTGATCATTAGTGTACATTATATTACATTGTTTATTCTTCTTGGATGTATTTACTTGTACATTGATGTACATATTTAATCAATAAGTTATATATGCTTAAAGGTAGATTGTAGTGTGTAACAAAACAGGAGTGAAAGAAGAATGAAGATGGAAACAGTAACCAACGATCTTAATCAAACATATGAGGTCATTGAAGAGACCGCCTTTAGGAGAGTCATAGATGTTATTGAAGGAAGATACTATGATGATCTTATCAGGAGCGAGGATGATTTAATCAAGGCGCTTACTGACGCAATACGGATGGTAAATAATGACTAATCTAACCAACACAATTTTATTATCAGTCTTTACTATCTGTATGACTGTGATGTATTGCTGTGTTACTATTGGTATGGTTAATGGAGTGTGAACATGCCTACTCACAATGATCTTTTTGATCTTTGGTGTTCGATTGGCCGGGAGAAGGTTGTTAAGATCCCGGAATATCAAAGACCAGATGCACAATTAAGTCAAGGGTATCGATCAAGAGTAACAACCTATGCGTTTAAAGAGGAGTGATCAACAATGACATATAAGAAAGATTATGGGGATTTCTGGGTAGATGATGATGGAGTTATTTGGAAAACCATCACTTTTTATGAAGATGATTGGAGGTTTGTTCTTCGAAGAGTTAATTCCAATATTGAGATTGAAGTTCACGGATCAAGATTTGAAAAGGAGTGATCAAAGATGAATGATGAAAAAGGGTATAACGGATGGAAAAACTATGAAACATGGTGTGTAGCACTATGGATCGATAATGAAGAGAGTACTTATAATTGGGCTTGTGAGGTAGTACGGGATCATAAAGAACTCTATGAGGCTGCCGATGTGCTTAAGGAATGCATCGAAGAGATGAATCCATTAAGAGATACATCTACTATGTGGACTGATCTTATGAATGCTGCACTCTCTGAAGTAGATTGGTATGAGATCGCGGAGCACTACAAAGAGGAAGAGTAATGCCTTGTAAACATATTGGTGAATGGTCCTTATGTGACAAAGAGAGAGTATCTAATTGTCCGGATCAACATCTCTGCTATAAGATGGAGCTTGATTACCAGGATAGATTAGCTCTCTTATCTGAAAAGGAACAGGGTGAGCTTTATGCTGAAGAAGGATCCATTAATTATATAGGAGAAGATGATCAATTATGATTGAAGGGATGCATGCGTTTATGTCGGATCATGGGTATTACCCACCCGAATTAATTAAATCTATTGAAAATAATACTAGCAAAGTTACACATTTCTTTATGGATTATTTTGGATACCATGAAGCCAGATTCTTTTTAAATGACGGTAATTGTATCCATATATACTATAATGGAAAAACAAATGTTATTGATATCTATAAAGGGAATGATCTTATATGTAGATCAATAGTTTTAATAAATTCAAAATGGGAATGGGTACATCTATGTAAGGACAAGATCACAGCGTTATTCTATATATGGTGCGAAGATGGAGAGAGATTAAGAGGTATCCCATTTAGAGCAACATTCCCACACACAATAGGGAAAAAGATTAAGATCAAATGTGTCTCATCTGAGGTAATTTAAATGATACCGAAATTAGAACATGCGTGTTATAGATGTATCCATTACCGGAATTATGATGGTGATTATTGCCAATTTTGGGGAGAGGATACAATACCTGATCCAAAGATCAATAAATATATTGGATGTCACGAATTTAAAGGCACATCGTTCGATGATGAGATTTATTCTTTAATTGACGATGTTGGTAAGATCATCGGAAAAGAAGTGTTTATTAGTATTGTTAAGGAGAGAATACCCGACACTTTGAAAGTATGCGGTGATATCTGTAAGGGATCACCCGGGATGTGTGAAAAATGCCATGAGGGATAAAAAATGTCATTTGAACTTGCAGCGGATGAAATAGAGGGATTATTATGTATAATCTCTTCTTTGCGTAAAGAGGATGTGAATTTTAACAGTATAGTGTTGGATATGCAAGACACTGATCTTTGTGTAACAATTATAGGAGTGAGAAAATGAGCGGAGAGGAAACAATTATTGACAATTGGATCTGTAATGGGAATGCAGATGAATGGGCCAATAATAACGGCTATGTTCCAAAAGACGAAATCCTTAAGCAGTACAGAGAAATTGAACAGGGATTAGTTGCACTCCTTTCATTAGTTGAAGCTGTGAAAAAAGAGTTGGAGAGTGTTTGAAATGGGAAAATGTGCATGGTGTGGAAAATACTTAGTTGGGCCATCCGCAGCTCCGGTAGAGATAAAAGACAGAGATGGATCCTTTTTTTGGATGCATGATCCTAAATGTATCGACGAATTTAGACAAGAAACTGTAAAGGATGAAAATCATGTTTGATCCTACTGATCTTATTGGAGGGATCTATAAGGTTCCTGCATTTATTTTAGTTCTTTGGTTTAGCTTTGCTGTTGTGTATTATTATTCGGGATGGCCTGGAGTAATACTAACAGTTATTGGGGCTTGTATCTTGGCAACCCATTGGATCAAGAAAGATTTAAAAGATGGTTTCCCGGATCCGGAGTGAAGTTTAAATGCCAAAGATGATTGTAGATCCCGAGAAGATAATGGGTTGGTTGTTTGATCGTGCTGAAATGCATCAAGATCGAGGAGAGTGGGACCGATCATTTGAAGATTTGTATTTAGTCACTGCTTTATTCCGTGGAGACTTTGATCCTTAAACCAATACTTTTTTATTCTTTCTCTTCCTATATCTTATTAGGTAGATCAATTATGCCAAAAAGTGTTAAACTTGAAGGGTTTATCAAAGCCAAGAGTGTTCAGCACAAGAGTATTGGATTGACTTCTGAGCCTGGAGGAGATAAACTTACATGGTACACGTTGGGAGATGCCGCATTTAAGGCCCGATTCGATCAGTGTATTGTCGGTGATCATGTTCGTATTTCCCTTCCCTTGAATGAGAAAGGAGAACCTCATGGAGAAGCAACATTCCTTGAAATTCTTGAAAAGAGTTTTGCAAAACCTAAGGATACATTCCCTACTAAAGCTGAACAGAAGATTATTGATGATTGGGATACCTCTAAATCAATTCTGTGGCAATCCTGTATGAAAATTGCTGTGGAGATTGAGAAAGCGTTTATGTGCGGGGAGAAGAATCCTACACGCGATGAGGCATGTAAAAATATTGTTGTGAGTACCAATAACCTGTATGAATCTTCCCTGAGAAAGTACCGAGGACTCCCCCCGATCCCTGAGGCGAAAGAAGAATAGATCCCTATTTTTGGTGGTCTATGAAAGTTCTTGTTGCATGTGAATTTAGCGGTATTGTTCGTGATGCGTTTATAGCAAAAGGACATGTTGGAAAGAAAGAGGCCGCACATATTTAGGTATTGCTCAGGCAATGGCCGATCAATGGGGATGATTCTATCGAAAACGAGGAAGTAGAAGTAATAGATTACTATGCCCTTTGGCGTAAGGTTCTTTCAACACAAAAACAAGCGTTAGCTCTCGTCAATTCAGGAGATTCTTCCCTATACTTGGATTTAAACGATGTCCCTAATATTTTATTTGAACAAGTATACGATAAAGTTTCTGAATCAATTGATACAATTTCCAAAATCTTAGAGGATACTAGGCTCTGTACCACACATCCACATATCCGGTTTAAGAACTTCCCTCGGTTTACTGAATTAAGAGAGCTTAGGTCCGATCGGATAGGTAAATTCTGTGCAATTAAAGGCATTGTTCGATCTATTACTAAGGTTCAACCCTGGATCATAACAGCAGTATTTGAATGTAAATGCGGGGCAAGAGTCAGAACAAAACAAGACACATTCAGACTAAGTTTCCCTGAACCCTGTAAGATTTGTAAGAAAGGTAGTTGGGAATTGATCCCTGAGAAATCGAAGACAATGGATTATCAGCTCTTAACAATTCAGGAAAGTCCGGAAGGTATGCGCGGGGGGGAAATCCCTGCGGAAGTTGAGGTTAGACTTACGAATGATCTTTGTAATTTAGTCAATCCTGGAAATCGTGTGAATGTATTTGGTGTCTTGAAAACGATCCCTGTCCGTAAGAATTCCCTTCAACTAAGAAATATTTTTGATGGCAATAATATTGAGTTAATTCAAAGGGATTACGAAGAGATTCTAATAAATGATACTGATTTAGAAGAAATTAAAGCGTTTAGTAAAGACCCACAAGTTTTTAACAATCTAAAAACGTCAATTGCCCCCTCAATTTATGGGCATGATGTTCTTAAAGAAGCGATTCTATTACAATTATTTGGTGGAGTGCGGCATGTGAACAAAGATGGAACGTTCAATAGAGGAGATATACACATTCTTATAGTTGGAGATCCTGGTGTTGCTAAATCTAAGATGCTAGGATCAGTCCTCGAACTCTGTCCACGCGGGATCCGTGTCAGCGGGGGCGGTAGCACAAAGGCAGGATTGACAGCTACCGCGATTCAGAACACCGACGGCCAATGGGCATTGGAGGCAGGGGCTATAGTTCTGGCTGATAAAGGCATGTTGATCATTGATGAGATAGATAAGATGCGGAATGAGGATCGGGCTAGCCTGCACGAGGGTATGGAGGATCAGATTATCTCCATAGCAAAAGCGGGGATTTCCTGTACACTCCAGGCACGTTGCTCGATCCTTGCTGCCGCGAATCCGAAGCTTGGACGATTTGACGATTTTGTCGAGTTGGCATCTC
>Ga0265293_10009071_pt1 | contig 14443 bp, 14 predicted proteins | sample Munlanlewell138R_FD_192505 | JGI IMG/M metagenome (GOLD analysis project Ga0265293, IMG submission 192505) | Leachate microbial communities from a municipal landfill in Southern Ontario, Canada - Leachate well 138R | ecosystem: Engineered > Solid waste > Landfill > Unclassified | place: Canada...
CTTTTTTGGAAAGTTCTCTGTTTATCCAAAGTTTTGTTTATATTTGTGATGGTTTGGTGCTGAAAGTCCGCCACATCGCCAAGCTGCAAAACGTTAGTAAATCTTTTAAAATATTGTGAACCTATTCCAACAAAGTTATTCCATAAAATTTTGAGCCTTCAAAGCTCTAAAAATTTTACGGAAATAACTTTGATAAACACTTTTCAATTATTGCTTTTGACTCCACTCTTTGAAAGATTTAGCTGTCCTTGGATTTTTGTTAAAAAACTGATTTACATTTTCTAATTGATTTATTAATTGCCCCTTTTCTTTTTCTAAACGCTCATACTCCGATTTCTCAATAGTATTCTTAACAGCTAAATACATTGAAAAACCTGTTGTTAAAAGTAAAAAGATGTTCAATACAATCAAGTAGAATAACCTCTTTGAGCTAACAGCCTTGTGAACCTTCAAAAGCTCCTCATTATTTTTTGTTATCTCTCGATGAAATTGATCGAAGTCATTCTGTAAGCGTTGTCTTTGTTCTTTTTCTATCTGTCGAAGTTCAGCAACATTTACTGTTACTTTGATGTTACTTAATTCTTTGATGGTATCTAAATGAGTTTTTTTACTTTGTTTTATCGTGTGTTCTAATTGTATGACTTGCTGAAGTAATAGTTCTGTCATATCAGTGAGTTTAGGTTGGTTCTTTGCCATTGTTTATCTTTTTAGTGCTCTTCGTTTGCGTTTTTTTTGTTCATCATCTTCATCGTTACCACTAAGTTGAAAAGCAGATAACAAACTAAATAAAACAGACACATCTGTTTTCCAATTCTGCATTTGTGGTTCGATTGCTTCTTGCTTAGTTAATAGTTTTTCTACTTCATTCTTTGACTCTGTGCTTGCTGTATTTTTAAATAAATCATTCAACTTCATATTTCGGTCAACTTCACTTGCTTTTAGGTTTGTATTAGTTGGTAAATGAATAAAGCGATATCCTTGAATATTCCCCTGTTTATTAATAGTTGGTTTAACCTCAATATCTTTTTCAAGCATTAATCGAATGTATTGTTGTAAATCTTTTGGTTCCTGTCTTAAAACTTCCCTATGAGCTGTTTTGATAGTGTTTTTAGCTATTAAGTTTGTGTTGTTAGCTCTTTGTTTCTTATTCTCGTTTTCTTGTCTTATAGACGTCCAACCGTATTTAAGTGCTATTTCGTGAGCAACTCTTTGAGCTTCAAAACCAATGTAATTATCTTTTAGAGCTTTGCCATTTTCATCTATGCGATTGGCGATGATATGAATATGTTTATGCTCTTTTTCTGTATGAACAAAAGCAATGAATTGAGCTTTGGTAGGATCGATTTGTAAACCAAGTAAAAACTCAACGGCTAATGCTCGTAAATCTCTATCGCTCATCTTTTGACTATCTACAATAGTTGGAGATATAACAGCCGATATTGTGTTGTTTTTACATCTGCTGTTTTGATTTTGTAGTATCTGCATCGTTTGAAACATATCTTTCGGAGTATCCCCCGAAAGATTGTTTCTTAATAGCTCATATCCCTTTTTATCATCAATTACGTAATTGAATAATGCTGTGCCACCAACACAAGATTTTGCTTTAGCTATCATAATTACAGTAGTTTTTGTAAGTGAGTCCGAATTAGATTAGCTGTTTCAATAGTGTGTTCTTTAACTCCTGTTGTATCACCAAGCTTAAAAAGGTTGCTTATTCGCCTAAAATTATCTGTGTATTTGTTCAGTAATTTGTAAACTTCAACTTCATCAGGAGTTAATTTATACGCTAAAGAATAGTCAAGTGCGGTGTTTCGGATGTACTCCGAAACGCTACAACCTACTTTTTCTGCTTTGTTTTTTATGATTAGAGCCTCTGTAAGAGTTACTCTAAATTCTATCTTCTTTGTTTTTTTCATCGTCTTACCCATTTTGCGACCTTCGGGAGAAAAACGAGTGGTCTTTGGTTGTCAAATTTCCAATTTGTAAGGACAAAGACACATCTCGATAATTCTCACGTCAAATCATTGCGGTTAATAGTTAGTAAATAATCATTCAAATCTTTGTGATTCTCGTACAGTTTTCGTCCATCAACAACGTTTGTATAGGTCTGAGCTACTTTTTGAAAGGCACTTTCTCCAGCTTTATCATTGTCGAAACAACAAATAATACTTTCATACTTTAATTCTTTGTACAAAGTATTATTGATACTTTTATCCATTTGTACATTGATACATTTATACAATTCCCCATTTGTACATTTGTACAAATAATTATTTGGTGTTTTAATTATTGTATTATTCAACATTGATACGGAATTAAGAATCAAATAATCATATTGCTTTTCTGCATTTGGATAAAGGGTTAAAAAGCTGATGTAATCACTCCAAGATTCAAACAAGACAATATGTTTACTTTTGTTATCAAAGTAGGTTACTGCCTTTTTTCCAAGACACATTTTTATATACACGTTTCTTAGTTCGAAACCATTTATGGTGGTATTGGGAAAACCAACAGCGTAATATGATTTGTTGTTTAGAGTATAGTGTACTTCCTTACAATAAGTTTGAGCCATTTTAAGGCTAAGATTACGCTCAGTGATATATTGTATCAAGTTTGGATGTGTTAATGGCTTAATCGCTTGAATTGTATATGTTGGTTCTTGAATAATGTTAGAACTCACAATAATTGGCTGATGAAAAGAAAAAGAATCGTTTTTGAGCAATTCTAAAGCTGATTTAATATCGCAATTATTGTACTTCATCACAAAATCAAGTGTTGTTCCACCAAAACCAGCAGAATGGTCATAAAACACGTTTTTATCAATATTCACTTTAAATGATGCTGTTTTTTCAGTTCTAAATGGACTGAGATACCACCAATCAACTCTCATTATTTTGGTTGGGGTATGACCTAACTTTTTAAGTAAGTCTGTTAGGCTAATTTGTTTAGCTGATTCACAATTCATACGTTTTGAAATAGTCGGGTTAAAAATCTGTTTTTTTTGATGCAATGATGCAGAAAGGTGTTAATCAATTGTATTTCAATAAAATACTCTGCATCACTCTTGCATCACTGCATCAAACTCATTTTGTTTCTTGCATCACTCTTGCATCAAACTTGATGTATTTTTAGTTTGATGCAGACTTTGATGCAGTGTAACTTATTAATAAACAATAGTTTAATCTATTCTTGCATCATTGCATCAAATATTTTATAGAATAAATCTTTTTTAATGATGTAGTAACGTCCTCTACGTTCTATTTTAACAAATTCTCCATGAGATAAAAGCTCTATTCCTTGATAAGATTTTGTGTTATTTTGTGGTTCGAAATCCCATTTCTTTAAAATCTTTCTTATTTCACTAGCAGATATAATTAGTTTTGGGTTTGTCTTGCGTAATAACAAGAGTAAATCATTGGGAGCTACGCAAATTTCATCCTCGGCAACCTTTTCAAAGCACAGGTTTAAAAGTTCTAAAAGTGAAATCTCTATTTTGTTTTTACTAATTAGTTTTAAAAGGGAAGCTGTAAGTATCTGTTTAGGTGTAAACCACATTCGGGTTTGTTGCGTGGTGTAATAAGGTCGTAGAAGTAAGTATTTGATGAAATAAGGAACTTCACTTGTTAGCTTCTTGATAAAGTGAACGTCTTCTGATTCAATAGGTTTAATCTTTCGAATCCAAAAACGTATTTCTTCTTCGTCTATTTGAATGAAATCATCCTCATTGTTAGAGCAAAGAATAAACTTGGCGAAAAACTCTATTTCCTGTCTGTCTTTTCCCTTTGCTTCAACTTTGTCTTTGTCAGTAGTAGAAAGGTACTTTAAACGCTCTGTAATCTCTTTCTTATCAAAGAATACTTCGTCTATGGCAACTAATAACATACTTGCCCAATCAGCGTTAAATTGAGAACCAAAAGAATCTCCTTTGATATAAGTCATATTGAGTCCAAAGATATTTTTAAGCCATTTAATAAAAGAGCTTTTTCCTGTTGCACGTTCTTTACTAACAAGGCACAATATTGGTAAGGTTTGCGTTGGCTTCTCATACAATAGCTTTAGATAGTCTAAACCATATTCGTATTGTTCACTTCCGAATATGTGCTTTACAAAGTGTAGTGAGTTTGGAATCAATTGTTCTAATTCATTTAAGTTAAAATCTTCTTCTATTGGTTTCATATTTAATTCATTATAGGTATTAAAAAAATTTTCTACGATTGGTTGATAGTTAAGATGGTCTGGAATACAGCAAAAGCCATCTAATTTTAAGACGTTCTCTAAGTAGGACTTTCCGTGATCTGATACAATCGTTTCACGAGTCCAACGCACCATTACTTTAACTTTATCACCTGATATCAAAGGTTTTTCGATGATTTTAAAGTAAGCAGTTCCTACTCGGATATAGGGTATATCTAAGCTCATATTTACTTGTGTTTTAATAATCCTTATCTTTATACGATAAGAGTTGAGTTATACTTTAATTGGATATTAAGGGACGATTTGCACAAGTTGTCCCTTTTATTTTTTAGCGAATAGTTCTAATGCCAAGTCAGCATCGACTATAATTTTTCTACCTCTTTGGATAATCGCTTTTTTGATATGACCTTCTTTCTTGATTTTATTAGCAGTGGTAATACTGCACCCAAGTAGGTCTGCTATACCACGTATTCCGTAAACATAACGCTTTGTAGATTGTTGCGTTTCTTGCGAAGTATTGAGTTCTTTAAAATCCTTTATAGATACTGTTTGTAATAACTGTAATAGTTCTTCTCCTGTCATTTGCCAAACTGGCTTTTCTTTTAATTCGCTTATATACATAGTTTTAGTTTTTAAATTATACGATTTTGTGATGTTCGAACAATTCAAAACTACGATGTGTGTAAGGTGGAGAGGGGGTGGAAAAACACACTTTATTGCACAAAAAAACCACTTTAGTAAAATTCTAAAGTGGTTCAAAGGTGGATTTATAAATTTTAAAGGCTTTTATAGTACTTTATTGTTTAAAAGCTGAATCAATGAGATTGCGATACTCTTTTAATGTATCATTGGCACTGCTACCTGTTATGTGTTTATACTTAGAGTCATAAGTTGCTTTCTTAATCTTAAATTCTTTTAATATTTGAGCAAACCACTTTTTCTTTAAACTTTTGTTTTCTATGTTATTATGTAAGCAATGAATTACATAAAAGAAAGTGTATAGAAAATCCTCTTTGATTTTTATTTTATTCACTGTATGTAAGATATTTATCTCTCTATAAAAATCATATTCTGATATATCTTCAATAAATTGATTGTTTACTATACTATGTAGTTTACTAATAAGTCCCATTGAAAATATAGGCTTGTCATTAATAAAAAGATAATCATTGTCATACATTTCATAGTCCTTAAAATTTGATTTCACATCTTTTAAAAGCCTTTTACTATGATTATATATCTCTTGGTGGTAGTCGTAGTTTAAAAAACCTATCTCTTTGTAAAAACTTGATTCAAAGTAGGTTTTACGTTCAGGCAATTCCGTTTCTCTATACAATTCCATTGTTAAATCATTATCTGACAAACTATTTTTATTTCTTTCTCGGTATTTCTTTAACCGAAGTCCATCTCTATCAAGATTAGTGAAGAAATCAGAATTTTTTTCATACAACTTAATTATTGTCTCCAAATTTTCTCTAACAATAGATAAAATTTCTTTTCTTTCTTGTGTGTCTTTTGCAGAATCAATTCGGTCTTTAAAATCAAACATTAAGATATTAATCATATATTGTCTATAAATATCTTGGGAATCGAAATTAAACGAATTTCCTGATGTGTTTAATTCTTTTTCCCACATCACTATTGTGTTATCAGTCATAAATCTTGTTAATTCTAATTGGGCATCTACTGTATTCATATCATATCAAATTTAGTCATTGCATTCGCTTTAATCGTATCAGCTACATCAATATAAGGCTTCATTGATTTGTAGTCTGAATGTCCTGTCCATTTCATTACAACCTGTACAGGTATCCCCAATGATAAAGCGGTACAGATAAATGTTCTTCGCCCTACGTGAGTGCTTAAATGTTCGTATTTGGGTTTTACTTCATCTATTCTTTCATTGCCTACATAGTAGGTTTCTCTAATCGGTTCGTTAATCTCTGCTAACTCTCCAAGTTCTTTTATGTAGTCATTCATCTTTTGATTAGAAATAACAGGTAGAGCCTTTCCTTTTTCAAAAGGTACATCTTTGTACTTCTCTAATATTGCTCTACTGTGTTTGTTTAATTCAACTCTCAGCATATCATTTGTCTTTTTGGTAACAAACTCAATAGCATCATTTTTAATGTCGTGTCTTGTTAGGCTAAAGGCATCTGAATAGCGAAGTCCTGTATAGCAACAGAAAAGCAATACATCACGTACACGTTCTAAGTACGACTTTGTGCCTAAATCCGTTGATTTAATCTGTTCGATTTCCTCTTGAGTTAAAAAGATTATCTTTTTAGATGTTTCCTTTAGTTTTGGTTTAAACTCTTCAAAATTATAGGTAATTGTATAATTGTTGTTTTTACACCACTTCAAAAACCACTTTACAAAACTAATTTGCTTTTCGATGGTGCTATTACGCATCTGTTTTTCAATGCGTAAAAATGAAACGTAGTCTAATAACGTCTTTTCGTTAATATCAGTAAACTGAAAATTGCTTTTGAAAGAAAAAAGATGTGAACGAACAGTATTAAACTTGGTGTAAGTAGCAGTTGTCCAATCATTGCGTTTACCACTACTTTTTACAAACTCGTCAAAAGCTGTAAAGAGATTCTTTTCTGTTGCTGATATGGTTTGTTTATCTGAGTAGCGTTTTATTTCATCTTTTAAGAGTTCAAAAGAAGGTACTTCGTTTTTCAATTCATACTCTTTAAAGATTCTATCAATCGTAGTAGATAGCTCCTGTATTGCTGTATTGATTTCGGAAGAGCTTTGTTTTAGCTTATTGGTACACCCATTGCGTACCTTTTCTTTTGCTTCATCCCATTTAGAAGCATCAATGCGGTAGCCTGTAAAGAGTTCTACACGGCCACCATTATATACCACTCTTGCACGAATTGGAACGTTCTCTGTGATTAATACACCATCTTTCTTTCTCTTTTCAATAGCAATAGTTATCTTTCTTTTTATAGTCATAGTTATTTGTAATAGCACCCAAATATACACCCAATTTTGATACTATCATATAGTATTTTAAGGTATTTAATCGACTTAATAAAAACATAACTACCAATAAATCAAAATAATAGTATTTTATCACACTCTATTTATATATGGGTTATATTCCCTCATCTTCTACCAATATAGAGCACTTTATTTACCCTTTTGGCTGCAATGAGAGCCAGAAGTTGGCAGTAGAGAGTTCTCTAACGAGTAAGATCTCTATTATAGAGGGGCCTCCTGGAACGGGAAAAACCCAAACAATCCTCAATTTAATTGCCAATTTGATTATTAACAAGAGGAGTGTAGCTGTTGTCTCAAATAACAATGCTGCGGTATTTAATGTAATAGACAAATTGGAGAGAGAGGGTTACGGCTTTGTAGTGGCACCGCTTGGTAACAACGAAAATAAAAGTGCATTCTTCGATAATTTTAAGGAGCAGAAGATAGATCCAAGTTACAGAAGATCTATTCTTTGGCTGAGAAAGGCAAAAAAAGAGCTTGATCAGCTAAGCTCATTACTCTCCCTCGCTTATAAGAGTAGTAATAGAGTAGCTACATTAAAAGCAAAGTTATCGGATGCAGAGATAGAGTTCTCCCATTTAAAGGTTGAACAGCCCTTAGACCCTGCTATAAAATCGACTCTCGATAGTAAATTTTATCGAAAATGGAGTGTAAATAAAACTTTAAAACTAATTGGTAGAACCTCCTCTTTCAACCCTAAAAAGAGAGTCTCTACAATAGAGAAACTCCATCTCTTTTTATATTATGGCCTCTTTGACTTTGAAATACTCTCTCTCTATCAAAATGAGTTGCCACTCTATCTAAACCATAAATTTTATACTCTCTATATATCTAAACTCCAGAGAGAGATCTCAAAAGTAGAGAGGTGGCTGAATGCCAATCATCACGAGAGAAATCTTAAAAGGTATATAGAACTCTCCAAAGAGATCTTCAACGCCTTTTTGTTTGAAAAATATAGCACTATTAAAAAGGTGAAATTCAGCGCAAAAGGGTATCTAAATCAGTTCGATCGATTTATCAAACAGTTTCCTCTTATTTCAAGCTCAACTCTCTCACTCCATAACAGCATCCCAAAAGGGTATCTTTTAGACTATCTTATTATAGACGAATCTTCTCAAGTAGATGTAATAAAGGCCTCTCTCTGTTTCTCATGTAGCCGCAATGTGGTTGTGGTTGGCGATAGTATGCAACTTACCCATATTGTAGATAAAAAAAGTGAAGTAGTAGTAGAGGCAATTCAGAAACAACAGAACATTTTACCCCCTTACAACTATCTCAAGCACAATATTATTGGCTCTCTAAAAAACTTATATGGCAATAAGATTAAAACGGTACTCTTAAGAGAGCACTATAGGTGCCACCCCGCTATTATTGGATTTTGCAATAAAAAATATTATAACGATAGTTTGGTTGTAATGACCAATGGTACTAACAATCCATTTAAAATTATCGAAACAAATATATCTGGAGAGAGAGAGAACTACAACAGGCGGCAGATAGATGAGACCAATCTCTATATCCAAGAGAACTACCGGGGGGAGTACTCAAAAATTGGTGTTATAGCACCATATAGAAGACATGCCGATATGCTTCAAGAGCAGTTGCCAAATGGAGTTGAGTCCGACACTATACATAAGTTTCAAGGGCGGGAGAAGGATATTATTATTTTTAATGTTGTACGAAATAGGATAGATCACTTTATAGATAACCCCAATCTTATAAATGTTGCGGTATCAAGAGCTGTTAAGGAGTTTGTTTTAGTGAAACCCCAATCGATGGATATTCCACACGGAACAAATATTGGAGATTTAATACGCTATATCTCTTACACCACAGATCCCGAAACAACCTTTGTAAAAGGTAAAATCAGCTCTGTCTTTGACCTACTCTACAAGGAGTATAATAGAGAATTTTCCCGGTTCCGCTCCCAAAATAGAGAGATTAAAGGCTCTGCTGCCGAAGTTATTATTGATAAACTGCTCAATGAAAAGATACTCTCTAAAGGGAAATACTCCTCAATTGCTCTTGTTAGAGAGTATAGGCTTAGAGATCTTGTTACCGATCTCGGACTATTTTCGGAGGAGGAGCTTAAATTTATAAGAGCCAATTCAAGAATAGATTTTCTTCTCTACAGCAAAATCGACAAAACTCCTCTTTTGGCCATAGAGGTAGATGGGGTCTCATTTCATAGCAACCAATTGCAACAGGAGCGGGATAGAAAGAAAGATAGAATTTTACAAGTTACTGGCCTTCCAATAGTTAGGCTCTCTACCAACGAGCACAACGAAGAGAAGAGAATAGTAGAAAGCCTAAATTGGGCAATGGCTAAAAATTAAAAAAGTCGCAGCAATTATCTGATTACTGCGACTCTTTTAACTATTTAATTATTCTCTATTTAACCTCTTCAAAATCTACATCGGTAACCTCTTTATCGTCGCTTCCCGCTGTAGGAGCACCCTGGGTGGGATCGCCTGCTGCACCACCGGCACCTGCAGTAGGATCGCCTTGGGCAGCTTTTGCCATATCTTCGGAAGCGGCATGCCATGCAACGTTGAGCTTCTCTAAAGCGCTATTGATAGAGTCTAAATTTTCCGATTTATGCGCCTCTTTGAGCTCTTCAAGAGCAGAGTCGATAGCTGCTTTTTTGTCGCTGCCAATCTTGTCGCCATACTCCTTAAGATTCTTTTCGCTCTGGAAGATCATAGCGTCGGCCTCATTTATTTTATCTATCCTTTCTCTCTCCTTCTTATCGCTCTCTTCATGGGCTTTAGCCTCATCTCTCATACGGTTAATCTCCTCTTCGGTAAGGCCGCTTGAAGCTTCAATTCTAATCTTCTGCTCTTTACCGGTACCCTTATCTTTGGCCGATACATTTAGAATCCCATTGGCATCTATATCGAATGTAACTTCAATTTGAGGAACACCTCTTGGGGCGGGGGCAATTCCATCTAAGTGGAAACGGCCAATGGTTTTGTTATCTTTTGCCATAGGGCGTTCACCTTGAAGCACATGGATCTCTACCGAAGGTTGGTTATCGGCAGCGGTGCTGAACACTTCAGATTTTTTGGTGGGGATGGTAGTGTTAGACTCAATTAGTTTGGTCATTACACTGCCAAGGGTTTCAATACCCAACGATAGAGGAGTTACATCTAACAGAAGCACATCTTTTACATCGCCCGAAAGTACACCACCTTGAATAGCGGCACCAAGAGCTACAACTTCGTCGGGGTTTACCCCTTTGCTGGGGGCTTTACCAAAGAACTTCTCTACCACCTGCTGAATTGCGGGAATACGGGTTGACCCTCCAACCAAGATAACCTCATCTATATCGGATGCGTTCATTCCGGCATCTTTAAGAGCCTTGTCGCAAGGAGCTATGCTTCTTTGGATAAGATCGTCTGTAAGCTGCTCAAATTTGGCACGGGTTAAAGTTTTTACAAGGTGTTTGGGAATTCCATCTACAGGCATAATGTAGGGGAGGTTGATGTCGGTAGAGGTTTGGGTAGAGAGCTCAATTTTTGCCTTCTCTGCCGCCTCCTTTAACCTCTGTAGAGCCATAGGATCTTTTCTAATATCTAATCCTGAATTTTCATTTTTAAACTCCTCTGCCAACCAATCTATAATCTTTTGGTCAAAATCGTCGCCCCCAAGGTGGGTGTCGCCATTGGTAGATTTCACCTCAAATACGCCGTCGCCAAGCTCTAAAATAGAGATATCAAAAGTTCCTCCACCAAGGTCGAACACTGCAACTTTGGTATCTTTATGTTGTTTGTCTAAGCCGTAGGCAAGAGCTGCAGCAGTGGGTTCGTTGATTATTCTTTTTACCTTAAGCCCCGAAATTTCGCCTGCCTCTTTAGTAGCTTGCCGTTGAGAGTCGCTAAAATAAGCGGGAACGGTAATAACCGCTTCACTCACCTCCTGTCCCAAGAAATCTTCGGCAGTCTTCTTCATCTTTTGAAGTACAATTGCCGACAGCTCTTGTGGAGTATAGAGTCTTCCATCTATATCTACACGGGCAGTGTTGTTATCGCCCTTAGATACTTTGTAGGTAACATTTCCTGCCTCCGACTTTATACGGTCGTAACTCTCGCCCATAAATCTCTTTATAGAGTAAATAGTTTTGGAGGGATTTGTAATTGCCTGCCGCTTAGCAGGATCGCCAATTTTTCTTTCGCCCTTGTCGACAAATGCTATCACCGAAGGGGTAGTTCTTTTTCCTTCGCTGTTGATTATAATGGTGGGCTCATTACCCTCCATCACTGCAACACAGGAGTTTGTGGTTCCTAAATCTATTCCAATAATTTTTCCCATAACAATATTATATTTTTCTAATCTTCTTTTCACTATTATAATCGAAGATTGTGCCAACCTCAAAACCTGACAAGGTGTCATAATTTGCCCCTTTCTATTTATTCTGTACATTTGCTCAATCAAGTAAAAACGATAAGAAAAATAAAAAATGTCCGTAGAAAAGAGAGAGAGGGTAATTACCACTCAACGGCTGTTGGAGATGAAGAGCAGAGGCGAAAAGATAACTATGCTCACCGCTTACGACTATACATTTGCGAAAATTTTAGATGAGGCGGGGATAGATCTAATTTTGGTTGGCGATTCGGCAGCCAATGTAATGGCAGGACACGAAACCACCCTTCCCATAACTTTAGATCAGATGATCTACCACGCTCAAAGTGTTGTGCGTGCGGTGCGCAACCCTATGGTAATTGTAGATTTGCCTTTTGGCTCCTACCAGGGCGACTGCCGTATGGCTCTTTCCAGTTCCATTAGAATAATGAAGGAGACTGGTGCCGGGGCTGTTAAGTTAGAAGGAGGAGAGCAAATTTTAGAGTCGTTGGTTAAGATTATTGGGAGCGGTATTCCTGTTATGGGCCATTTGGGACTCACCCCTCAATCGATAAATAAGTTTGGCTCCTATAACCTTAGGGCAAAAGAGGAGGCAGAGGCGGAACAGCTCTTTAACGATGCTATTGCTCTTGAGAAGGCGGGCTGTTTTGCCATTGTATTGGAGAAGATTCCCGCAGCTCTTGGAGAGAGGGTAGCTTCGGCGCTCACTATACCGGTTATAGGAATTGGAGCCGGCAGTAAAGTAGATGGGCAAGTGTTGGTTATGCACGATATGTTGGGCTTAAACAAAGAGTTTTCGCCCCGCTTTTTAAGGCGCTACTTAGATCTTCACACCCAAGTAAAGAGTGCATTCGAAAACTATATAGAGGATGTAAAGAGCTTAGATTTTCCCAACAGCAAAGAGGAGTATTAAATAAAAGAGGGGGGATTAACCCAACATCTAAAATGGAGGGCACTATTGAAATTCTCTACGAAGATAACCACTTCATTATTGTAAATAAGAGGGGAGGGGAGATAACCCAAGGCGACAAAAGTGGCGACACCCCCCTTAGCACAACTGTAGCACAATATATTGCCCAACGCGATAAAAAACAGGGAGCAGCCTTTATTGGAGTAGCACATAGATTAGATAGACCGGTAGGGGGAGTGTTGCTCTTTGCCAAAACTTCAAAGGGCTTAAGTAGAATCAATAAACTCTTTAGAGAGGGTAGGGTTAGGCGCCTCTATCGTGCTATTGTGGCCACTATGCCTCCCCAAATTGAGGGGGAGTTAGTGCACTATTTAGAGCGGAACAGCGCGCAAAACCGCTCTTATGTTAAAGACTCCTCAACCTCAAAGGCAAAGGAGGCAAAGCTCCACTATAGGGTTATTGGCTCTTCTGAAAACTATTTTCTATTGGAGATTGAACTCTTTACCGGCCGCCATCACCAGATAAGGGCTCAAATGGCAGCTGTGGGATCTCCTATTAAGGGCGATTTAAAATATGGAGCAAAACGCTCCAATAAAGATGGTTCTATATCGCTCTACGCCAAGAGTATCTCATTTATACACCCAATTAAAGGCCAAGAAGTAGAAGTTATTGCTCCACACCCTACGGGCGACATTTGGCATCACTTTTAGCTCTGTAGCGGCCGTTGCCCAGCAACTACAAATTGGTGAGCTACACTATAAATCGATCCATATTTATTCCTTGCTCCTGCGCCTCTCTTATTTCGGAGGAAGAGATATCTATTAGGGGGGCTCTAATTAACTTGCAACCATACTTTTCACATAGATAGTCGCAGTTTATATCGCCTCTGGGGTAGACCCACACTTCAAACTCTTCAAGGAGCTCCTTCCATTGGTGCCACTTCTCTATAATGGCTAAATTGTCGGCCCCAATTACCAAGATAAAGTGGTTGTTGGGCTCCTCCTCTTTAAATTTGCGAAGTGTATTTATTGTGTAGTAGGGGGGAGCCATCTTATACTCAATGTCGGAGATCTCTACTTTTTTTCCCTTCCCTCTCCGTTTTAGTGCGGCACGCACCCTCTCCAATCTCTCTATAGAGCTGTAGATGCTTATCTTCTCTTTTAGAGGGTTACCGGGGCTTACAACCAACCTTAGTCTATCTATATAGGTAGAGGTGGTTAGATATCTGCAGATAGCCATATGCCCTATATGTAGTGGATTGAACGATCCAAAATAGAGTGCTATCTTCATTGCTCAATAAATTTGGCAACTATCTCTTCGGCCTCTTTTAGGCAAATCTCCAAGTTGTCGTTAATTAAAATGGTGTCGAACTTATCTCTCTCTTCAATCTCTTCCGCCGCTTTGGCTACCCTTGTGGCAATAAGCTCTTGGGATTCCGTTCCCCTCTTTACCAACCTTTGGCGAAGAGTCTCTACAGAAGGGGGCATAATAAAGATAGAGAGGGCCTCTTCTTTAAAGATACTCTTTAGATTAATCCCTCCCTGCACATCTATATCGAATAGGGCAACCCTCCCTTCGTTCCAAATTCTCTCTATATCGCTCTTTAGGGTACCATAGAAAAGACCGGGATAGACCTCTTCAAACTCTATAAACTCTCCTGCATTGGCTCTCTTTTTAAATTCCTGTAGAGTTAAAAAATGGTACTCCACCCCGTGCCTCTCGTGCTTCCTTGGGGGGCGGGAGGTGGCCGAAACCGAAAAGCCAAGCTGAGGAAACTTTGATAGAAGATGCTCTACAATGGTGGTTTTTCCTGCTCCCGAGGGGGCAGATAAGATTAGAACCTTTTTATAATTACCCTCTTTTGTTGTGGAATTGAACATATTGCCAATTTATAAATCTATTTCAGACAATAAAGTTAGCTAAATATCTTCTTTATTAGTAAATTTACATAATGGTTCTTCTGTT
>Ga0265293_10009073_pt1 | contig 14443 bp, 13 predicted proteins | sample Munlanlewell138R_FD_192505 | JGI IMG/M metagenome (GOLD analysis project Ga0265293, IMG submission 192505) | Leachate microbial communities from a municipal landfill in Southern Ontario, Canada - Leachate well 138R | ecosystem: Engineered > Solid waste > Landfill > Unclassified | place: Canada...
GATAAGGTTGAAGAATTCGGTGAGGTTACGATTAATGCATCTAAATCAGTTCGGGCTACAGATATGGAAACTCCTTTAGCAACGCAAAAATTGACAGCAGAAGAAATTAAAGCGAGTCCGGGTGGGAATTTTGACGTTTCCAAAGTGATTCAGGTATTGCCAGGTGTAGCAGGAGGAGCAACACCCAATAGAAATGACATCATTGTTAGGGGTGGAGGGCCCAGTGAAAATGTTTATTATTTAGATGGAATAGAAATTCCGGTACTGAATCACTTTCAAACGCAAGGTGCAAGTGGAGGAGCAACAGGGATTTTAAATGTATCATTTATAAGAGAAGCACAACTCACATCATCTGCTTTTGATAGCCGTTACGACAATGCTTTGGCCTCTACAATTGTAATTAAACAACGAAATGGAAACCCAAATAAATTAAGCGGAAACTTGCGTCTATCAGGAAGTGAAGTTGCTGCAACACTGGAAGGTCCACTTGGAAAGAAGACTACTTTTATGGCTTCCGCTAGAAGGTCGTATTTACAATATTTGTTTCAACTTATTGATTTGCCAATTCGTCCAGATTATTGGGATTTTCAGTATAAAATCAACCATAAAATCAATGCAAAAACAGAATTGAACTTTATCGGTATTGGAGCAATTGACAATTTTAAACTGGCTGTTCCAAAAGATGCAGACGCTAATACAGAATATATAAATCGTGCCAATCCAGTTTTAAAACAATGGAATTACACAGTTGGGGCTTCTTTAAAACGATTGATTAATAAAGGATACTTCACAGTTGCTTTAAGTAGAAACATGTTTTTTAACGGAGCCGATCGGTATGAAAACAACGCTGAAAAAAGTGGGAGCAAATTATTGAGTCTGAAAAGTCATGAAATTGAAAATAAATTAAGGATAGATTTTAATCAATTTTTCAATGGATGGAAATTCAGTTATGGACTAAGTGCGCAGTATGTAAAATACGACTTGGATTTATTCAATACTGTACAAGACGAATTAACTGATTCAACAGGAAATGTAATTTCACCAGCAATTAGTTTTACAAGTAATTCAGCAATCGATTTTTATAAGTTTGGAGCCTATTCCCATTTGAGTAAATACTTCTTAAAAGAAAAATTATTGATTACTGGAGGAGTGCGTTCCGATATGAATTCATTTACTGATTCAGGGTTCGATCCTTTAAAAACATTATCGCCAAGACTATCTTCTTCTTGGGCCTTCAATGATAAGTGGAATGTTTCTGCTTCGATTGGATCCTATTATAAATTACCTGTTTATACAGCATTGGGATATAGAGATTTCTCCAATGATTTAGCAAACAAAGACTTAGAATATATAAATGCAATACATTATACCGTTGGAACACAGTTTATTCCACGCAATGATTTGAGGTTTACACTTGAAGGATTCTACAAAGATTATAGAAATTATCCAGTGTCATTGACGGATGGAATTTCAGTAGCGAACATTGGAACTGGTTTTTCTTCCGTTGGGAACGACAATTATGCCTCCATTGGAAAAGGGCGTGTATATGGAGTAGAAGCTTATGTTCAACAGAAGTTGATGAAGAATCTATTCTACATTGTGAGTGCTACAGTTTATAAATCGGAATTTACTGGTGCTGATGGCATATATAGATCTTCTACTTGGGATTATGGATATGTATTCTCTACTTCGTTTGGTTATAAGTTTAAGAAAAACTGGGATCTCGGATTAAAATACCGCGTTGCAGGAGGACAACCTTATACACCGTTTGATTTACCAGCTTCCACTGCAAATTACTTAACAACTGGAGTAGGAACGTATGACTATTCACAACTCAACAGCAAGCGTTTACCGTTATTTCAACAATTAGATTTACGCGTTGATAAAAAAATCAATTTCAAGAATGTTAGTCTAACCCTCTTTGTTGATATTCAAAATGTATTTCTTTACAAAACGCCTTATGTTCCAACTTTTACTTTCCAACGTAACGCCGACAACACGGGCTTTGCAACAACTGATGGAAACCCTATAGCTTCAGATGGAAGTAACGGAATACCAGTTGTTTTAGAAAAAAGATCAGCGACTGTTGTTCCTTCTATTGGATTTATATTTGAGTTTTAAAATAATGATGAATTATTAATGTTGAATTTCGTAATTAACTTCATTTCGGCAAGCTCAGTCAACGGTTTTATTCCTGTTACTGGAGTTGTCCTTTCCGGTGATTAAGCCTTCGATTGTTGCCTTCGACAGGCTAGTCAACGAAGGGGAATCCCGCTGACTTGTCGAAGGCAGTGTAAAAGAAGTAAAAATAAGTTCGAAAATAATTAGGTTTTATCTTAGAATGCTCAGTGCATCGCGTTGAGGGCTAAAGCCGTAATTCGTAATTCCATAATTCGTAATTAAAATTGAACCTTTCTTTCAATTAGCTGTACATTGGTTTATGATTCGAATTATTCAGTACATTATTTTAAGCGTTTTAGTGTTTCGTGCAGCGCTTGGGTTTGGTCAAGACAGCAGAACGGTTGCTTTGCATATTCAATTTTACGATGAGGGGGTTTGTACTCCTATGTTGATTTCTAATCATTATAGCACATCGCTTTATCAAAAGGAAAAATCGGTTTTGATGTCGGGTTCTTATTTCAGTACAATTTATATTGGAGTAATTTCATCGGATAGCGCAGATTTAGAACCAATCACAAATCATGAGCTGCAATCGAGTTCTTTACGTTTTAATCCACGATTAGATTACGAAATTATTGTTTATCGATATAATGGTTTCGATAGATCTTCGCCAGATACTATGCTTATAAAATTCTCTAAACTCGATAAAGATGCACAGTTAATTCTGCCATTTAAAAAGGGGGATTACGTTCTTCAGAAGATGAAATACTTCAAAGAATTGGAGAGAAATGCAACTCCAGATTTTAAATCTGTAGAAAAGAAAGAAATCAAGAATACCTTACAACTAGACAGCACAGCCTACTTTCCTAATGGAAAAACAAAAGCAAACTATTTTGTTGTTGCTGCCAATTTTCCACTTTATTATGTTCGTGAATTTGATTCTATAAATCCGAGTATTTATTCTCAAGGCTTTCATTTATTATCAAATTATAATGGAAAACAAGTTCAATTAAATAAATCGGTTTGGCATAATCCTGCAAATACCAAATATGGATATTGGGAATATTTTGAAAACGGAAAACGAATCAAGCATGAAATGTGGGTATCTGTTCTTCAACAGAAGTTTGAATGGTATTCTTCGGGTCAATTAAAATCTGAAATCTATTTTGTTCAAAATCATGCAAATCAAGAATTGAAAAATGTGCATTACCTCGAAAATGGTAAGGTTAAAGAAGAATTTTATAAGCAGTCACAGACAACGAGATCTTTAATAAAAAGCTATGCTTATTCGCCTGAAGGAACAGTAATTCTTATCAATTCATACAACAGTTCAAACGGCTTAACCAAACAAGATTTGTACAAACGAGAACTTTTTTATCCATCAGGAATATTAAAAATGGAAGAGAATTTCGGAGGAACTTACAGAGTTAAATACTACAACGAAGATGGTACAGAGAGAATCAAGTAAATGGATACTATTTGTCTTTGCAATTTTGATTGGTCTGCCAACTATTGGAGCATCGGAATTGAACAAAGAGACGTATAAACGATTGATGAATGTCAATAAAAACTGGGTTGGTCTAGAAAATGAAATTGAACACACATTTACGCCATTTTCAGAACAAGAATTGGTGCAATTGCATTTGTTGAATGTTATTTCTTATTTGGAGAAACAATCTTTAACAAAGTTCAGCAAATTTCAGAAAAAAAATAGATTGTTGAACATAGAGATTTTACGAAATTACAGTCAAGTTGGAGAGTTTCCAATAAACAGTCTCACCACTTTTCGTACACCAATTTTTATAGATTCTCGCAATACTCATTGTGCAGTTGGATTTTTGTTGAAAGAAAACGGATTGGGAAATGTAGCCCAAGAAATTGCCGAAAATCAGTTGTTGTTCTATTTAAATGATATTCAATGTGCACAACTCACTGTATGGCAAGAAAGCTGTGGTTTGACTTTATTTGAATTGGCATTGATCCAACCCACTTATGGGCCGCCAACTCCTGTTTGTGGCTCTCCAAGTCCAACCCAATGGAATAAGGTTCCTACAGAAAACGCAAGAATCAAGCAGTTGTTTGAAGGTGATAATGACAATTTTATTTATGGAATTTCTGAATTAAATGAACTCGGATTGAATCATGAAATTAAGAAATATTCATCAAGTTCAAAATCTTGGACAAGCATTGGATTTTCTATTCCTGGTCAAATTTTAGATCTTGTCTTTTCTAATAATCAGACTTTTATTTCGGTTCTTTTGCCCAATGAAAAGTATCCTCATCAGATTTTAAAACTAAATGGACAAAAATGGGATAAAGTTGCTCATTTTAATGGCAGTATTCAGTCAATTCAAAGTTTTGAGAACAAATTATATGTCCTAGGGAATTTCAATAAAGTGAATGATTCAATCTCTTCTAATATTGTTGTAATCGCTGGAAAGTCAATTCTCCCATTCAATCCAAAAGGTTTAAATTCAAGGTCGTTCGATCACATTAAATCTAGTAAAACAGCATTGTTTCTATTGAATAATGGCTGGATTTATCAATTCAAAAATGACAGTATTATCTATCTTAATTATATTCAGTATTATAATTATTTCACCGGCTTGAGCTTAGACGCAGTGGAGGATACCTTGTATGTTTCCTCAATTGGTATAGCAGGGTATAACAAGTATTTTGATAAGGTTGAACAAACATTCCACATGAACAATGAAATCCGTGGACAAGATTATCCTTACCATTCTATAAATTTCACGAAAAGCAGAATGATAAATGGAAATATGATTATCGCAGGAGATTTTAAAACTTCGACCTTAATTCCTCAAATAAACGACAACAGAGTGTTAGTCCATTGCGAAGATTCTCTAAGCTCACATTGGTATGGAGAAGGATTGATCTTTCATCAAGATGAAACATTCTATCCAATTTTAAACGAAGGAATAGTAATCGATTTTGTACAATTGAATGATGAGATTTACATTCTTAAAAGCGATGGGGAAATCAGCTATGCTACACTAGGTTTGTTGAATTATGATCCGATAGGAATTAGATGATGAATCCTGTAGTTTTAATTCAGAATTTATATATTGCGAGATATTAATCAGTACCACATTTTTGTAGTAATTTATCAATCAAGTTTTGCGCTTGTAATTGATGATGTAAATTAGATAAATATTTCACAATCAAAACAAGAGTAAATGGAGTCAATTTCGCCAAATATTTTCGTTAAAGACATTAATGAAACAATCAAGTTCTATGCGTATTTAGGGTTTGAAACCGTAATGACAGTACCAGAAGATGGAGATTTGGATTGGGCAATGATGAGGTATGGAAGTGTGAATTTTATGTTTCAAACATTTGAAAGCTTAGGGGCCGAATTACCAGAATTGTCCAGACAAAATGGTGGGGCATTACTGTTGTATATCCAAATTAAAGGAATTAGAGATTTCCATGATAAGATTAAAGACAAAGTGGAAGTTATAAAAGAACTGGAAAAAACCTTTTATGGTGCAACAGAATTTTCGATTTTAGACAACAATAATTTCATCTTGACTTTTGCAGAAGACGAAAAATAAAATGAGATGTCTAAGATATTTAAAGGGAAGTTAATATTAAAAACAATCAGAACGAATGGCTAAAACTGGAGCAATGCCGAATTTCGAAACAGTTGATGATTACATAGAGAGTCACCCGAAAGAAGCGCAGAGAGTTTTACAAGAACTTAGAACAATAATCAAGGAGGCTGCTCCTGATGCTATTGAGATTTTGAATTATAAAATTCCTTCATTTACTTTAGTTTCTGGAGGAAAGAGAGATCAGCAGATTATGATGGCAGGATATGCCAAGTTTGTTGGGTTTTATCCTTTTCCAACCACGATGGAAAAATTCTCAGAAGAACTCAGCGAATATAAACAGGGGAAAGGCTCAGTTCAGTTTTCTTATACCCAACCATTGCCAAAAGATTTGATTATTAGTATGGTTAAATATAGAAAAGAAGAGATTTTGAAGGGGGTGAATTAAGACAAAAACAAAATTAATAGGTTTATAAAATTGCTAAATAATATATGAAATTAACAGCTCAAATAAATATTGATAAACCAATTGAAGAGGTTTGGAACACAATTACAGACATCAAAAACAGTAAGGATTTTATTCAAAGCATTACTAAAATTGAAGTTCTTGAAGATCCTAAAAACACCTTGCTCGGCTTTAAATGGAAAGAAACCAGAGTGGTGTTTGGTAAAGAAGCAACAGAAATCATGTGGATCACAGACTTTGTTGAAAATGAGTTTTATCAAACTAGGGCAGAAAGTCATGGTTCAATTTACATTTCAAGACTAGAAGTTAAAAGTGTAGATAAAAAAACTCAATTGACCATGTCGTTTTCGGCAGAAGCACAAACTTTATTTGCGAAAATTTTTTCTGGTTTGATGGCATTTCTGATAAAAGGTTCAATGAGAAAGGCTGTTATTAAAGACTTATCCGATATTAAAGCCCATGTCGAAAGGAAATAAATGCAGGTTTAACCAAACACAAACTAAACACGAATTAAAATGAAAAACATATTCGAAAAATCTGTTTCTGATGAAATGATCAACAGAATTAATTTATTGACACCACAGTCAAAACCTCAATGGGGGAAAATGTCTGTTGATCAAATGTTAGCGCATTGTAACGTGACTTATGAATTGGTTTATGACAACAAACATCAGAAGCCAAAAGGTTTTAAGAAGTTATTGATTAAAACCTTCGTAAAAAATGCTGTTGTAAGCGAAAAGCCTTATAAAAAAAACGGCATGACAGCCCCTGAGTTTCTTATCACTGATGAGAAAGAATTTCAAAAAGAGAAAGAACGTTTGATTGCTTATATCAACAAAACTCAAGAGTTGGGAGGAAAGCATTTTGAAAATAAGGAAAGTCATTCTTTTGGAAAATTGACAAGCATTGAATGGAATAATATGTTTTATAAACACCTAGACCATCATTTGACTCAGTTCGGAGTTTAAGAAATGACTAAATGAAATAAAATGAAAAAGCCGAAAACTGTAGAGGAATACATAGAAAACTCTTTAGAAGAATCCCGTGATATTTTGGAAGAGCTTCAAAGAATAATAAAATCTACCGTTCCAGAAGCAGTAGAAAGAATCGCTTGGAATGTTCCAAATTATACTTTGAATGGGGTTCTCACTGGGTTTTCTGTTTTGTCAAAACACGTTAGTATTGGTTTTAGTGAAGGTGGTTTAAGCGACGAAGAGCGTAAGTTATTTGAAGAAAATGGCTATAAAACAGGTAAGGGTATTGTTCAAATAAAGTTTAATCAAAAAGTTCCAACTCAATTAATTGAGCAAACTTTAAAAGCCCATGCTCAGGTAAATGCAGGTTTGGAAATAGTTCAGAAGAATGAAAAAGTGGACGAATATATTGAAAAAGTCAAAAAGTGGAAAGAAGAAACGAAGCTTTTAAGAGAAATATGCCTTGAAACTGGATTAACAGAAGATTTCAAATGGAAACACCCTTGCTATACTTTTCAGGGAAATAATATTGTTCTAATTCATGGATTTAAAGAATATTGTGCCCTTTTATTTCATAAAGGAGCATTGCTAAAAGATGAGCATAAAATTTTAGTTCAACAAACTGAAAATGTTCAATCTGCTCGTCAAATTAGATTTACAAATTTTCAAGAAATCTTAGATTCAAAATCTAAAATCAAAGAATATATTTTAGAAGCAATTGAACAAGATAAAGCAGGGGCAAAGGTTGAAATGAAGAAAACTTCAGATTTTGATATGCCTATTGAATTTGAAAAAGCTTTGAAGGAAAATGTAAAATTATCAGCAGCTTTTAAAGCACTTACTCCTGGCCGACAAAAGGGATATTTATTGCACTTTTCTCAAGCAAAACAGTCAAAAACCAGAGAATCGCGAATAGAAAAATGCATTCCTATGATTTTATCCGGAAAAGGATTGAATGATTATTCGAAAACAAAATAGGAGTAGAGAATTGATTGTTCAATATTAAAAAAAGCACAATGAAAACAACAACAGAGCACAATGAACGTATTTCAAAAATGACATTTTCTTCTGTTTATCCGCACTATATCACAAAAGTTGAGAAGAAAGGAAGAACAGTCGAAGAGTTACATCAGGTGATAGAATGGTTAACAGGTTTTGATGAAGCGAAACTTCAAAAATTAATTTCTGATGAGGTAACCTTCGAAAAGTTTTTTAATGAAGCAACTTTAAATCCAAATGCGCATCTTATAAAAGGAGTGATTTGTGGTTATCGCATCGAAGAATTGCAAACTCCTTTAACAAAACAAGTAAGGTATTTGGATAAGCTGGTTGATGAATTGGCAAAAGGGCGAAAAATGGAAAAGATTCTACGCAGCGAATAATTTAAACTGAATTTAGGCTTTCCTTTATAATATCAACCCGCTAATTGTCGGATAAGTAAGTTATTTTTAAAAAAAAATTCAATGAGTGATAGGCAATGATAAATATTTATTTGAATTTTAATGATAATTGCGAAAATGCATTTCACTTTTATAAATCAGTCTTCGGTGGAGAATTTGCACATTTTAGCCGATTTGGTGAAATGCCTGAAAGTGATGATTATAAAGTCCCAGAATCGGACAAGAATAAAGTTATGCATGTTAGCCTTCCAATAGGAAATTCAGTTTTGATGGGTAGTGATGTGGGTGGAGATTGGGCCCCTTCACATGTTTTAGGTAATAATTTCTCGGTATCTATAACTCCAGAGAATAAAAAAGAGGCAGATACTATTTTTAGTGCTTTATCTGAAGGTGGAAATGTCACTACACCGCTTCATGATACCTTTTGGGGTGCTTACTTTGGAATGCTTACAGATCAATTTGGAGTCAATTGGATGATTAATCTAGAGGCTCAAAATTAACCCAATTTCTTTTACTAACACAGGTAAACATAGCTAAAGATGGCGAAAAACAAAACACAAGAAACAACTCAAAACGTCGAAGAATTTATTGAATCATTTGCAAATACTGAGCAAAAAAAGCAGGACAGTTTTGAATTGATAAAATTGATGAAAGAAGTGACTGGATTCGAGCCAAAGATGTGGGGACCTTCCATCATTGGATTTGGTTCTTATCATTACAAATACGCAAGTGGACACGAGGGAGATGCACCATTGGTTGGATTTTCCCCACGTAAAGCAGAAATTTCATTGTACGTCTATACAGGAGCAGAAGAGCATGAATATTTACTAGAAAACCTAGGGAAGTTCAGAAAAGGAAAAGCTTGTATTTACATTAAGAAGTTGGAGAACATCGATCAAGAAGAACTCAAAAAAATAATGAAAGAAACATTAGTGTTTTTAGAGAGGGAATACGGGAAGAATTAGATTTTTCTAATACCTAAACAACGGCATTCTCTCTCGTGATTTTATCCACCACCAAAGCAATTGCTCCGTCTCCTGTTACGTTACAAGCGGTTCCAAAACTGTCCATGGCGATATACAAGGCAATCATCAATCCTATCATTTCTTCGTTAAAACCTAACATGGATTGCAAAATTCCAACGGCTGCCATAATTGCTCCCCCGGGAACGCCAGGTGCCGCTATCATTGCGATTCCTAAGACGAATATAAATCCAGCGAAAAGGGTGAATGTGAAAGGCATTCCTTGTAGAATCATTAAGGCCATTACACATGCGGTAATTTTCATGATACTCCCCGATAAGTGAATTGTGGCGCACAATGGAATTACAAATCCAGCAATTTTCTCTGAAACACCGTTTTTTAATGTTTGTTTTAAGGTGACTGGAATAGTTGCCGCAGAAGATTGTGTTCCTAATGCTGTAAAATAAGCAGGCATCATTGTGAAGAGTAATTTTATAGGATTCTTTTTGGTTAAAAAACCTGCAATCGTGTATTGAAGCAAAAGCAATAAAATGTGTAAACCGAAAATTACTCCTATAATACTGATGAAGACCGAAAGAATAGAGAATACTTTTCCATTGAACGACATGCTGACAAATATTCCCAAAATAAATAAGGGCAATAATGGAACAATCACTTTTTCGATCAATTGCATTATAATTTTCTGAAAATCTTTAACAACTAATTTTAAAGTCGATTTCTCTTGAAAAGAAAGTCCTAAACCAATTACGAAAGCAAGCACTAAAGCCGACATTACATCCAATATTGGTGGAATTGAAATGCTAAAATAGGGAGATAATTCTCTGCCAGACTCCGTAACCTGAGAAACATTGTTAACATGTGATTCTAAAAGTGTAGGAAAAATATTTGACGCAGTCAAGTAAGTCATAAATCCTGAAAACAAGGTTGAACCGTAGGCAATTAAAGCTGTAATTAACAGTAGCTTTCCAGCTCCTCGACCTAAATCAGAAATAGCTGGCATGATAAGTCCCATGATTATTAGTGGAATCGAAAAGCTCAAAAATTGTCCGAAAAACGCATTGAAAGTCGTGAAAAATCTATTAATGGATTCAGGTAAAACTTGTCCGAAGGCAATTCCTAAAACTATAGCTAAGAAAACTTTAAAGAGTAAGTTTGAAAACAAGCGTTTTATCATTTGATTTTGAATAACTTTTTAAGTTCGCTAATATACTCTTATTGTCAGGAATGAAGATTGTCAGGCAATCATTATTCAAATATTATTTTGGATCATTAAAAAATATTGGGGTTACCCATTTAAATCACAAAAAGTATTTTCGTTTAACTCTATTTATCTTTTTATTTAAAACGCTCTGATTATAAATGGGCAAGAAAAGATCCTTCCCTCAGAAAAATTAATATTTTTCAAGGTTCAGGATGACAGTTTCATAGGATGTTCAATCAAAAATCAGGGTTTGGAAGTGATGGCGTAACACGCCATCACTTCCAAACCCTGATTTTTGCCCTCTAAGACTATTAAACTTGTCATCCTGATGTGGAAATAAAAAAAAATCTCAGTTTTTTATTTTCCGAAGGATCTATTTTGGTTTATTCCAGTTAACAATCAGGAGGTAAGTCTTTGATTATCAATACGAAATTGTAAATTTGGAGGGGGGGATAGGCTCTTACATGCTGCGACTTAAATGGGTAGCCCTAAAAAATATTTTAAATGCCTATCAAGTACTTTACCACTAGATTAAAAAAACATTAATAGTAGAACCTTTTCTTTTCATCGCTTTACTGGTAAGCATCCCGATAAGCATTATATTTAAAAAAAAATAAAGATGGATTTATCCTTTATTAAAGTGAATGTATTATCTTTACAATGATTTAGGTGGTTAGGTTTATTAGGTAAGGGGGAAAGGAGCGCTAGTTCATTCCCTCTTTTTGTTTTTAATAATCTGAAGTTTCGTAATTGATAATTTCTTAATTTTAATAAGTTTCAAACTGTATTTTAAAATATAAATATCTGTAAATAAGCGTTATATCTCTAGAGAAATCGGTCAGAGGAGGAGTTTTTAAAAGCTATTTTTAAATAGAATGTCTAGTCGATAACAGGAATACGATTTTTATAAATCTTTTGTATTTTTTGTAAATTGATTATTATTACTTTATTAAAAAATAGTAAACAACCTTTCCAAAACTTAACTATTTTACTTAGATTTGAATAAGAGAATCGACATTAAACTGTAGATAGTAAACACATTTTTAACAAGTATTAAAACAAAGTAAATACTTCTTAAAAGCCATTCATAAATTTAAAAGCAAAAGTATAATAGAGAGAAGAAATGAATTATGGCTTAAAACAGCTTTATCGTATCGCATTTTGGATTAGCCTTATAGGTTTAATTGCCATAATTTCTGACTTCGGGTTTCCATTAGCTGATATATTCCAAATTATTATTGATGAGTTTTATTTCGTTGTCCTTGGAATTGGTGTTTTAGCAACTTTCGCACGTTATATTTTTAATAACAATTTTTTCAAAAGGAAAGTATTTATTTTCGATCTTCTTTCTGTTTCTTTCACGCTATGGGTATTTTATTTGTACCTATTTATTGGAGAACCATTTCAAACAGATTTAACACTTGAAAACCTCATTTGGGTGAAAATTGCTGTTGCTTTAACCTTTATTCGAGAGTCTTCTGAACTTAAAATTAACTTTAAAAGGACTGTTCTAAATCCTGCACAACTCTTTGTACTGAGTTTTTTAGCCATACTTTTTATTGGCTCATTTTTGTTGATACTGCCCAACGCTACTTATGACGGAATTTCCTATTTGGACGCCTTGTTCACTTCAACAAGCGCCGTTTGTGTTACAGGTTTAAATGTTGTTGGAACGGGATCACATTTCACCTTATTTGGTCAAACAATTATAATGATCTTAATTCAGCTTGGCGGTTTAGGAATATTGACTTTTGCGAGTTACTTCAGTTACTTCTTTAAAGGAGGAACTTCGTATGAAAATCAGCTTGTATTGAGCGATATGAACAATTCGAAGAAGCTAGGAGAGATATTTTCATCCTTAAAATACATCATGCTGATTACCTTTGGAATAGAATTGTTTTCTGGAATATTAATTTACACAAGTATTGGTTCTAGCAATTTTAATTCTCAATCAGAACTGCTCTTTTTTTCTGCCTTTCATTCTATTTCTGCCTTTTGTAATGCGGGATTCTCAACCATAGATAACAGCTTGTATGATACAGGTTTTAAGTTCAACTATTACCTCCAATTGATTATTGTTTTCACCTTTGTACTTGGCGGATTAGGTTTTCCAATTGTAGTCAACCTTCTCAAGTATTTAAAATATAAAATCACTACTCTTTTTCCATCAAGGGATAGAAAATATAAACCTTGGGTGCTTAGTCTCAATAGCCGAATAACTTTGGTTACAACCCTGTCTATTACGTCCTTGGCCTTCGTCTTTTTCTATTTCTTAGAATATAACAATACTTTGACCGAACACAGTGAGTTTGGGAAGTTAGTGACTGCTCTTTTTGGAGCTACAACACCTAGAACAGCTGGGTTTAACACTATAAATACTTCAGAAATGGCCTTTCCAACACTGATTATGGTTATGCTATTAATGTGGATTGGAGCCTCGCCTCAATCTACAGGAGGTGGGATCAAAACAAGTACTTTTGCAATCGCAATTCTAAATATTTTAAGTCTGGCCAAAGGCAAGTTAAGAATTGAAATCTTTAGAAGAGAAATTGCAGCTATTTCAGTGCAAAGAGCATTTGCAATTATCACATTGTCATTGTTCGTGATTGGTTTTGCAATCTTGTTTATTTCAATATTTGACCCTGAAAAAAACATCTTAGATATTGCTTTTGAATGCTTTTCGGCTTATGGAACTGTTGGACTAAGCATGGGAATTACAAGCGATTTAAGCAGCGTTAGTAAATTTATAATTATAGTGGTAATGTTTGTCGGCCGAATCAGTATGCTGTCACTTGTAATTGCTGTATTTAAAAAGTCAAAACATAAAAATTACGAATTCCCAAAAGAAGAAATTACGATAAATTAAAAACTTATAAGCATGAAATATATAATTATTGGTCTAGGAAATTTTGGTGGATCACTCGCTCAAAAACTAACCGCACAAGGGAATGAGGTGATTGGAATAGATAAAAATATGTCTATTGTTGATGCTTTTAAAGAAAAGATATCTCATACGATATGTATGGATTCAACTGATGAAATCACCGTTTCTGGACTTCCTTTAGAAGACACAGATATTGTCGTTGTTAGCATTGGAGAAAACCAAGGGGCTAATATTATGACCACAGCACTTTTGAAAAGTTTAGATGTAAAACGGGTTATTAGTAGAGCAATAAATCCTCTCCATGAAAAAGTGTTGCAGGCCATTGGAGTAGATGAAATTGTTAGTCCAGAAGAGGAAACCGCTGAAAGATGGGCTAAAAAGTTATGCTTAACAAACGTTGTAGATTCTTTTGAAGTAAATGAAGATTACAGTATTATCGAAGCCAAAGTACCAAGTGAATATGTTGGGAAAACTGTTCGAGAAGTTGACTTTAAAGCGAAATTCAAATTAATAGTGCTAACAATTATTAAAAAAGTAGAGGTGAAGAATATTTTCGGAAAATCTAAATCTGAAGCTCAAATTCAAGGGGTTTCTATTACTGATAATACTCTAGAACCAAATGATATTTTGGTTTTATACGGCTCAAATAAAGATTTGAAGAGTTTTCTAAAACAAAAATTGAAATGAAAATGATGGAAACAAAATTTAGTTGCTTTATATTTATATTCATTATTGTCCGATAAAAATTAATACACGGGATTTTAAAAATATATAATCCTGATATACATGTCATTATGTTTTTAATATTTCATTTTCCTCAAAACAAGGCATCATAAAGTGTG
>Ga0265293_10009074_pt1 | contig 14442 bp, 8 predicted proteins | sample Munlanlewell138R_FD_192505 | JGI IMG/M metagenome (GOLD analysis project Ga0265293, IMG submission 192505) | Leachate microbial communities from a municipal landfill in Southern Ontario, Canada - Leachate well 138R | ecosystem: Engineered > Solid waste > Landfill > Unclassified | place: Canada...
ATCCGATTATCTATGAATTTACCTATATAGATAGCGGATTCCCGAGAATAACCAGCTTGCAGAATAATAATACTGGAGAAATAATATATAACGCAGCACCTCCAAGTACAAGTTATTATCGTGTCAGTCAACGACCGTTTAATGTGCGAGTGAACTTTGAGAATTTTGCTCAAGGTAAGAATATTATAGTAATGCATAAGGCAGCACCTTATCCTGCTGAGCTTTCCAGTGTACCGTCTTCTACACTGGATGGGTATTTAGATAATATTGATATAACTGCAACCGATGTAACCAACGGATATGTGAATATTGCAATACCAAATTTACTACCGGGTAACAATTTAATTGAGTTTCACTATAGCCATGGTGGAAACTCTATCGTTGAAAAACGTGTTGTGCTGGTTGTGACAACGCCATTAGTGACAATTCGTAATACAGTTCTTCAAGAAGAGTTAGCGAATAATAAGGTATACGAGTTCGCGTTTGATCCAGCCGTGCCGAGTGAAGATGAGGATTGGTTTATGGATGAACACTTTAGTAGTGTAGAATTTAACTTTACTGGGTTATCAGAAACAAATCCATTAGGTTCGGCAACTAATCCGATATCTATTAAGCTGAATGACACATCCGTAATAACAGGCGGCATAACAACAGGAACTGCAATTGGTGGGGCATTGGCAGCCAGAGAGGTAACTGGAACGACTATTCAGAAGGTTAGAATAGATTTTACCCACTCAAGTATAGTAAATTCTTTCCGTCAAGGACTTAATAATTTAACTGTTGAATTCAAAAATGGCCACAATCCAGCCAAAGTAGAAATACAGTTCTATTTATTCACTGAAAGTGCACCAGAGGTTACTAATATTAGAGTGGTAGACCATGCCTTACCGAATAATCAAGAAAAGCAAATTGTCAATTTTGACCCATATGTAACTAATGGTGATGAGGTTTCTATTAAAGGAACTATTAAAAACTCGGATAAGTTCGTCTTACGTATACAGGGTATAGATGTTATTGAATATAAGCTAAATGATGCTGGCACGCAATGGGTACTACAATCTACCCAATTACCAACTGGAGCGTTCACGATTACAGCACCAGTAGGAACGTATAAGGAATCAGAATTTACAATTCATAATTATAAGCTTGTTAATCCAAGCGATAATGTTTTACAAGGAACATTTGTATTCGTTGCAGATGTAAGCTATAAGCATACAAGCACTAGCAGACCGATTACTATTATGAAACAGACTGATCCATATACAGTGTTAGCACCATATCGTCAGGTTGTTAACAATAATTATCAGAAGGTAATTATTAAATCAGAAAGTGCACTTTCAGTCACCATTGGTAAGGAACAGGCTCAACGTATTAATATATCTAATACAGATGTAATGAGTGCATATGTGGCTGATTGGCTCGTATCGCACTTATATGGTAGCAATCAAGGCCTATATAATAGCTTAGGTGCTAACTCGGAGGTATTCTTTGCAGAAGTGCCGCTGAAGAAGGGTAATAACAAGATACCTATTACTGTAGATTTTGGCTCACAGCAGGTAAGTGGCGAAATTCAAGTATATTATGCAGCTACATCTCAAGTGGGAGCAGTATATAAGACAAACATTACGAATAATCGAATTCGCGTATCTGATTGGGGTAACACACTAGAACTTAACTTCCCTAAGGGAACTCTGCTTCAGAAAAAGGATCTGAAAATATACGGTGAATACGAGCGTTATGATGAATACTATGATATTCCAAATTTCTGGGCAGACAAACAGTTATTAATTGGTATTGCTGATTATGAAACTGGTAAAGTAGATCGAGATATTGCTAAGTCAACTCGTGCTGATTTGCGTATGAGCTTGAATAATTCTTATTACAATAACTACTTCCAATATTCTAGCCCGTTATACTATATTGATGCTGGTGATTTAAAGCATCCAGGTGGAAGATTACCATATGAATCACCGGAAATAGTAACCCGTAGAGTAGAAGAAGCATTAGAGCCAACACAACGTGGGACAATTACTATAACTTATAATCCAAGTATCGTCCAAGATGCAGGTCCTCATCTAGCTGTGATGTATAACCCAGGATATACTTCGATAGGAAGTAATACTGGTTGGAAGAATCTTGGTGGTGTAGTTAATACTAAGAATAATACGATTGTTGTTCCGTTTGAAGGATTTGGATATTATACAGTAATGAAGCTTAATCGTAGCTTATCAGATATAATATTCCATCCATGGGCGCGTAGAAACTTAGAAGCTATGTTTTCCAAGGGAATTATGATTAATGAACCAGGTACTAATCGTTTTGGTACAGATTTAAATATAACCCGCGGTGAATTTGTTACAATGCTAGTCAAAGCATTGCAGTTACCGATAAATGCAGGGCCATATACGCGTCAGGGAGCATCAGCGTTGCGACCAGTTAATAGCTCGTTTGACGATATAATGCCGGGAATGGGTGATTTTTTCTGGAGTTATGAAAATTTAGAAACAGCAGCAAGAGCAGGCATAATTCAAGGTAAAGCGCCTGGATTGTTCATGCCTAACGAACAGCTGACAAGAGAGCAGGCAGCAGTAATTATTGCTAGAGCAATTGAAGCAAAAGTAGTTAGAACGCCAGAGCTTGCTATGAATCAGTTAACTAAGGAATTCACAGATTCTACGAATATTGATACTTATGCACGTCAAGCGGTAGCAGCTATATCTAAAGCAGGAGTTGTAGTAGGTAAGCAAAATGATCCGAACGATCCAACAAGAGGATTTAGTTTCTTACCAAAGAATAATTTAACACGCGCAGAGGCATCAGTAATAGCAACGCGCTTAATGCAACAGCAGAAGTTATTGCCTGATCCGCTATAAGATAATGAAGTTATATATATAGCATAATAGACGCAATAAATGTAAGATATGAGAAATTTACTATAGAAAAGAAAACTTTTAAAGAGATATGTGTAGCGTTAGCTATACATATCTCTTATTTGTAGTTGAAACCGCTATTTAGTTAGTTGCTTGTATTGCAGCAGATAAGCAGTTGTAGTAGTATTAAGTAGTATAACAGAAATATATTTTAGTCAATTTTATTTTACTTTTAGAGTCAGAGAGCTACTTATAGAATTACTTTAATGCGAGGAGTTTAGGGATGGAAAACACAAATAATATAAACAATATAAATTCAACTAAAGGAATAGCTGTGATAGGGCTTGGTTTTATAGGACTTCCGCTGGCGCTTAGCTATGCAATTCGTGGAGTTAGGGTTGTAGGAATTGACGTATTACCAGATTTAATTGATGAGATTAATCAAGGAGTGACCCATCACCTTGAACGATATAATGATTTAAGCATTCGGGATATATTGAACGAACAATTAACTGCAAAGCGTTTCCATGCTACTACAGACTATCTTGAAGCTAGTAAGCTGGTTGACACCTATATTGTAACTGTAGGGATTCCTGTCAATAATAGTATTCCTAACTATGATTACATAGACGGCGCTTGTACATCAATTGCTAAAGTGTTGAAAAAAGGTGACACTGTTATCATTCGCAGTACAGTAATACCAGGTACTACAGAAGAACGAATTGCACCATTATTGGAAAATCACTCAGGGCTTACTGCAGGCGAAGACTTCTACCTGGCCTATGCTTCTGAGCGCATAGCTGAAGGTCGGGCATTCGAGGAATTTGAAAATATGCCATTAGCGCTTGGAGGCATCAATCAAGCGAGCGGTGAGCATGCACGAGCAATTTTAACGATTGTAACGAAAGCAGATGTTACAATATCCAATATTAAAACCGTCGAAACTGCTAAAGTTATCGAAAATATCCAACGAGATGTCAACATTGCAATGGTTCAACAATTTGCTAGTTTCGCAAATAGCTTCGGTATTGATACGGTCGAATTGATTAAAGTAGCCAATACACATAAACGAGTTAACCTATTAACACCAGGGCCTGGAGTTGGTGGTTATTGTTTGCCTAATGCCTATTACTATATTGAACCCAAAGCAAATGAGCTAGGCGTATCACTAGAGCTATTAAGCCTGGCACGAAACATCAATGACAATGTTCCTAATAAAATTATTGAGCGTATTGAGCAGACATTTAGACCGCAAGCGCTAGACACAAAAATGCAAAGCATAGAGCCGCTAGCTGGCAAAAAGGTTGCTGTTCTCGGCCTAGCAATGAAGGATTTCTCTAATGATGATCGCATCAGCCCACCTATTGATATAGTGAAGCTATTACAAGAAAAAGGTGCAAGAGTTTTTGCATATGATCCAGCAGTTGTTACTAATTACGATTTCAAATATGATAACTTGCAGGATTGTGTAGAAAATGCTGATGCACTACTACTATTAACCATGCAAGATGAATTTACTAATCTCAAATGGAATGAGCTAATAAAGCTTATGAATGACAATGTCACAATTTTCGATGCGAAAAACAGAATTAGCATGATTGATTTACAGCAAACGCAAGCATCGGATAATTCAAAGCAAGTAAAGTTGCTTAAAATCTAAATAAATTTCTATATTTAATTACCTTATAATATTAGTCATAAAATAGCATACAAAATTTTATAAAAATATATGCGCAAATAGTATATAAAATTATTTTAAAATATTATTTATAGTGTATAATGATAATATAAGTTGTTCAAAAGCTTACAAGTAGGTGATAAAAATGTTAAATCAAGAGCGATTCATCTCAAGTTCAGAACTCCAGCAAAATGTATCAAAAACTATTGATAAAGTTAAGCAGGATGATATTATCATTATCAGGAATAATCGACTAGAAGCAGCCATGATAAGCATAGATAAGTACAATCAATTTTTGGAATATCTTGAGTGGAAAAAGTTATCTGATGCCCTTGATGCACTACCAGAAGAATATGTAACAGAATCGGAGGCACAGGAGCTGACAGTAATTCATGAAAGAGCTAGTAATGAAGAGAGTTATTCCATTGAAGATATAGAAAGAATGGCTAAGGAAGAGAAAAATGGATAATTTTAGATTGTCTTTTTCTAAAACAGCCACTAAAGCAATTTTAAAGTATGACAAAACAACTAGAGATAGAATTTATAAAGCTTTAAATGCTCTACCATATGGTGATGTAAAAAGATTAAAGGGAAACCAAGTTCCACCACAATATAGATTAAGGGTAGGAAGTATTAGAATAATTTTCATTAAAGATCCAATTAAGCAACAATTATTAATTCAAGATATTGATACACGTGGTGATATATACAAATGAAACCAAAAGTTTTAATTATTTCATACCTGTTCCCGCCAATCGGTGGTGGTGGAGTTCAACGGGCACTGAAAATGGCAAAATATCTAGAACAATACGGTTGGCAACCACACATCCTTACAGTTGATGAGGATGTGTATTTTGCGTCTAAAGATGTAAGCTTACTAAATCAGCTCCCACCCGAAGTAATTATTCATCGAGCTAAACAGATAGATGTTTTAGGCAAGTTATCTAAGCCAAGTAATTCAAGCATTCCAAACACTTTGCCGACAAAGCCTGTAAACACTAATACCACAACAGATGAAACTACTTCAATGAAATCAAATCAGTCTAATCAATCATTGTTAAATTTACCATATAAATTCAAGCAAGGCTTATTAAAGCTGCTTAAGAAAACTTTCAAAATAGTCAAGAATCGTCTATTGATACCAGATGACCAAGTATTGTGGTATCGAAGTGCTGTCGAAGTAGGACAAGACGCAATAAAGCAGCACGATATTAAGGCAATATTTTCAACATCAGGGCCTAACACTAATCACCTTGTAGCATATGCACTCAAAAAAGAGACAGGTTTACCTTGGATTGCAGACTTTCGTGACCCGTGGACAGATAATATGCATAGATCAGGGATATGGTGGCGAGAAAAGCTAGAGGCTAAGCTAGAAGCTAGAGTAATTACAAATGCTGATGTAGTTACAACAGTAACTGAGAGTTTTTTTGCAGGTTTTCAGAAAAAGTATGGTTCAATAATTAAACAAGGTGTAGTTATTCACAACGGCTACGATATTGCCGATTATGCATCTAACGACAATACATCTAACGACAATACATCTAATGACAATGATATAACTCTTGCCCAAAAAGCCACAAGCAATAATAATATAATCGAACATATAGAACGAAAAACTCTAAAGTTCGCATACACAGGGATTTTTTACGAGAAGCGTAATCCTAGATTACTCTTACAAGCACTTAAGGAGTTAATTGATGAGAATGTGATAAATCCCGACAATATAGAGCTACATTTTGCCGGAATCTTCGACTATCCTGGGCAAACTGCTAATTGGCAAGCTGTTATAGAGGCCAAATTAGACAAGCAAGTCGTACTCCATGGACAGTTACCGCATAACGAAGCCTTGCAGTTATTATCACAATCCGATGTACTACTTTTGATAGCAGATATGGGTGCCACTGCAGGTGCTTATATACCAGGAAAACTATTCGAATACATTGCTGTCGGAAAACCGATTCTAGCACTTACTCACCTTGGTGAATCATCGGTAATCATCGAATCACTTAATAATGGTCTTATTGTTGACCCTACCTCTTTGAGAGAAATGAAGATAGCGTTAACGAAGCTATATGACAATTGGATAGCAACAGGATTCGCATTTCATATGCCTGCCGACCTCCGAGATAAGACAAAAATATACCAGCGTCACGAGCAAGCTCGCATGCTGGCTTATATTTTAACAGATATTAGAAGCTAAATAGTAGGTAGATTAAAACCCTAATAGATATTGATACGTATAAGACTATACATCAGTAGACACATACAAAAGCTTACCACTTGCTAATTCGACTTGACCATTAGTTAAATCAGTTAGTAATGTGATGAGCTTCTGTTCTTCGCCAGACACAGCCAGAATAGTAAATGTGACTTTATCGGTATATTCTGACCCCGCTACTTGATAACCTTTATTGTGCAGCTCATTTTCTAACTTGCCTACCCATGTGTAATCAACAGTAGCAATAACTTCAGAATGCAAAACATTAAAAATAACTTTAGCTTTATGAATACCTTCAGCAGCCGACTGCCCGTATGCACGAATTAAGCCCCCTGCGCCTAGCATAATTCCACCGAAATATCTAGTCACCACAATTGCTACATTCTTCAGATGCTCCTTCTTAATTACTTCAAGGATCGGTTTTCCTGCAGTTCCGCTTGGCTCTCCATCATCGCTTGCCTTTTGAATATTATCATACTCACCAATCATATATGCAAAGCAATTATGGGTTGCATCCCAATGCTTCTTGCGAATTTGTTCAATAAATAACAGCGCTTCTTTTTCTGCTTCTACAGGTTGAACGTAGCTGATAAATTTGGATTTTTTTATAATAATCGTTTCCTCTGCTGCACTAGCAACAGTTCGATATTCTTTAATTGTAAATCCTGTAGCCATGTTATTGCTCCTTTTACATAAAGTCTCTACATATATTTATATATTTGAATCATCATTTACACATATTAATACATATATTAAGCTGCACATTCAATGTAAACTTTACATTTTAAACTTTACATTTTAAACTTTACATTCAATTTAAGCTTTACATTCAATTTAAGCTCTATATTCAATTTAAGTTCTATATTTAATTTAAGTTCTATATTTAATCATAACACAACATCATTATTTCAAACATTATATTTCAATATTGCAAATTTCGGGAAATTTCGTCGAAAATTAAAATGATAATCTAGGTTACATATAACAACACACAACTGCAAACAAATGCACATAACAACACATAACTACAAATTATTGCCCAGGAAATACAGACATGATAAATTTTCGAAGGACTAATATGCTTGAATATTATTCGACAAACACATATAATTCTAAAGGGATAATGCTTAAATTAAGTAACAATCGATGCTTGTTATATGTGATATGCTTATCGTGAGTTAGATGCTAGCCGTATGCAATATGTTAGAAGTTACTGGAGGTCATTATATGAATCAGCACAACAACTATGACGTAATTATTATAGGTGCAGGTCCAGCGGGGATTTTCTCTGCATATGAAATTGTTAAATTGAATCCGTCAGCTAAAGTGTTGTTGATAGAGAAGGGTAAAGATATAGACAAGCGCAATTGCCCAATGGCTAATAGAGATATACCATGCGCTAACTGTAAACCATATTGCTCAATAATGACAGGCTGGGGCGGTGCAGGGGCATTTAGTGACGGTAAGCTTACACTGACTGCAGATTATGGAGGCTGGCTTGACGAATATCTAGACAGTAAGCAATCGGTTATGAAATATATTAAGTATGTAGATGACATATATCTAAAGTTCGGTGCAACAGAGAAAACTTACGGTGCATACGACGAAAGAGTCGCAGAAATCGAACGCATGGCAGCAACGGCTGATTTGAAGCTAATACCTGCTGAAATTAGGCATTTAGGAACAGAGAATAATTTGGAGATTTTGTCGAAAATACGCGCATATTTAGATGATAAAATTGACTATTTAAGCTCAACATTAGTGGAAGAAATAGTTGTAGAAACAGGCAATAAAATCTCAGGTGTAAGGCTAGTGAATGGGGACATTTACGATGCGACCTTTGTAATTGTTGCACCAGGAAGAGTTGGATCTGAATGGTTTCGCGGCGAATGCACTAGACTAGGTCTTTCATTGAAGAACAACCAAGTTGACATAGGAGTTCGTGTCGAAGTTCCTGCGAGTAGTGTCGAGCATATTACTAAGCATATTTATGAGAGCAAGCTTGTATATTATGGGAAAAAGTTTGATGATTCGATTCGTACGTTTTGCATGAATCCATACGGTGATGTTGTTGTTGAAAATACTGATGGAATAATGACGGTTAATGGACATAGCTATGCTAGCAAGCGTAGTAGAAATACGAATTTTGCACTATTAGTAAGCAATAAATTTACTGAGCCTTTTAATGAGCCTATCACTTATGGTAAATATATTGCTACACTAGCTAATATGCTAGGTGGAACAGTGATTGTTCAAAGGTTAGGGGATCTTAAGCGTGGTAGACGCTCGACGAAGGAGCGAATTGCTAGGGGTCTAGTAACACCGACACTTACTTCAGCTACTCCTGGAGATTTATCATTAGTATTCCCGTATCGACAGCTAACTAACATCATAGAAATGCTAGAAGCATTAGATAAGGTAGCTCCTGGTGTCGGAAGTGAACATACATTGTTGTATGGTGTCGAAGTGAAATTCTATTCATCTCGACCAGAATTGTCGAAAAAACTCGAAACAAATATTGATAATCTATTTGCGATTGGCGACGGTGCAGGAGTAACTAGAGGCTTAGCCCAAGCGGGGGCGAGCGGTATAGTTGTAGCACGGGAAATAGTCAAGAGGATGAAATAAATTTCTTCCAAAACTTTGTATATAGTATATAATTGGTGTACAAAGTATTGAGGGAGGAAAAAGGATGAGCGACAAAATTGAAAAGTTATTGATGCTATTGATTGATAAGGTCGATAACATGGAAGAACGCTTTGAAAAGCGCTTTGATAGGTTAGAAAAACGACTCGATGGTGTAGAAAAACGACTCGATGGTGTAGAAAAGCGACTTGATCGTATTGAAAATGAGAATAAGATGATTCGACAAGCAATTATGGAATTAAGTGAAACTATGGATAATAATTATATTGAACTAAAAAGTGAGATAAAACATCTTACTATGAAACAAGAACGATTTGAGAGATCAGAAAAGACTATTATTCAAGAAGAGAAGTCAGAATACGACCCTGATTAACTAGTTTTAAGACTAAAGCAACAAGCAAAATGGCACTCACCTATGGAGTGCCATTTTGCTACTGTTTGTTACTGCTATTGCAAGTTATATTGCATTGCTTGTTGTGCTACTGTTGTTCATATGGCGAAGCATCAACATTATTCTTTAGTATAGTTAATCGTAGTTCTAGAAGTCTAATTTCAAGGTCAGACAGCTCACTTCTCGCATCTGCATCAGTTAATGCATGCTCAATATCCTCAAGCTGGCGTAATTCTCGCTGTACAATTTGCTTCTCAATCGCAAGTGGATTAGTTAATTGAATGCTCTCGTCGTTATATTTCCAGAATCGGAAATACGTCGTCTGCTGCATAGTGCCAGCGCCAGGAATCGGCATAAGTGTTTCTACATTATATTGATAAATGTAAGGCTCATCCTTGCCTATCCAGATACTCCACTCCATGGCGGTATTATCTTCTCGAATTGTGAATTCTACCTTATCGCATAGAACGCCTAATATCAGTTCCTCTTTAGTAATCACAGGCAGCTTTACAACATTATAAACACCGAACTCGCTATTTGCTTTATTAAGACTTAGTAGCCTATTAAGCTCGCTAAATGGAGCATCCATATTCATTCTTTCACCAATAGAGCGATTTTGCTCAGCTTTTTCATTTCCGTATCTTCCTATCCAATCAACAGGAAAACCAGCCTCATTAACTAAACGCTGCCACATAGAATCTTCCTGAATATATATATGATCGCCAGATTCATAGTAACTAAATGGTTGTCCAAGCATGCGAGCGTTAATAAGTATGCCATTGCGAACATTATTACTAGCATTATTATTTGCATTATTATTTGCATCATTATTTTCAGTGTCATTATCATTGTCATTTTCTAAGCTAGTTTGTTCTATATTCTCACGCACAACAATACCTTCATACATACTGTTAGTTTGGCGCTTTTGTACCTTAGTTGCGACCCACCCACTATACCAGAACCGTTTACCGTGTTCATTCGTATAATTAATCGCAGTTGTCAGATAATTGTTCCACTCGTCGTTTGTAAATTGCTTATTTATGTTAGTATCGTTATTAGTGTTAGTATCGTTATTAGTGTTAGTATCGTTATTGGCGCCATTATTAGAAGTGTTAGGTATTTCATCGGTAACATAATTTGACGATATAATAACAGGTGCACCCATAGCGCTAACGTGGCTATTATCTGAGACACTATAGAAGGATAAACCTGTGAATATAACTAAGACACAGCCAACGAGAATATCCTTTTTCATATTTTTAATACTATAGCTATGAACTCGATAACCACCAACTAGCATAAAGCCTAACCCAGCCAAAATCCACGCAATTTGTTGAACTGGTAAACCATGCTCACTTAAGACAATGAATTGATGATCACGAAAATATGACGCTACGATTTCCTTCGCCCCATCTTCAGTAACATCCCCGGCACGTACGTTAATAACAGTATTACTAGTTCTCCACACAGGTTGTAATACATACTCAATATTGTTATTGTTAAGCGAATTTAAGCCTTCTTGTGAATCTTGATCTTTTTGTAATTTTGAGTTTTTGACTGTTGTGGCATGAAACTCATAGGCTGTAAGATATCTTCTCGCCTCATTACGCTTGTAGCTCTGACTTAATGCAAGGATCAAGCCATCGTCTGTCACCGTTTCAAATCGGAAAATATCATCCTGTGCTACCCATAACTGTTCCCAATCATACATAAGTGTATTATTTTTATTAGAAAATGCATTAGGTACTAATCGTAGCACTTGCGATGGTGTTGCAGATATTAGCACTTCGCTAATCCCGTCATTAGTAATATCTGCTAAAATAAATTCGCCATTAGCAACTTCACGTAACATTTCTGGAGTTAATTTTGCTACCATAACCCATGAATCAGAGCGGAATTGATAAACTTCAAGACCATCACGATACACAACTAATTCGGGAATTTCCGAAAATTGAGTATGCGTATCTGAATTAGTTAACTTAGCTTGCCCGATTATTAATGCACCTTCGGATTCTAACTGCTTGATTAACTGTACTAATAGCATACTGTGCTTATCTGCGGAATTATTATTGGAATTACTAATAGAATTATTATCTATCGCTGCTTTATCGGCATTTATAAGCTGATTCCAACTAGCTGCTTGCTGGTTTATGTTATCACGGCTTAATTCTAAAGCTTTAAATGGTGTCTTGCCAAACGGCAGCAATGATTGGATCAAATGCAATCGGTCAACCTTAGGTACTAAGATTTCATATACACTGCCAATTTCCGCATTATCCACAGAAACGTCAAAGTTATCAACATTACCCACAACAGGCACACTTGCGTTAGCCAAATCCCACTGTAGCTGGCTCAAATATGAAGGCTTTATCCACAGATTATCCACATCATCCACAGAAATCTCATCTTCCAGACTGTGAAAGAAGTCCATTTGCAGCATACCCTGCGATAATAGCTCCTTGCGAATATCAGTGTACCTGTGGATAAAGCTTTCACCGTTAGCCCATTGCATTCCATAATAAGGGAATCCTACATAGTCACGCACTACGTGCTGTAATATTTGCTGCTGATAACGGCTATCGCTTCCAATTTCTACGAAACTACCATCAGAATTTTTTGTATTTTTATCTTGATACTGAAAAACTAGATATCGGTTCGGCTCAATCTGCATTGGAGCTCGCCCAGGTTTTGTAATTGTGTTACCTATTTTATTATTATAATCAGGATTACTACTCGATATATTTTCAGTATCCTCATCTAATACTAAATCATCCTCAGTAAACCCCTGCGTAATAATCTCTAGATGTCCATCGCCTGTTACATCTGCTAGCTGTAATGGGAAATAGTCAACATTAGTATCAACAAACAGCTTAGGGCTCTTATATAAGACTTGGAATTTTTTTGCGAAAAATAGTTCCTCTTGATCGAACAAGCTGAATAACAATCCGCCAACTATACTTAATGTCAAAATATGAGCAAATCGCACTTTGCCAGTAATAAGGCGAGTAACTATATAAAACACTACCATCAAACAGACAAATGCAAGCAGCTGTTGCCATAATGGCTTATAGCCTACGTGATACAAGCCACGCACTAACAGTAGATATCCGACAAACATCACACCACCATATAAGCGCTTATCCTTAGGCAGCAACCACACTAATAATGCTAACAACATTATAGTTGCAAATACTCCATTCACACCATAATCCAAGAAAAGCGGAAACACTATAAAATGATAAAACACAAACGAAATGACTGCGAATATTACTAATAAGCTGTAGATCATGAGTTTGCCGTGATAGCTTCCTACTGTTGATGATTTTGATAATCTTGATGATGTTGAAGTTATTGATGTGTTTGTATTTTTATGCTTCATTGCTGGTCACCTCCTTATCTGATGTACTTGTCAGTTGCTGCTCTGTACCAGTATTGAAGTTTTGATTATTATCAGCTTGCATTTGATTTTGTTCCGGAAGCTGCTTCTGAAGTTGTTTTTGTAATGGCAAGCTTAGTAGAATTCCTGCAGTAAGCCAGAATAAAACATTCATAAATGGAACCTCGAAAATGTTCTCCACGCCATTATGAAGTATTACAGCTAGTAATCCGCCAAATAAACCTGCAGCAATAAATCGAAACTCACTATCCCAAACTTTCTTCCATGCTTGATAACCGTTTTTAAGGAGTGCACCAACTAGCCATAGGAAAAGGCTAATACCCACAAGCCCCATCTCTGCCCAAGTTTTTGCATAATAGTTATCTACATATATTGTACCGAAATGCCTCGCTCCGACTGCTCCGCCGTATTGTCCAAGCCCTGCGCCAAAAAACGGTTCATGCCGCATCCTATCAAAAGCATTAAGCCAGCGTGTTATGCGACCGCCTTGGGAACTTTTTTCAAAATACTCAGGCGAAAACACATAAACTAGTCGCTCGACAACTGTTGGCGCCAAAATATAAACTGCACCCACGCCAATAATCGCTAGTCCGACAACAACAAACAGCATCCGTCTATCGTACATAAGCGAGATTATAACTGCTACCAGCGCCATTGATGCACCGAATGCCAGTAAAGCACCTCGTGAGAAGGTCAACAGTAGACATAACGCCATTACAGCAGCCGCACCCAAGAAGAATAAGCATAATAGCAGCTGAACTTTATTATTAGAGAATATCTTTGCTAATTTTGATGTTCCTATAGTATCTAACTTAGATGAATTGGTGTGATATGGGCTGATATTATCTGAATTGTCAAAGCTGAATGTTAAAAATAGTTTAGTTTTATTGAAAAGTTGAGATAGCTGCAAATGCCACAGAGATAATCCAACCGAAATAAATGTAGCGAATGCCATATAACTTCCCAACACATTCGGACTACCGACTATTGAGAACGCTCTTGTCCGTACATTTTCACCTGCATCTACCCAGTTGCCAGGCATTGGCACACCTGCAATGTATTGATAGACACCATGTAAGCCCATCAGCAGACCAATTCCTACCATAATATATAGCATCGTAAGCATATGTACTCTGTTTCTTAATAAGAAGAAAGCAGCGAAAAAGGCAAATATATATTGAAAAGACGCTCGAAAACCTTCAATGCCAATAGCGAAGTATGGCAAGTCCAAAAATATCA
>Ga0265293_10009077_pt1 | contig 14438 bp, 11 predicted proteins | sample Munlanlewell138R_FD_192505 | JGI IMG/M metagenome (GOLD analysis project Ga0265293, IMG submission 192505) | Leachate microbial communities from a municipal landfill in Southern Ontario, Canada - Leachate well 138R | ecosystem: Engineered > Solid waste > Landfill > Unclassified | place: Canada...
TCGTAGAATTGATCGTTACCGAAACAGCCCCTGCTATCCGGCATGCAACCGCCACCGCCCAGAGCAAAGAGGCGCTCCTCGAAACGGGTCTGCGCCTCCAGGTGCCCGGCTATCTCGAATCCGGGGAAAAGATACGGGTCGATACGCGCGATGGCAGGTTTGTGTCGCGGGCGTAAGTCCGCACTTCTTCAGATATAAAACCAAAGACGAGAACAGCCGCCCGAAACCGGGCGGCTTTTCTGTTGCGGAATGCAATCGACGCCTAAAAGTCCGCCGTCCGACGTTTCACCCCCTGCAGAATTCCGCTGCAGAGCGCGCCGGCGCCACCGAGAATGCCGACACTGCCGGCCAGCATTTCGTAAACAGGGCCGAGGCTGGCCCCGGCCGTGCGCAGCAGCAGGTACAGAAAAAATGTGGCGAAAACCAGTTGCAGGATGCGGTTGAGCTGCAAGGCGGCAATACAGAGAATTAAGGTGAACAGGCACCAGACCCCCAGATAAGCGGTCATGGCGGACGGATCGGGAAGTTGGCCGAAGCCGGCGCGTGGCAGGATGGTCAAAGCGATGAGGGAAAGCCAGAACAGACCGTAGGCGGTGAAGGCGGTGGCGGCAAAGATGCGGTTTCGACGCCATTCATAGACCCCGACGACGACCTGCCCGGCCGCACCGTAAAAAATTCCCAGGGCAAGCACCGGAGCGCTCAAGGGAAAGATGCCGATGCTGTAGAAATTGAACAAAAGAAAAGTCAGACCGAAGAAACCCAGCCCCAGTGTGGCCGGAGGCGCCGAACCTTCGGCCAAATCGGGTGCGGTTGCTATGGGTGAAGCGGGCCGAAGAGGCATCTTAGCAGGCTCCCGTTGGAAGAAGGTGAGGCCCAGCAGTCCCTCAACCACCCTGGACCTCACCCTGAAAGGAGTAACGATATCGAGAAAGAGCAAATAGTATACCAGAGACCACAAGATACCGTCAGAGCAGGAGAAAGCAGGCAGGTCGGGAGTTTGGCAAGAGGGGTTTGCTGGTGGCGATTCGCATCGGTGCGAAAAATAGAAGCAAGCGCCCCGCCCCGGCAGGGATGAAAGTCGCCGGATCGTGGCTGACTGGCTGGCGAGGAGGAATCTTTGCGGCCATGCAAATGCTTTTTTTGCAAATCCGCGAAAAACCAGCTCAGGTAAAATCCTCTTTGCGCAGGTCGTATTTTTTCAACTTGCGGTAGATGGTGGCCATGTTCATTCCCGCTTCCCTGGCGGCAGCCTCGACGTTGCCTCCCGCCCGTTGCAGCAGATCTTTTAGATAATCGACTTCAAACCGGGACAATGCGGCGCTGTAGTCGCTTTCCTCGCCGGCAACCGGCCGCTCGTCGGCGGCGGTTTCCGGCAGGTCGACAAACTGGGCAAGGACGGATAAAGAGATGTAGTCAGCGGTCTCGATCGCCAGGCAGGCTTCAATGACATTGCTCAACTGCCGTATGTTGCCCGGCCAGGGAAAATTGACCGCGACGTGCAACGCCTCCGACGAAAAGCCTTTGACGGCGGTGCCGAATTTCTTATTCTGTTGTTTGATGAAATGCGCCGCCAACAGGGGAATGTCTTCCCGGCGCTGCCGCAGGGGCGGCAAATGCAGATTGACCACATTGAGGCGGTAGAAGAGATCCTCGCGAAAGGCGCCGCTTTTCACCTCTGCCTGCAGGTCGGAATTGGTGGCCGAGAGGATGCGCACATCGACCTTGGTCGGCCGCGATTCGCCGAGGCGCAAAAATTCCTTCTCCTGCAAAAAGCGCAGCAGCGTTTTTTGCACGTTCATCGGCAAGTTGCCCACTTCGTCGAGAAAAAGAGTGCCGCCGTTCGCCGCCGCCAGCAGGCCCTGACGATTTTCCCCCGCCCCGGTGAAAGCCCCTTTTTTGTGACCGAACAGTTCACTTTCGAGCAGCGATTCCGGCAGAGCGCCACAATTGATGGCGACAAAGCGCCCTTCGCGCCGCGGTGAATTATAATGGATCGCCTGGGCTATGAGCTCTTTGCCCGTCCCCGATTCGCCGGTGATCAGCACCGAAGTATCGCGGATGGCGATCTTCCCCGCCTTCTCCAGCAACGTCTTGAGGCCGGCGGTGGCGCCGATGATATTGTCGAAGCAGAATTTTCCGGAAAGTTCCTGGCGCAGTTCGCGATTTTCCTCGAGCAGTTCCGTATGCTGAAGGGCATTCTTCACCCGGTAAAGCAGTTCGTCGGGCTCAAAGGGTTTGGTCAGCATGTCGTAGGCGCCGTTGCGTAGCGCCTGGATCGACATTTCCACAGTGGCAAAAGCGGTAATCATGATCACCGGCAAAGTGGGCGATTTGGTCCGGATCAACCGCAACACCTCCAGTCCGTCGATTCCCGGCATCTTGATGTCGGTAACCACCAGATCCCAGTCCTCCGGCCGAAATTCCGCCATCGCCGTCACCGGATGGGTATAGGCGCGGACCGCATAGCCACGATCGGTCAGCACCGCCTCCATCATTCGGCACAGACCCTCCTCGTTGTCGATCAGCATGATGCGCTTGCTCATGGGTAATTATCCTCCTCCCGGCGCAGCGGCAGCCGGACGGTCACCGTCGTCCCTTTGCCCACTTTGCTGTCCATGACAATCCGGCCGTGATGCTGCTCGATGATTTGCCGGGTAATGGCCAGACCGAGACCGGTTCCTTTCGGCTTGGTGGTGAAGAATGGCTCGAAGATGCGCTCGAGATCCTCCTCCGGTATTCCCGCCCCGTTGTCGATAAAAGAGATGTCCAGATAGCCGTCCTCGGCCAGGGCGGTGCCGACCACCAGACGGCCCGCTTCCCGCATGGCGGCGCCGGCATTCAGCAGCAAATTGATCGCCACCTGCCGCAGTTGATCGCCATCGACCTCGACGCTCGGCAAAGCGGGTGCAAAGTCGCAGACAATGGCCACATGGTGCAGATCGACATGATTGGTCGCAAAATCGACGATCTGCGCCAGCAGTTCATTAATATCGGTGCAGGACGGGGCCGGTTTCGGCGTGCGTGCATAGGAGAGCAGATCCTGGACGATCTTCTTGCAGCGTTTGCTCTCGCGTTTGATTTCATGGATGTACTTGAAATTCGGATCGCTTTCGCCGATCTTCTGCTCCAGATAGCTAGCATAGCCGAGAATCACCCCGAGCGGGTTGTTGATCTCGTGCGCCACCCCCGAGGAGAGCACCCCCAGGGATGCCATTTTGCCCTGCTGCGCCAGGGTTGCCTCCATCTCCTGGTTGCGGCGGATGATGCCGATCATCCGGTTGAAGGCGGTGGCCAACTCCCCCAGCTCATCATTGCTCTCGACCTGCATCTGCTGGTCGAGACGCCCCTGCTTGACCCGGCGGATGACCTCCATCATGTGGTGGATCGGCTCGGTAAGGATTTTCGAGGCGAGAAAGACCAGAACGGTGGCGATGATCCCGATCACCAGTGGCAACAGCAGGATGCTGGCGCCGATGCGCCACTTGATCAGGTTGGCCTCCTGATAGAATTCGTCCTCATACGCGCTGACCGCCACAATCCAGTCCCAGGGGGCAAAGTAACGGTAGCGGGTGATTTTCATCCGCGGCGCGGCATCTCCGGAACCTTTCCACGGATACTGGATCCAGCCTTCTTTTTTCACCGCCATCTCGCGAATGAAGGAGCGGCCGGCGGCATCCTGGGCGTCCAGGATATTCTGCCCTTCGGCGTCGGGGTGAATGGTCGGGGCGCCCAGGCGGTTCATGCAGAAGATATAGCCGGTCTGTCCCACTTTTTTCGACTTGATTTTGTTCCTCAACTCGGCCAGCGAGCGCTGTTCGAATTCGAGATCCTCGTACGTCTCCTCCAGATAGCCGCCGACGGCGATAATCCAGTCCCACTGCGGAAAGTAGGTGTAGGCGACGATCTTGCGCCGCGGGAACGTGTCGCCAAGCGTCGCGTTGCGCCAGGGATAGATGCTGTAGAGAACCTCCCCGGGTTGCGATTGAACCGCCGCCTGACACATGCTGCGGATAAAGCGGCGGCCGTCCTCGTCCCGTTCGTCGTAGATATTCTCGCCCTCGCGGGCGATATGGACCGTCAGATCCCCCTTGCTGGTCATGGCATAGATGTAGCCCGACTGACCGACGCTGACCCGCTTGAGCGCCTTGCGCGCCTCCGCCTTGGCCGTCTCCAGAGAAATACCACCGCCGGCATACTGATGGTGCTGCCCTTCCACCAGATTGTAGGCAAGAGTGGTGAGGGTGGCCAACTCGGCGCGGACCGTCTCTTTCTTATCCTCCCTGTACACCTGAAACTGCTGATAATGCGCATCGAGCAGATCGATGGTAAAGCGGGCCATGTGGTCCAGATCGTCTTTGCTGATCTGCGTGATGCCGCGGTACGCCTGACGGGTGGCAATAGTGCCGATGATGGTGCCGATCAGAAAAATCGGCAGGATGACCAGGGGCAGAACCACCACCAGCATCTTCCAGCGCAGTTTAAGATTGTTGACGAAACCGAAAAGGAATCTGTTCATGGCCGCAAGGACAAGAGTGAAAGCTTTCTTAGAATCCGCAAGGTTAGCTTTATCCGGCGCAAAAGGCAAGGGGCTGGTTTTAAATCGGTGCTTGGGCGGCGGTCTTTCAGGCAGGCCTGTCCGGTTCGATCACATCCGGCAGAGTGAAGGTGCGCCGGTAGTGGTGGATTTCAATGATGGCGATTTTAATGGCGCTTACCACCGGCACGGCGATTATCATCCCGAGAACGCCATAAAGCTTCCCCCCCATGACAATGGCCACGATAACCAGCAACGGATGTAGATTGGAAACCCGCGAGATCAAAATGGGGATGAGGATGAAGTTATCGACGATAACCTGGGCGATGGGAAAGTAGACGATGAGAATCCACCAGAACTGCGGTCCGAGGCCGAGATCGACCAAGGCGATGAGCAACCCGGGGATCATGCCGATAATCGGCCCGATATAGGGCACCAGATTGGTCACTCCGGCGAAAACCCCCAACAACAGGGTATAGCGAATATCGGTGAACGACAGGCCGATGGCGACCACCACGCCGACGATAAAAGCCTCGATGATGCGCCCGCGGATGAAATGCGCCGTTTGCCGGCCGATCAGGGAGACAAGGTCGTGCACCATTTCGAAATGGCGATTGGGCGCCAGAGCGATGCATCGGCGCAGGATCTGCTCCCCGTCGCGCAGGAAAAAGAAGGTAAATAAGGGCAGCAGAAGGAAAATGCTGCCGATGCGCAGGGCCGACTTCGGGGTTGCCACCAGAATATCCGCCACCAGCAACTCGGCCATGGTCCGCACCCGAGCCGATAAATTGTAATTATCGAGAAAAGGCAGATGCTCGTGCAGATATCCCTGCACCGACTTGGATAATTCGATCAATCGCGCTGTGTAGCGGGGAAGGTCTTCCTGCAACGACTGCCACATGCCCTGCCCATGCGGCAGGAGCCAGCTGAAAACGGCGATAAAGACCAGTGCGAGCAGGGAATAGATGATAAAAATACAGGTGCTGCGCCCAATCTTTTCCCGTTCGATCACATCGATAATCGGATTCAGCAGAAAAGTGGCCACCAATGACAGCAGAAGAGGCAAAAAAAGACCGGCAGTAGCCTCTTGAATCAGCACAAACATTTTTGAAACAGAAGAAAAAATGGCCAGGCCGGTGGCAATGGCCGCGGTCAAGGCGAGAAACAGCAGGAGCATCTGCACCCGGTTGAAATTATTACTCTGACCCGAGTTCGCCATTTCAGTTCTCACGCACGGCGGTTTCCAGAGCCGCCTTGAGCCGGCGAATCTCCTGCCCCGCCGCTTGCAGGCGCTCGCTGACGATACGGGTTACCCCCATCAGCACCTTGCTGGCGACCATCGGGTGTTTGCGCACCGTCTCCAATAAATCCGCGCGGAACAGGCCGATCAATTCCGAATTTTCCTGCACCCGAACCGATGCGGTGCGCAAAGCCGGGGCGGTAAGGGTCGTTTCGCCGAAAAAATCTCCCGGTCCAAGCACCGCCAGCTCCGATTCCCGGCCGTTTTTTTCGCGGATGAAGATGCGCACGCCGCCGCTGCGGATGACATACATCCCCGAGCCCGGATCGCCTTCTTCGAAGACAATTTCGCCCTCTTTATAGCGGCGACTATGAACCAGCGATTCGACGACAGCCAGTTCGCGGCCCTTGAGTTCGGCGAATACCGGTACGGTCTTTAAAAACCAGGAGAGGGAATCCTCCTCCCGCCGGCGAAAAATGTTGCTCCATAAGGGATTCACGACATAACTCCAGGAAACCGGGACTTGGATTGGGAAATAAAAAAACAACGGTTGATTATACCATCAGGGCCAACGAAGACCAGAAAAATCGCGTCTCCCGACAGGCCGATCGCTACCGGCGCGAGGGTCGTTACCGGAAAACTTCTGGTTCCGTATCGTCGACCTGGGTTATCCTTTGGCGATGTTCGAATTCGATCCGAAAAAATTCTCCACCGGCTGCGGCGTTTATCTCATGAAAGGTGGCGACGACGGCGCGGTGCTCTATGTCGGCAAGGCGAAAAACCTGCGCAGCCGCTTGCGCACCTATTTCGCCACCAGCGGTGGCGACGGGCGGGCGCATATCCGCTTTCTCCTCTCCCGGGTGCGCGAGATCGAGACGATCCTCACCGATACGGAGAAGGAGGCGCTGCTGCTGGAAAACACCCTGATCAAGAAGTACCGCCCCCGCTACAACATCAATCTGCGCGACGACAAGACGTACGTGTCGCTGCGCCTTGATCCGCGCGAGGAATTTCCCCATCTGCAGATCACCCGCCGGGTGCGCCGCGACGGCGCCCTCTATTTCGGACCCTACTCCTCGGCCGGCGCGGTGCGCGAAACGCTGAAAGAAATCTACCGCATCTTTCCCTTGCGGCACTACCCCCTGGCCCATTGCCGGCGACGCAGCCGGCCCTGTCTGTTTCACCAGATCGGCCAATGCAGCGCCCCCTGCCACGGCGCCATCAGCGCCGCCGATTATGGAGAACTGGTCAAGGGAGTGGTCGCTTTTCTCGCCGGCCGGGAAAAGGAGGTTCTAGATCTGCTGCGACAGCGGATGACGACGGCGGCGGCGCAGATGCGTTTCGAGGAGGCGGCGCGCCGGCGCGACCAGATCCGCGCCATCGAGCAGACGGTGGAAAAACAGAAGGTGTCCGAGGCCGGCGGCGGCGATCAGGACGTGCTCGGATTGCACCGCGAGGGGGGCGAGGTGGAGGTGGCCCTGCTTTTTATCCGTCAGGGCAAATTGATCGGCCACCGCAGTTATCCTCTGGAATGGCGGATGGACGAGGGCGAACTGCTTTCCTCCTTTCTGCAGCAGTATTACGGACGCGAGGTGTTCATCCCCGACCAGTTGCTTCTGCCCTTTCTCCCCGAGGACGCCGAAACAATCGGCGAATGGCTCTCCGAGCGCAAAGGGAAAAAGGTGCAGGTTCTCGCTCCGCAACGCGGCGGCCGGGTGCAGCTGGTGGTCATGGCAGTGCGCAACGCCGTGGAGGCCTTTCGCGAACGGGGAAGTCGGCGCGAGGCGCGGCAGGGGGTTTTGGAGGAAATTCGCGAGAAGATGCACCTGGCGCGCCTGCCGCGCCGGGTGGAATGTTTCGATATTTCAAACGTGCAGGGAAATTTCAGCGTCGGCAGCATGGCGGTGCTGTGCGATGGGGAGCCGGCCCGGGGGGAGTACCGCCACTTCCGCATCCGCACGGTGACCGGCAGCGACGACTTCGCCTCCTTGTACGAGGTGCTCAAGCGGCGCCTCGTTCGCGGAATCGCCGAAGAGCAGCTGCCCGACTGCATCCTCATCGACGGCGGCAAGGGGCAGCTCTCGGTCGTCACCACGGTGTTGACGGAGTTGGGGCTTGGCGAACGAATCGACGCGGTCGGCATCGCCAAAAGCCGGGTGCTGGCCAATGTGCGGGGCAAAGCGGTGGAGCGCAGCGAAGAGCGTTTTTTTCTCCCCGGACGTAAAAATCCGGTATTGCTGCGCGGCGGCTCGCCCGCCCTGTTCATGCTGGAACGGCTGCGCGACGAGGCGCACCGCTTCGCCATCACCTACCACCGCAAGCTGCGCGGCAAGGCGGCTTTGCAGTCGCCACTGGAGGAGATCCCCGGTGTCGGGCCGTCCCGCCGCCGCGCCCTGCTGAAACACTTCGGCAGCCTGAAGAAGGTCCGCGAGGCGAGCCGGGAAGAGCTCCTCGCCGTTCCCGGCCTGCCGCAAACCCTCGCCGAAACGATCTTCACCGCCCTGCATTCCGGCCGTGATTGGTGATTGGTGATCCGTCACCCGTCACAAGCGCCGACAAAAAATAAAAAACGCAGAAAAAAAGCCTCCGGCTGTTGCGCCGGAAGCTTTCGGATTCCGAATTCAGAATGGTCTTTATTCGACCTTTATTTTGGCGTCCTCAACGATGACGGCGTATTTGTAGCCGTAGCCGAAATCCTTATCGGTGGTCAGCTTGCCGGTGACCAGGACAGTGTCGCCCACTTTGACGGTTTCGCTGGTGGTGACGGTCAGATCGTTGGCATCGGCCGCGCCGGTGCCGTCCTGCACATGCAGCCAGTTTTTGCCCATGATCTCCGGGCTGAACTTGACAACTTTGCCGCGCACGACGACGTCCTTGCCCGCCAATTTATCTTTGCCGGTGAAAATTTCGCCGACGGTTGCGCCGCCTTCAGCCTTTTTCAGGCCGGAGAAATCGACATCGGCAGCCTTGTTTTGAACCGGCGGATGCCCTTGCGGCATTCCGGCGTCGGCTTGCATCGCCTGCGCGCCGCCGACCAGAACGGTATCGACGAAATAGATTTTTTCGAAGGTGCGGTCAAGGGTTTTGCTGTGGTGCTCGGTCATCAGCATCCCCTCCGGAACCACTACCGGGTCGCCGATGGCGACGGCGAATTCGGGGGCGGCCGCCCAGATTTTTTCCGATCCGGTGTCGACCTGCACATAGGTGTAGCCGCCGGCATTCATCGTTTCGACAACATTGCCGGTTTTTCCGGCTGCGGCCGGGGCGGCTTGGGCGTTGGCTGGTTTTTCGGCCACTTGCTGGGTTTGCTCTTTACAGCCGACAATCAGGGCCAAGGAAGCCATAACGAAGATGATCTGTTTTTTCACGAAAATTCCTCCAGATGCTTTGATATGGGCGGGCGCGAACCCGACCGGGGTTGGACGGGCTGAAAATCGTGAAACAATAGCATACTTCCGAAGGCCAATACAATACCTCACAGACCCTATTGTTAAAAAATTTTATTTTCCAGCGCGCCCTGCCAACAATCCTTTCTCAGCGACGCAGTTTTTTTTAATTGATCTGGACTTGCATGGGTTCAGCTGGTATTTTTTACGGCACCGTATACGAACAAACCTGCCTCTATATCCATGATGAGCAAAGGAGAACGCAAGATGGGCGACAAGGTGCATTTCAGCGAACTCGGTCTGGTAAATACCCGGGACATGTTCAGCAAAGCGGTCAGCGGCGGCTACGCCATCCCGGCCTACAACTTCAACAATCTTGAGCAATTGCAGGCCATCGTCACCGCCTGCGCCGAAACCGGTTCGCCGGTCATTGTGCAGGTGAGCAAGGGTGCGCGCAATTATGCCAACGAAACGATGCTGCGCTACATGGCGATGGGAGCGGTCAAGATGGCCCGGGAGATGGGAGCGAATATCCCCATAGCCCTGCATCTGGACCACGGCGACACCCTTGAACTGTGCAAATCCTGCGTCGATTCGGGATTTTCCTCGGTGATGATCGACGGTTCGCATCTGCCCTATGCCGAAAATATCGCCTTGACCCGACAGGTCGTCGAGTATGCCCATGCCCATGATGTCACCGTCGAGGGAGAACTCGGGGTGCTGGCAGGCATCGAGGATGAGGTGGTCGCCGAGAAATCGACCTACACCCGTCCGGAGGAAGTTGAAGATTTCGTCAAAAAGACCGGGGTCGATTCCCTCGCCATTTCCATCGGCACCAGCCACGGCGCGTTTAAATTCAAGATCAAGGAAGGGGAAGTGGTTCCCGAGTTGCGCTTCGACATTCTAAAAGAGATCGAGCGGCGCATTCCCGGCTTCCCCATCGTCCTGCACGGCGCTTCCAGCGTCGTCCAGGAATACGTGCATCTCATCAATCAGTACGGCGGCAAAATGGAAGGGGCGGTCGGCATTCCCGAGGAGCAGTTGCGCCAGGCGGCGGCCAGCGCCGTTTGCAAGATCAATATCGATTCCGACGGACGGCTGGCAATGACCGCCAAAATCCGCGAGCACCTGACGAAAAACCCCGGGGAATTCGATCCGCGCAAATACCTGGGGGATGCGCGCAAGGAACTGGTCAAACTGATCAAGCACAAAAACCAGGCCGTTCTCGGCAGCGCCGGCCGGGCCTGAGAGATTTAGCGCATCGGTGGCAAGGGACCGCGGGGATGCTCGCGGTCCCTTTTTTATGTCCGAAAAACTGACCTTTATGGTCAACTATTCTCCCATTTGCTATAATTTTGCCAGGGCGAAAGGGGACAGCACTCCCGCGGGGAAGTCGGGCTTCCCGTTGCCAAACCACAGAGGGTGCGAAAAAATATGAACAAACATCCGAATGAGTTCACTCGCAGACTGATCCACAACTATTTTGATAAACGCAAGCTGGAAGTGGTCGTCAATGCCGTCGATCAGGGCTACGTCATCTTTTTTCGTCACTTCAGCGCCACCGAGGCCTGCAACATCAATGACCCATCCGGGCGCCTGCTCTACGACGATTTCCAGGATCTGTGGCGCCTGTACTGGATGAGCGGGCATCTTCGCTGGCACCTTTACGATCGCTATCCGCAGATCTCTCCGGCGCTGGACGAAATGCTCAGTGAACATGCCGGAGACTTGTTCCGCAAGGTTTTATAGGGGACGCCGTGCAGATTGTCGGGCGAAGAACAAAAAAACTCCCCTCGCAGGTGCATAAGGGGAGTTCGGAAGTTATGGTGCGCCGGCGGCGGGCAGGAGTCAGGGTGCGGATTCTGTCGTTTCGGGAAAGGACGCCTCAACAGGCATTTTCTCGCCGTTGCGCTCAATTTCCAGGATCATGCGGTCGCCGGGACGCTTCTGGCGGACGGCGTAGACCACATCCAAGCTTTCCGTTACCGGAACGGCATCGACGGAGAGAACGCGATCTCCTTTCAGCAGACCGCTTTCCGCCGCCACCGAATCGGGCAACACCCCTTCCACCAGAACTTCGCCGGTGGCGTTTTCGTTGAGCATGACGCCCAGGCGCACCGGCGGCTCCTCCAGGCTTTCATAGCGGGTGTGAACAAGAAAATGGTAGGGAACCATCGGAAACGAGGGCGTCTCCACATCCATCAAACGGTCCTGTTTATCGGCTGGTATCTCGATTTCCGTTGCGCCGACCAGGCTGTAGGAAATCGGCAGACGGCGAAAAACCCGCCGCGGGATGCCAAAGCCGTGGCGAACGTGATTGCCGCCGGCGACGACCACCATACGCACCTGTTCCCGGCCTTGCAGGTAACCGGCGATATTGGCCGCCATCGTTTCGTCCCACAAGGTCTGCACTCGTAAAAAGCCCTCCATATTGCCTCCCCCATGGGCATGGCCGCCGTAAATGCTCGCGGTCAACGCCTTCTGATACGGATCGGCCAGGTCGAGTTCGGGGATCGCCGCCTGTTCTGCCGGCGAGAGTTCGGCGACCGGACTTCCTCCGACCGCCCTGACCAGGGATTTTTCCGCATTCAGGGCGACGATGGGGATCCGGTTTTCCCGGGCGAAGAGCAGGAGATCCCGGTAGTACGCGAAATCCAGCCGCCAGTTCCGGTTCCAGGCCGAGTCCTTGAGGAATTGCTTCTCCGTCAGTACGCCGGTCACCCAGCCGTTGAGAGCCGCCTGCTGCGACGGCACGAACATCTCCATCCCCAGCGCCACCTGCCCGGGCCAGCGCGCGTGCATTGCCCGAAGAACCGCGAGTTCCAGGCGGTGCGACGCCGGATTGTCATGGGTTTCGCCAACATAGGCGATGCGCGAATCGGCGACCACTTGCAGCATCTGCTCTTCACTGACGAAGATTCCCGTCGGCAGATGCAGGATATCGCCGACGACCGGCGGCCGGGAGGGAGGATACGGGGTTTCTGGATGGCCGAGGGTGGCGGGCGGGGCGGGTTGGCCCGAAGCACAGGCGGACATCAGGACTCCGGTGAGCATGAGCGGCAGAAAACGGCTGAGAAGGGTCATGACATCCTTTTCCGAAGGTGCGCCGAATCAGAAGATATTTTTTGAGTAGAAGATCTCGGTCATTTCCTGTTTGAGACTTTTCTTGATCCGCGTCCGCTCCTCATCGGTGAAGTCCGAGGAGGCGGCGGCGAACAGGTAATTGTCGAGATTGAAATCCTTCAGCAGCATCTTGGTGTGAAACAGGTTCTCCTGGTAGATATTGATGTCCACCGTCTGGTACAGATCGAGAATCATCTTGTCGACCCACTGTTGAATCGAAAAAATGCGGTGATCGATGTAATGCTTGTGCCCCTTGACGTCGCGGGTAAACCCCCGCACTTTGTAATCGAGCAGGACGATATCCGATTCGAAGGAGCGGATCAGATGATTCAGCGCCTTCAGCGGACTGATCTTGCCGCAGGTGGAGATATCGACATCGACCCGGAAGGTGGAAACCCCGGTGCGGGAGTCGGTTTCTGGGTAAGTGTGGATGCACAGATGGCTCTTGTCAAGGTGCGCCAAAGCCATTTCCGGCTTCGGATCGACGGGCTCCTCGGCGATCAGCACCGTAACGCTGGCCCCCATCGGATCGTAATCCTGACTGGCGACATTGAGGATGTTGGCGCCGATGATGTCGGCCACCTCGTGCAGAATATCGACCAGGCGCTGCGAGTTGTATTCCTCGTCGATATACTCCAGATACTCCTTGCGCGCCTGCGGCGAGCGGGCGTAACAGACGTCGTAGATATTGAACGACAGCGTCTTGGTCAGATTATTGAAACCGCGCAGCTTCAGTTTGCGCGGCTGCCGCCGGCTGTTGCGGGGGCCCTTCTTTTTCGCCATTTTTGCCATCCTTCACAATCCTTTCCCTCTACTTATCTGGCCAGCGCCCAAACCTGCCAATTTAACCACAGGCCACCGCTCCGGGACAAGAAAATCCTGCATGGCTGAACGGTTGAAGTTGGCGCGGATGGCTTTGACGGTGATGCCCATGCCGACGCCGCCCGTGGCGCGCGTCGAAGACCACCCTCGACCCTCACCGAAGCGATATTTCCACCGCAAGCGCTCTCGTCTCCATAAATCTTCCTTTCGCCCCCCCCCTGTGGAATAATACGTTTTCAATTTTCCACTCGAGGTTTTCATGTCCGAGCAGCGCAAGCGCCTGTATCTCATCGACGGCTCCGGCTACATCTACCGGGCCTATTTCGCCATCCGCCATCTCTCCAATTCCAAGGGGGTGGCCACCAACGCCGTTTACGGCTTCACCAACATGCTGCTCAAGGCGATGCGGGAGGAAAATCCCGATCACCTGGCGGTGATCTTCGACGCCAAGGGACCCTCCTTCCGCAAGGAGATCTACGCCGAGTACAAGGCGAACCGGCTGGCGATGCCGGACGACCTGGTGCCGCAGATTCCGCTGATCAAGGAGGTGGTGCGCGCCTTTCGCCTGCCGGCCATCGAACTGGCGGGCTTCGAGGCCGACGACATCATCGCCACCCTGACCCGCAAATTCGTCGCCGAGGGGATGGATATCACCATCGTCACCGGCGACAAGGACCTGATGCAGGTCGTCGGTGAACACGTGCGCCTGTACGACACGATGAAGGACAAATTCTTCGGCCTGGCCGAAGTGGCGGAGCGCTTCGGCGGTCCGCCGGAAAAGGTGGCCGAGGTCCTCGCCCTGGCCGGCGACTCTTCGGACAATATTCCCGGGGTGCCGGGGATCGGCGAGAAGACGGCGCGCGAGTTGATCATCGAGTTCGGTTCGCTGGAGAATCTGCTCGCCAATGTGGATCGGGTGAAGGGGGCGAAACGGCAGGAGAACCTGCGCACTTTCGCCGATCAGGCGCGGCTGTCGCGGGAGCTGGTGGTGCTGCGCGAGGATGTGCCGCTGCAACTCGATTACGACGATTTCGCCCTGTCGGAGCCGGACCGCGAAGCGTTGACCCCCTTGTTCAAGGAGCTGGAATTTCACAAGCTGCTGCAGGAATTTTCCGCCGGCAGCCGCGCCACCGGCGAAGACTATCACTGCGTCTTTACCCCCGACGCCTTCGAGGCGATGCTGCGGGAGCTCGCCGCCGCCGAGCGCATCGGTTTCGATACTGAAACGACCAGCCTCGATCCGCTGCGGGCCGAACTGGTCGGCATTTCCTTTTCCGTGCGGCCGCACCAGGCCTGGTACATCCCTTTGAGGCACTATTATCTGGGGGTGCCC
>Ga0265293_10009078_pt1 | contig 14438 bp, 11 predicted proteins | sample Munlanlewell138R_FD_192505 | JGI IMG/M metagenome (GOLD analysis project Ga0265293, IMG submission 192505) | Leachate microbial communities from a municipal landfill in Southern Ontario, Canada - Leachate well 138R | ecosystem: Engineered > Solid waste > Landfill > Unclassified | place: Canada...
GCCATACTTAACCACCGCCTTCGCAAGTGGATGGTCGCTTAGGGTTTCCACGGCAATAGCCATTTTCAGCAATTCATTCTCGCTGGTGTTGTTGAGCGTGATAAGCTCAGTAAGTTTCGGTTTGCCTTCGGTAAGGGTTCCTGTTTTATCGAAAGCGATGGCGGTTAAAACGCCCAGGTCTTCTAACGGTCGTCCTCCTTTAATAAGTACGCCGCTTTTTGCAGCTCTGGCAATCCCGCTCAGCACCGCGCTGGGTGTTGAAATAGCCAGCGCACAAGGGCTAGAAGCTACCAGAACAGCCATTGCCCTGTAGAAGCTGTCGCTAAAATTTTCATCAATAACCAAAAAAGCACCGAGCAAAACCACCACCAATACCAACACAGCGGGCACGAAGTATTTCTCGAACTTATCGGTAAACCGCTGGGTAGGCGATTTCTGCGTTTGAGCTTCATGCACAAGCTTTACCAAGCGCGAGAGGGTAGAATCTTTGGCTTCTTTAATAACTTTAACGTCTAAAGTGTTGTTGCCATTGATCGTGCCTGAAAAAACCCTGTTTGCCTCACTGATATTTTTTTCGTTGGTATAGTCTTTTTCAGTATCTTCCACAGGTGTTTTATCTACAGGAATACTTTCGCCGGTGATAGGAGCCTGGTTCACGCTACTTTCGCCGCTAACCACAACACCGTCAGATGGGATTTTACTGTGGGGCTTCACCACGATGATATCGCCAATACTTAGTTTTTCAATAGGTACTTCTTCAATTTTCCCACTCTTTTTTAAAAAAGCAGTTTTGGGAGCAAGTTTGGCCAGAGCCGAAATAGATTTGCGGGCTTTGTTCATGGCGTAATGTTCGAGTGCATGGCCCATGCTAAAGAGAAACAACAGCAAAGCACCTTCAGACCATTTGCCCAGAATAGCCGCACCAATAGCCGCAACCAACATCAAAAAATCAATTTTAAATCCACCTTTAAATAAGGCTTCTATCGCTTCTTTGGCGGTGTAAAATCCGCCAAAGAAATAGGCTCCGATATAGAGCGATAGGCTCACCCAAGAGGGAACAGCCTCAACAAAAGAAAGGCCAAAACCTATGGTGAGTAATATTCCTGAAATAATAGAGAAAATCAACTCCGTATTATTGCCAAAAATGCCTCCGTGGGCATGTTCATGTTCTGCTCCAACTTTCTCATTTTCAGAATTATTTTCAGATTTTTGATCTTTCTGCGGCTTTTCTGTTTCTTTAATGTGGCGCATGTATTTTTCGGCATTTACGGCGCTATCCGCTATGCTGAGACCTTCTTTTTGCAAAGCCTTTATTAGTGTTGTTTCATCAAGTTTGCTTCTGTCAAATTCAGCCCGCACCATTCCCGAGGCAGAAACCGCTACTTCAATCATGCCGTTTAAGTTGCGCAGCTTGCGCTCGATAAGACGCGCATGGCGCGGTTGGCGTATGCCTTCTACAGCGATAAGCTTGTGCCCTGTTTTTTTGGCAATAGATGCGCCGGTTTGCTGTGCTATTGATCGTATTTTTTCATTGGAAATTAAATCCGGGTTATAATGAAAACAAAGCTGAGGGACACCCTGCTCGCCAATTTCTGAAACATGTACATTTTCAAGGCCTTCCTGACCCTGGAGCAACGAAATAAGCTTCTGCACGCATTGGTCTTTTTCGTCTGGCACACCAGGCAGGATAAGAGGTATTTCTAATTTTAGTTTTTTCATATGTTTTGCAGATTTATTACAAGCAGTTTTCAAACCTGGTTTTTACTGGAAAATATTTCGATATTGGAAATAATAAACAAGCCGTTGCTGGGATTTCATGTTCAGTTTGTTCCTTTTTTATCGTTGCCAAAAATAGGTTTTATCGTCTTTGCAATGTTTGGAGCAATAATATTTGCCATCATTTATTGATTCGTGGGCGTGTTCCTTACCGTGTTCGTGATTAGAAATATTTTCCATGATTGGTTTTTAATTACTTCGAAGATTAAAATCTTATCGACAAGCCGCCACCAACTCCAAAGCGACTATCATAGCTGGCCATCAAAGAGAAATTCTTTGAAAGCATATACTCAGCACCGGCATTCCAGGTAATTTCATCTTTGTAGTTGACATTTCCGCCTGACGATCCCTCATTCAGGTTGTTTACCCAGCCAAAATCCATTTGGTATTCATAATACCCGAAAACGAACAAACGCGGGAATATCATCAGTTCCCTCCCTATAGCAACCCGCGGCCTTAACTCATTATCTATCCGAACATCGAGGTTAAACATATAAGGGGTAAACCAGCGAAAACCGGCCACGGCAGTGGTAGAAATCTCATCCAAATTATCTTCCATCTTATTTTCGACATTCACTCCCGCAAAAACCCGGAAATAGTCATACAGATAGCGTTCATAAGTAAATTCGGCTTCCAGATTTTCATTCCACCCGTATTCTGCACTTAAGTTAAATTGATTTCTGAAGTTGGAAGATACAAGATTAAGTTCGGTCATGTGCGAAGCAACATCAGCCAATCCCCAGGAATACCATTGGTTGGTTTCATGGATTAAATTTGAGATTGGATATCCCTTCAAACGCGAATCGCGGGGTGTGTCGTAACTAAAGATACGTGCCATGCCGCCCATCATGTGATAGAGGATATGGCAATGGAAAAACCAATCGCCGTATTCATCTCCATAAAATTCAACCGTTATTTGTTGCATGGGTGCCACGTTTACAGTGTGTTTAAGTGGGGAATATTCACCGTTTTTGTTGATGACCCTAAAAAAGTGGCCGTGCAGGTGCATGGGATGATGCATCATTGTTAGATTGTTGAAGGTGATACGGGTAATTTCACCTTTTTTGATTTTTATCTTGTCAGTTTCTGCAAGCGGGATGCCGTTCATGCTCCAGATATAGCGTTGCATGTTTCCCGTAAGGTTCAACAGAATTTCATTCACCGGTATATTTTCAGGATAAGTTGTTTTTTCGGTGGATTTCAGAAAGTCATAATTATATTCAGAAAACATGCTCTTGTCGTCCATTTCCATGTCCTGCATTCCATCCATTTTCATCCCCCAGTTTTTGCGCATGGCCTGCGGATCGTTTTGTTTTGGATTGAATTTTATGGCAGGAGCTCCCATGCGCATATCCATCTTGGCCATTTGTTGCATCATTTTTATTTTATCGGGTTTGGGAATATCCATTGCCTGAATAGCTTGTCCGGTGCCAATAAATGCAGAGCTCTGTCCCGAACCGTCCTGTCCGGTAGCCCTGAATTCAATTTTGCCTTTTTTGGGGATGCTTACCAGAAAATCATAGGTTTCAGCAACGGCGATAAACAATTTATCGGTTTTGAAAGGGTCAACAGCTAAGCCATCTGCTGCAACCAGTATAGGATTTCCGTCACCAATTGATAACCAGAATGAAGTGGATGAGGCTGCATTAACTACCCGCAACCTGATAATTTCTCCTGGCAGAAATTCGGGATATTCCTGACTTTTCTCGCCGTTTATCAAAAAAGCGTCGTAATAAATGTCGGCGATATCTGCGCCCTCCATACGCTGTTTCCAAAAGTTGAGTTGTGCGCCTAAAGCACCCTGTGCAATCACTTGATTGAGTGGGGTTGCTGTTCCTTTTTTAATGCTGTACCATTCTGTTCCACGCTTGAGAAAACGCATTATATTTTTGGGTTTTTCATTGGTCCAGTCCGAAAGAACAAGTACCAAGTCCCGATCATATTGCAGTGTTTTCTCCCGTGGCTCGATAACCAAAGCCCCATACACGCCACTTTGTTCCTGCAACATGGTGTGCGAGTGATACCAATAGGTGCCGGCTTGTTTGATAAGGAATTCGTATTTCTGAGTTTCGCCGGGCATGATGGGTGGTGTATTCAAATAAGGTACACCATCGAAAAAATTGGGCAGCAACATACCATGCCAATGCACTGAGGTTTGCACGTCCATATCGTTTTTTACGTACATTACTGCGTAATCGCCTTCGGTAAAATGCAGCGTAGGGCCGGGAATTTGTCCGTTGATGGTCATTCCTATGACTTTTTTGCCTGCTTTGCTAACCGTTTCCTGTTTCAGGCTAAGGTGGTAAGTGGTTGTGTCGGTTTGGGCAATGGCAGTGAATCCTGCCAGTGCAAACAATGCCAACGTAAAGAACGCAATAGTGAATTTCATGTTATTTTGTTTTAATTTGAACGCTATCAATTAACTGATATCCCGCTGCTTCCCATGCATTCATTCCGCCTTTCAAATTATAAAGATTTGAATATCCTGCATTAGCAAGCTCTTTTGCTGCAATCGTACTCATACGGTCGCTGCGGCATTACAACACAATTTTTTTATCTTTTGATGGAAGCTCATTCAAATGCCCCATAATTTCATTATACGGAATCAACATATCCGTTTGAAGGATTTCTCCGGCATACGGGATATGCACATTCACAAGCGTGAAATCTTTCTCTTTCATCATTTGATGCAGCCGGGACGGTGAAATTTCATTCACGCCATTATTTTGCAATTGCCCGGATGCAATATTCGTAGCGAAAAGCAAAATAATAAAACCCGTAAGAACTATGACAATCGAAATAATCTTTTTCATAATAAATGCAATTAAGCGTCCACTCCGAAAAGTCCTCCACCGTTTTAGGCAATAAGTATTTTTGGAGCTGTTTGAGTTTATTGAATCATAATTCACACATTCGCACTCCCTCAACCACAATTCCAGGTTTCACCCCTCCTCTCCTACTACCTTCATTTTCCTTTTCAGTAACTGAGCATTCAGCGCCACAATAATGGTACTCAAACTCATAAGGACTGCCCCCATTGCGGGACTAATTATTATTCCAGAACTATATAAAACTCCCGCTGCGAGCGGTATTGCCACAACGTTATATCCTGTAGCCCACACAAAATTCTGAATCATTTTTCGATAAGTTGCTTTTCCAAAAAGCACAAGCGTGGTAATGTCTTGTGGATTGCTGTTTACCAATATTATATCGGCAGTTTCTGCAGCAACATCTGTCCCACTGCCTACGGCAATACCTACATCGGCTGTTGCAAGTGCCGGGGCATCATTGATACCATCGCCGGTCATGGCAACAAATTCGCCTTTTTGTTGAAACGCTTTTATTTTCTCCAATTTCTGATCGGGCAATAAGCCGGCAAAATAGCCGTCAAGCTGAAGCTCATCACTCACACTTTTTGCTACTACTTCGTTATCGCCGGTCATCATATAGCATTTGATGTCATTCTCTTTGAGTGTTTTAATAGCATCAAATGACTCTTTTCTTATCTCATCTGACATGGCAATATAACCGGCCAATTTATCGTCAACCAGAAGAAATACAACGGTTTCAGCTTCATTTTTAAACGCATTGTCAGGGATTTCTATGTTTTCATCATTGAGATAACCCGGGCTTACCACCTTTATATGCCTGTTTTCAACATCTCCTTCAATTCCTTTACCCGTAATTGCATTAAAATTATCAACTTCAGGAATTTCAATTTCACCCTCCTTTACTTTATGCATAATGCCCATGGCAAGAGGATGTTCGGACTTAGATTCAAGTGCACCCGCGAATTTGAGAATATCGTTGTCATCTAAATCATCCATGAAACTACCCAAACGTGTAACGCCAAAATTTCCTTTTGTGAGGGTACCTGTTTTATCGAAAACCATCATCGTTATTTTCCGGGAATTCTCAAAAGCGGTGCGGTTGCGAATAAGCAACCCGCGCTGGGCGGAAATAGAGGTGGATATGGCAACTACCAACGGTACCGCCAGCCCTAAGGCATGTGGACACGTTATCACCATAACTGTTGCCATGCGTTCTAAGGCAAAACTAAATTCCTTTCCTGCAAACAGCCATGCAGCGAGCGTACCAAAACCAATGGTCAGGGCAATTATGGTAAGCCAGAATGCAATTCTATCAGCCAGGTTTTGGGTTTTCGATTTCACGCTTTGTGCATCGCGCACCATATTGATAACCTTGTTGAGATAGGCGTTCTCTCCCACTTGTTCTACCTTAACCGTGAGCGAACCGTTACCATTGATGGTGCTGCCGATAACCTTGCTGTTTTTCTCTTTTTTCACGGGCTTAGCTTCTCCTGTAACCATAGATTCATTTACATTGCTTTGCCCATCGGTTATTATCCCGTCAACGGGTATTTTCTCGCCGGGACGAACTACGACCAGGTCACCTTCATTCAGTTCATCCAACTTAACATCAACAGTGTTACCATTTTTAAGAAGATGTGCTTCCGAGGGCATTAGTTTCACTAATTCCTGCAATGAACGTGATGCACCCAAAACTGATTTCATCTCTATCCAGTGACCTAATAGCATGATATCTACCAAAGTAGCCAGTTCCCAAAAGAATGAAGACCCTTGCAGACCAAACGTTGTAGCCGTACTATAGCCCCAGGCCACTGTGATGGCAACGGCTATCAATGTCATCATGCCGGGTTGTTTTTCCTTCAGCTCATCAACCAGGCCTTTTAAAAATGGCCACCCACCATAGAAAAAAACGATGCTTGATAATCCAAAAAGCAAATATTTATCCGCATCCCCAAAAAGAGCGAACTCAAAACCAAGTAAATCCTGGACCATTGGCGAGAGTGCCAATATAGGAAGCGTGATAATGAGAGATATCCAAAAACGGCGTCTAAAGTCTTTGATCATCATCCTGTGATGATCGGTGTGATCATGGTGTTCGTGATCATGATCGTGATTTTGCTTTGTATGTTGATGGCTTTCGTGATCATTTTCATGATCGTGGTGAGGAGTATTATTTTGTCCATCTTCACTTTTGGACTTACCATTGTGCGCATCCGCGTTCTGATGCGCATTGTTATCATCACTATTTCCCTTAGAATGATCGTGCTGTTGGTTCGGTTTATTGTCTGCCATGATTTTCCTGTTAAAGATGTTAAAACAAGTTGCCGGATTAGTCTATTCCACAACTTCATAATTGCGCATCATGCCCATATCCTCGTGCTCCAGGTTATGGCAATGATAGAGGAAGATACCGGTAAAGTCTTCAAATTTTAGAGCAACTTTCACGCGCATATCCGGTAAAAGAAGAAAAGTATCCTGCCATCCTTCATCAAGAAAGCCCTCTTTCATGGAGTTCCAAACAGCAGGTGTGACTCCTGAAACATCCCGTTCTATAATCTGAAACTGTAAGCCATGTATGTGCACTGGATGAGGCATACTCATCATGTTGCCCATCATTCCTCCGCCACCACCGCCATTTGTAAACTCCCATACTTCAGTGGTGCCCAGCTTCACTTTTTCCCATTCGGCTACTTCATTCATTTCAAATGTTTTGCCATTAATAAGCCATTGCATGCGTTGGAAATGGAATTCAAATTGACGCGGCGAATCCCGATTAACGGACTCCGATAAATTCATTTCTTTTACTGCTTCAAAATTTTCGGGTAAAGTCATAACTTCACCTTCCTTTTCAGAAACAATAAAATTGTACACTGTAAAAGCATCGCCATTATCGATAAAAGAATTGGATGGATTGTTGCTGCTTTGCATACGGTTTCTTCCTCTCATCATTCCCCTGCCCATTTCTCTCCCACTGCCCATCATTCCCATGTTGGTACCGCTGTTGAATGCCAAGCTGTTGAGCGCTATTTGTTCACCGGAGTTTGTGGAAGAAAAATCGCGCCAAATTTCTATACGTTCTCCCGGGCCCAGCATCATGTAAGGTTTGTCTGTTGGTTTAGAAAGTAAACCTCCATCGTTGCCAATTACCGTTAAATTAACACCATCGCTCCAGGCAAGTTTATAAATTCTGGAGTTGGAACCATTCAACACACGAAACCGATAGGTAGCTTTATCCACTTCCATGGATGTGTTGCTTTGGCCATTAACAATAATTTCATTTCCCAAAAATCCAACCATTCTTTCCATCATAGTATTTCCTAAAAATACCAATTGGTTTGATGAGTCAAATGTTCTGTCTTGTATCACAAGGGGAACTTCATACTTGCCGGAAGGCAGCTTGGTTTGGCTATCTTCTACAATAAACATCCCGGCCAATCCTTTATAAACCTGATAACCCGTTAAACCATGCGGATGCGGATGAAACCAATAGGTGCCGGGGCGATTGTTCACAACGAATTCATAAACAAATTGTTCCCCATTATTGATGGCATACCGTGGATGTCCGTCCATTTCTTGTGGAACATGCAGTCCATGCCAATGTATAATGCTTTCACCGGGAAGCTCGTTGTTATAACGAATACGAATTTTCTGATTGGGTTTTACACGAATTATGGGACCTAAATATGAATCAGGAATTTGTTGAAGTGATTTACTTTCACCTTTGATCAATTCGGAACGATAAGTGTAAATTGCTGTTTTCTCTCCTTCAAAAAGCTGTAGCTCAGCTGGTGTAGCCGTTAAAGAAATATCTATGTCAGGTTCAAATGATTCTGTCATTGTAAACTGGCTGGTTGATTGTTTTTGTTGTTCGCCGTTTTGACAAGAACTAAACAAGGATGTGAAGATCAATAAAATCAATACACTCCTTATCTGTTTAACTCTATTTTTTCTCATTTTTATTTGAATTAAAGCAACTCAATATATGTACTCAAAAATACATCTTGAATAGAGTTACTATTTTTTATTTTCCACAGGTAATCCCAGTGTGATCCAATCGTGCATGCCACCTCGATAATAGAGTATTTTGTTGGGTGGGTAACCGGCTTTTAACAAGTGGCGGATAGCCTTTGGTGATTGCGCACATTGTGGTCCGTTGCAAAAAAATATGGAAGGCCGATCACGGTTCAATTCGCCCATCCTTTCTATTATTTCATCGTGGGGGATGTTCATTGCGCCGGGGATAGTTGAAGCAGTATAGAAATCAGCAGTTCGGGCATCGATAATCGATAGTCCTTTTTCCTGAAATTCGTTTACTTCTATTTCATCCACAGTGCGTACATCTTGTGCCACATTTAATGGCTGGATGACACCCCAGGTGGCATCTGCCTGCACCAGTCCCGGTTTGTCCTTTATCAGTTGTGGAACCATTTGTGTCTCTTCTCTTTTGGGTGTTCGTTTTTTATTAATATCCATGTTTTCTGATTTTTTGTTGTATGTGTCGTTATCTTTCTTCTTACCAAAATAAACTTACTCCTGGTTTGCCGCTTCTTTTATCAAAGCGGAAAGTGTACCTTTTGCTTTTATGATTGAATTTTCACTATCTGACGGATTATGTCGATTAGCCAAATAGGACAGGTCGTTGTATGCTATCAACATCCGGCCATCTTTGTCCTCATACACCAAGGCTTTTTGTGGCAAATCAATGGCATAGGTTTGCGCACACTGTATGAGCGGTGTTTCCAGTATTGGATTCCCAAAAAACAACAAAACGGTCGGACTGAGATTCATATTCACTTCAGCAGCGTTTTTGGCATGGTCAACTTTGGCAAAAAATGTTAATCCTTTTTGTTTGATCAGTTCCTCAAGGCGTGTGGCGGTTTGCTGAATGTTTTGAGTGCTTTCAATCGTAATCAGCTCTTCCTGTGCCGACAATGTATGCAGGCGACCCAGTCCTGCTGTTTCTTTTTCAGTTGATCCTTCAAATTCCGGAACCGGACGTCTTTCTTTTTCCTCTTCGGTTGCTGCTATTCCATTCTTCCTGATGTCGTTGATCAGCCATTCCATTTCTTTGATTTCTTTGCGCTGGGCTTTGATAATTTTATCTGCCAGTTTTCTCACCCGCACATCTTCAATCATAGCCCTTTCACTTGTGAGAATGGCGATAGAGTGGTGCGGAATCATACCTTCCATATAATCCACATCGCTTACTGTAAGCTGACTTCTGACAAACCATACCGATGCCAGAATGAGCAAAAAGCCCCCGATAATTATGGCTGCGTTTATCGTATTGTTCTTGTACATATGAAGCATAAACACGAGCATGATAATAAGCATTGCTCCGCCCATGATTAATGTCATATACATACGTGTTTCGCTAAACCAAAAGTGATCGAAAATTTGGTAGGAATTTAAATACATTAAAAAGAACATGGCCAGCATAGAAGTGGCGATCATGGCAAAAAATTTCAGGTAATTATTGTGTTTTTTTTCTTTTTCCATGGTAGTTTTCTCCTGTGTATATTAAGAAAGTTTATTGTTAAAAACAAGTATATTAAGCGACGGTGAGCATGCCGAAGTCTGTTAAACTGAACTTGTCGAAATAAATTATTATGCCTTTCTCTTTAATGATTAAATAAATTATTATGCCAAAAAATATTGGTCTAAATTATATAGTAACACATTGATATAGTGTTATATATGACGAGAAATGTAATGCAAGCTATACGAGCATGTGAATATAATTCCACATAATGGGAACTAAAAGCAGCAAGACATAATTGGTATATTAAACTATTAGCTGCTGCATGGTTTTCGGGCTCACTGTGTTTTACAAAAGCTAACTAATTTGTTTTTCGCTCATACTGGCAGCAGGCCGGCAGTTGTTCGTAAACCTCGTTTTCGACTTCCATTTTCTCGGTATCGTGTCCAACTTTTGCGATGGCTTTATGAACATCCATTAGTTCTACTTTATCGGGATTGTATTTTACCTCAATCAGTTTGGTTTTTTTGTCCCATTCGGCCGATGCAACGCCATCTAATGATTTTACGGCTTTTTCGATACGCGCTTCGCACATGCCGCAGTTGCCATACACTTTGAATTCTTCTATTATCGAAGTCTCATTTTGTGCCTGTAAGTTTCCGAATCCTGGCAGCACTAATGCAAGGATTAGGGATAATTTTATTAGATTTTTCATGATGATAACTATTTAAAGGGTTAAAAATTATTTTTTGTTGGGTGTTTTCAGAATAGGCGATTTTACTCCAAAGTTTCCCGCGTTTCACCGCATTTCAGCATCATTTCGCCGAAATATGGGTTTCGTATATCCTTAATATCGCTCAACCAGTAAGCTCCCTTATCGCCAAAGGCCATAGGGCAGTATTGGTAATAGGCTGTTTGTCCATCCAGGCCAAAGCTTTTCAGGCTTTTGTAAAAAACCTGGTTGAAGTGGGAGAATGCTTCACGCTGTTTTTCAATGTCTTTCAGGCTAATGATGGAGGATATCGCGGTTTCCAGTTGTTCCATCCAGATGATATGCGCATCGCCTTTGAGCAAGGACATATCAACTGATTTCAAGGCTGCGCTCACTGATTTTGCTTCAGTGGCTGCTTTTTCCCGATTGGTTTCAACGAATGCCTCTTTCATTGGCACATAAGCTTTGAAAACATTCGTGAGTTGTGCCGTAAAAGCAGGATCGGTTTCGGTCTGAACGAGGGCTTCGTTTTGGGAAGTGCCTTCAGCTGATTCGGACATATCCATTCCACCGTGGTCGTGTCCGGTCATGGCAGGGCCACCATCGGGGCTCATCATGCTGGGTTTGCCAGCAAGTTGTGCTGCGGCATCTATGCTGAATGTGCCATGAACCGCTATTTCTTCGCCGGTTTGCAGGCCGTCGTTTGCCACATAGCTTTCGCCCAGATCAGGGCCGAGCGTTATCTCTCGCATTTTAAAGTTAACGCCCTGTTCGGTAGTAGATTTCACGTAAACTACCGAACGTTTTCCGGTCCACATTACGGCAGTTTTTGGGACAACGATTGCCACCGACTTTTTGGGCAACTGCGCTTGAACCGTTCCGGAGACGAACATTTCGGGCTTTAACTTCAAACCCGGATTAGCGATTGTCACCCGTGCTTTGGCCACCCTTGTTTTCGGGTTAATTACCGGATCGAGGAACGAAATTATTCCTGAAAACCTTTCTCCGGGAAGTGAAGCAACGGTAAACTCAATATTATCGCCTTTATTAATCCAGCCCAAATCCGATTCATATACATCAAAAAGTATCCACACTTTTGAAAGGTCGGCAATTTCATAAATCGTTTCACCCTTGGCGATATAATCACCGGGGTTTACCATTTTCTGGGTAACAAAACCCGATACATCAGCTTTCACTTCAAAGCTTTCTGTGGGCGAACCTGATTTTAACATATTTTCAATTTGTCCGTCTGTCAACTTCCAGTTTTTCAATTTTTCTTTGGCCGAATTGAAAAGCTGAGGCTGGCTTGCTTTGAACTTTTGGGCTTCGAACAACTCGTTCTGTGCAGTCACCAATTCGGGCGAGTAAATGGAGGCAATTACCTGTCCCTTAGTTACATATTCGCCGGTAAAATTAACCTTCAACGCTTCAATTCTTCCCGGGATATGTGACGATTGCGAAAAAAGCAAGCGCTCATCTGTTTGTGCTTTACCGTTTAAGCGTATTGATTTTACTGGACTTGTCGTACCCACTACAGCCGTTTGGATGCTCGCCAATTGCATAGCCGTTGGCGACATACTGATAGCCATCGGGTCGATTTCGTCGTTATGGTCTTCTTCCAGCGGAATTAAGTCCATGCCGCAAATAGGGCAGTCGCCCGGCTCATTTTGCCGGATTTGCGGGTGCATGGAGCAAGTCCAAATTTGCTGATTTGCTGATGATTCGATTTGCTGATGTGCTGATTTGCTGATTTGTTGATTTGCTGGATTACTGGATTGGTGGTTTCCCACTAAATAGCCAATCAAACCTCCGACGAGCAAAATGGCAATCAGGATTGCTATGGTTTTTTTAATAGATTTCATATTATTATTTATTAGATTTTGCAGATGATATTATTTTACTAAGTAACTTTTGGATGGATAGCAGCATGGTTTTCGTCCCGATAGGAGGGGATGGATAATTTTTTGCGCTTTCGCATAACAGAAGCCAGTAGTCGGTTTCTATTGCTTCTTTATGGGCTATTTTAAGTTTATGAATGAAATCAGCCCTACTTTCACTGCTTTGTGCTTCCCGGATATTCGCTCCAATACTTGTTCCCGATTTTAAAAGTTGACGTGCAATCACATACTTCCGATTGCTTTCCAACAATTCTGAATATTCAATAATCTCCAAAGCAAATTCAAAGCTTAAATCCAAAATCTCATTTTTACGTTCCATTATTATTATTTTTTTCAACGTTAATACTATTTTTTCCAACCCCCACATCAGCAAATCAGCAAATCACCACATCCCCTCATCCTCACATCAGCAAATCCTCACATCAGCAAATCACCACATCCTCACATCAGCAAATCACCGCATCCTCACATCCTCACATCAGCACATCACCACATCCTCACATCAGCAAATCAGCACATCACCACATCAATACTCATAAGCAGTTATATACTTCAACTTAGCCAGCTCAATTTGATATTGCACTTCTGCCGTGACCTTCATTTTTTCGTATTTCAGCAGTTGTTGTTGCATGCGCAAAACTTCTTCGAATTGCTCTCCCGAATTGCTGTAAGCACTAAACAAAAGATTCAATGCCTGCGCTGATACCTGTGTTTGCTGGTCGTACAGTTCAATCAATTGTTGTTGACTTTGAAGCTCGAACCAAGTGGTTTCGTAATTTGAAATAAGCCTGTTTGTGCTTTCTTGTTTTTGCAGGGAGTAGCTTTCTTGCATCAGTTGGGCTTCTTTTTGGGCTGCATTGTATTTCTTCCTGAAAATGGGGATACTCACCGAAATCATGGGCATCAGCACATCTTTTCCGTTGTCAGTCATGCCTCCGTTGGCGTTTTTGTCCATGAACATATATTCCAGGCCAACGCCCAATTTCGGGTAGGCTTGTTTTTGCGCTACTACTTCGTCGGCTTTGCTCGCCTTCACTTTTAATTCGAGTGCCTCCAAAAGCGGATTTTCTACCAGCAGGGAATCCTTTTGGGTTTTGTTGAACACGAATTCAATCTCCAGGGAATCAGCAATTTCAACTTCCGCATTTTCGTTTCTGTTGAGCAATGTGTTGAAAGTGGTAAGCAGGGGTTTTTCTTTCTGATTCAGGATTTCCAGCTTGGTCGTTGCGTCTTTTAGCATAATATCCACGCGCAAAACATCGACCATGGGAGCCATCCCGTTTTTGAATTTTATGTTGGCAATAGATTTGTAAGCCTCCAAAATTTCGATATTTTTTTGCTCAATCTGTTTCCAGCGGTTCAACTCGAACAAAGGATAAAATGCAGCCGAGACCTGAAAATACAGTTTGTTCCGGGCATCTAAAAACGACTGGTATTTGGCTTCTGCCGATAGGCTTGCCGCATCGGACTGTGCACCGAGCGTACCAAACCAGGGAAACATTTGATTGATAGCCAGTTCTGCCCGTTGTGAGCCCATTTTCGGAATAAAATAGCCGAACGAAAAAGTTGGGTCGGGAAGAGAACTCACTTGCGGTACTTTTTGCATAGCCGCTTCAAACTCCTTGTATTTGGCTTGCAGGCCCGGGTTGTTTTTGGCTGCTGTCTGGAAATATTCATCCAGTGTTTGGGCTTGTCCTGTTGCAATTCCAAGAATCACCAGGAATAGGATATTTATACTATAT
>Ga0265293_10009081_pt1 | contig 14437 bp, 11 predicted proteins | sample Munlanlewell138R_FD_192505 | JGI IMG/M metagenome (GOLD analysis project Ga0265293, IMG submission 192505) | Leachate microbial communities from a municipal landfill in Southern Ontario, Canada - Leachate well 138R | ecosystem: Engineered > Solid waste > Landfill > Unclassified | place: Canada...
GCGCGATTCGCCGAAAGAATGTGTCCGTTCGGTTCTGTAAGCAAAATGGCATCGAGGCTGTTGTCAAAAACAGAACGGTAGCGCTCCTCGCTCCCCTTTAGTTGAAGTTCCGCCCTTTTGCGTTCGTCAATATTGCGGGTAACGCCAAGGATGCCATTAACCTTGCCTTTATCATCGCGGGTAAACTTCAGGCTCATTTCGACCCAGATAAAGGATCCGTCACTTCGGCGGTGCTGCAATTCGATCAGACGCGAACGCTCCGGATCAATATTTGGCTCCCTCTCCCTTTCCAGCTCTTCGGAAAGGATTGTTCCCAGGCGCGCTATATCTTCGGGGAGCATTTTATCGCGCAGGGACTGCTGAATGTGTACATCGGGATCTTCTTTTAGGAGGGCTTTAACCGAAGGGCTGATGTAGCTTGTTCGCATGTTCAGATCCATGGTCCAGATCACATCGGAGGTGTTTTCCGCCAGCATGCGATACTTTTCCTCGGTCTGTTTCCGGCGGGTGATGTCTTCAATATATCCTTCGAGATATAAGAGTTCCCCGCGCTTGTCGTAAACGCCGTTCCCGCGTTCCCAGACCCAGCGTTCTTCCCCCTTGGCCGTTTTGATCCGGTACTCATGTTCAAAGGCCTTTTTTTCTGCAATTGCGTTTTTCCACAGCAAATAAATATTTGCACGCTCGGTTTCGCAAATAATATCGTTATATGCGATCTTTTTGTTGTTGATAAGATCTTTCGCCTTATAGCCGGTAACCGTTTCGCACTGATCACTCAAATACAGCATTGTCCAGTCTTTATCGTTTTTACAGAGGTAGACGAAACCGGGAAGATTCGCGTTAAGCAACGCGGCATTGACAGATTCCGGATGGATAGGATTTTGCAAAAGATCCGGAAAATTTTCGCGCATGTGCCGGTTTTTATATGGGTTTTTTTCTCTTTTCTTCTCTCTCATCAAATCGCTCTGTCAATCTTCGGATGGATCCGGAATCCGCAATATCCGGAAATGTATACCGGTGTATCCATTGTAGGGTTTTATTCCTGTTTAATTTATAAACGATTTTAGGAATTTTACTCAAAAATGTCAATAGTTTATAAGCTCAAAACCTTTCCGCCGTTTTTAATATGCTGGTCTTCGCTTCTGCGCCCGGGATCTCCGGGTGCTGTGCGGCATCGCGATCGTTTTTTCCAGTTTTTCGTATTCGATGAATTTACGGACGTGAAAATAATACGCTTCCGGTAGTATAAATTTTGAAAAAGGATTTGCATAAAAAGGCAGTTAAAAAAACCAATACAGATATTCTAAACACCGGTAAAAATCCTTCTTTATTTTAAAAGCTTGTCTTTTTATAAATCAAGTTATTCGCCGGGTACGAACTCCGATATCGCGTATTCGACCTCAAATTCAATGCTCTTGATAGGGCGCAATTGTTTGGGCAGGGATGTTGTCTGCTGAAGATCGGAAAAGCGCACGACACCCTCCTGGGCGCTATCGAAATTATACATCAGTCCGTATGTGCCCGAAGCACAGTTAGGATCTAAATTATAGATCACGGAAATGGAAAAACCGATGATCTGATCATCCAGGCGTCCGAAACCTCCGCCGGCCTGTTCGGTGGATGTTTTTCCGAACGTTATGAACAAAGTGGCGCCATCCGTGTTGAGATGAAATTCCCGATCGCGGCTGAACATGTACGCGATATGCGTCAGCGTGTCACTCATAGGTGCGATGCCCGCATTGCCAAACTCCCAGAAGAAGAGGTTTTCCTGCCGGGTGTCGGAAAGAAAGAGCGTATAGGTTTCGCTGCGGGTCCCGCCCGTGGTATCCAGCGCACAGTGATTATAGACAAACTTCCAGTTGTTCTCACCATCACGTTTAAGTAAGACATCCTGTGCGCGGTAAGGTCCGCTGTTATTGGCGTACCAGCGCATCCGGAAATCCGTGAAAACGAATTCATAATATACGGCCTGCAGCATCATACCCCACCAGCGACCCTCATCCGTAATATCCAGCGTATCAAGATACATCATTTGGGCATTATCGATGGAAACGACCAGAGGATTGTCCGTCGGGGCATTATAGGCGACAATGGCCCGCGAAAGATAATCCCGGTATTTTGTTTCGCTGACCGGGATCTCCTGCATGTCTGCTGTCGTGCTCCCTAAACTGTCAAAGATTGCCTGAGCATCATCCTGCGCCGGAAAGATGATGCGCGAACATGCAATGATTGCTTCTTCGGGACCGATATATCCGCCCGTATTCTGGGTTAAGGATATCCCCGGCGAGCCGAAACGCTGAATATGCGAAGCTTTTTCCAGACCACCCGCGGCGCGTTCAAATTTGTAATTGATGCCCTGAAAATCTTTTGAACAGGACAAAATGCATAAAATCACCATCAGTGAGAACAAGAAGGTCTTTTTCATTTTCATATCTCCTTTGCATGCTGACCGGAGAACAGGGGCATTGTCCTGTTCGCGAGATCGGTGTTCAGGACGGGAAGCAAAACCGCCGCTGGTTAATAAACTTCATAAATTATAAAGTAATTTGAAATGGTAAATCAAGAATGTCAACCAATATTTTCCCTATGTGAAAAAAAGCGACGGAAAGCTTCTGACGATCGTCCGGATGCGACCGGGGCTGATTGCGGCAGCTTATATGCGCAATTTAAGGATTTTACACGGCAACGCGGATCCGGACGGCGCGACCGGTCCCCGCAATCTTGAAAGGAAACGAGATTCTTTTAACAGACTTTTGAATAAAGGTTTTATTGACCGGCTTCATTATACCAGACGGCGCTGTACCCGTTGCCGAGCAGATCCGTATATCGCACGTTGATCCTGAACAATCCCGTAATATCGCGGGCCGGAAAGACGGAAACCGAATGGAAATCCATACCCTCCCGGGCTCCTTTCAGGTCATATAGCTCACCGATGTTAAACATACGTGCATTATCTCCAGGCTTTGTATTTTCAAATTCAAATGAAATATCCGTGATCAGCAGATTCGGATCAACGGGCCTGTTGTCCGGGAAGCGATACTGCACATCGATGGAAGTGAGCCTCCCTTCCGCATTGCAACGGATCGTCGGTACTGCGATCAGCAGAAAAGCGTCCGCGCCGGCGTTTGCATATTCCAGCGTGCGTCCGGGTCCGCCGCCGATCGTCATGGTATAGGTGCCGAACCGGAAGGGCGCGGGGGATGAGATCTGCGAGAACATATGTGAATCGTTTTCCGTGTAATGGTAAAAACTTGCTATAAAGTCGCCGCCGCCCGGATAGTACTCCTGCCAGGTGACGATGCTGTCGTAAGGCTCGCCGGCCGGACCGCTGAGACGTATAGGCGCTTGTTCCGGATTGACGTTCTTTCCGCCTTCCGAACGCAGGGAATAGCAGATATCCTTCTCTACGGAATCAAAAGGCGCGGCCGTCCGGATATCGGTCCCGAAGATGCCGCCCTGCATTTCAAAGGAACTCGACAGGATGATCTGATCCTGGCTCAAAATATCCGGAATGCCGTCATTGTCCGTATCGATATTCTTTACGGCAGAAGCGTAATAGGCGCCCATTTTTTTAAGGAAATTAATTTCCGTTTCGCCCAGCAGGATCTCATTTCCCAGCGGATCGTGCGCCGGAATGATGCTGTAGCCGTCCTGTGTCAGGTCCTGCAGATCAATGACCGTGTTCTCTTCGTCGGAAAGGCCGACCAGCGGGAGCATCTGCAGTCCGCCGCAAAACAGGTTACCGATGTAATGATAAGCGCTGTCCAAAAAGGCAACGATCAAAACACGGCCTGCTTCAGCGTCAATACTGAATGCTCCTTCAGCGATACCTTCGATCTCGTAATGATTCCCGTAAAACACCATGACGTATACGGCATCGTTGATGGACAGAATACTGTCCGTTCCCGTCGGCGATGTCTTGCTCATGGATGCAGGCGGGATCGTTCCCTTAAGGGTCACGGCATTGCCAAAGATCATTCTGAAAATATCACAGCTGATCAAAGTCAGAAAAAGCAATAAAAGCAAAGTCGTTTTCTTCATTTTTTCTCCCGGACGGTATATATCATGACCGCTGCTCCAAAAACCGGTGATAACTGCTGATGTTATAATGTGCTCTCGGTGATTTGCCGCCTTTTATTGAATGGATAGGTAAATTTATAGCAAAGGAAATAATTAGTCAAATGAAATCTATCTGCGTATGAGACGGATCAGAACTCGTTTTCCGGAATGACTTGTTTCGCAGATGAAGCGCTTTTGCCGGGCCGGTGCCACATCATCATGCCGAACTGCCGGCGTTTGGCTTTTTCGCTTTTTGGGACATCAAGTTTTTCATTTGTGAGGGGATGGTATCCTGTGTAAAACATGGCCGTTGAGATCGTCATCGGCGTCGGATAAAAATCGGCGGCTTGCTGCAGTTTATGGCCGCTTTGCTTCAGCTGTCGCTGCAGGTCCAGCATCATGGCATCCGTGCAGCCCGGATGTCCCGAAATAAAGTAGGGGACAATATATTGCTCCTTGCCGGCTTTCCGTGAAAACTGCAGGAATTTTTCCAGAAATCTGAAATACAGCGTACCGGGCGGTTTGTTCATGATTCGTGTCACATCTTCGTTCAGGTGTTCCGGGGCGATCTTCAAATGTCCGCCGGTAAAGCGGGTGACCATTTTTTCCATGGCCCGCAGATCGGCCAGTGCAAGATCATGGCGCAGGCCGGATGCGATAAAAACATGATTGACGCCCGGAACTGCCGCAGCGGCTTTCAACAGCTCCGTATAGCGTTCCTGGTCCTCAACGATCAGATGCGGACAAATTTCCGGAAAAAGGCAGTTCATTTCCTTACAGCCGCCGATGCGGCAATGGATCCCGTACATATTCGCCGTCGGACCACCGATATCGCTGACGGTACCCCGGAATCCGGATTTTTTGCTCAGCTCCCGGATCTCTTTCAGCACCGAAGCTTTGCTGCGGCTTTGGATGCGCGGACCCTGGTGAAAGGTGATGGCACAGAAAGAACAGTTTCCAAAACAGCCCCTGTGGGCCGTTATCGAATTGTTGATCTGCTCCCAGGCGGGGATACGCTCCCTGTATTTCGGATGCGGCTCCCGGGAAAAAGGCAGGGCGTACAAGGCATCCATTTCCGCGGTGCTCAGCGGCTTTGCCGGGGGATTGATGCGGACGATCTGTTCACCATGCCGCTGATATAAGGTCTTTGCATAGGGATATACGCGGTTCTCGTAATGCAGGCGCGTCATGGTGTTGAATGCCATCTTGTCCTTTGAAACCAATTCAAAGGAGGGTAATTCGATACTGTCCGGCGGGATTTCGGCGGAGCGGCATACCGTACCGGGAACGTCGTAAATTTCGCGGATATTTATGCCAGACTTCAGTCTTTTAAGAACTTCCTTTACCGGGCTTTCACCCATCCCGTAGATCAGCAGGTCCGCCTTGCTGTCCAGCAGGGTGCTGCGGCGGACCTTGTCGTTCCAGTAATCGTAATGCGCCATGCGCCGCAGGCTGGATTCGACGCCGCCCAGAATAATGGGCGTTTCCTTGTAGACCGAGCGGATAAGATTACTGTAAACGATTGCGGCGCGGTTCGGACGTTTTCCCGCTTTGCCGCCGGCCGTATAGGCATCATCGGAACGCTTCCTGCGGTTGACCGTGTAATGTGCGACCATGGAATCGATATTTCCCGCCGTCACCGCAAAACTGAGACGCGGTTCGCCCAGCCGGCGGATATCCTGATCGCTCCGCCAGTCCGGCTGATCCAGAATGCCGACCCGGTAGCCTTCCGCTTCCAAAACCCGCGCGATCATGGCGGTCCCGAAAGAAGGATGATCCACAAAAGCATCCCCGCTGACAATGATCACGTCGCAGCGCTCCCAGCCGAGCGTTTTCATTTCATCCTTATTTGTGGGGAAAATATTCATAGGGAAATATTTATGGACAAGGAGCCTGTTCCTTACGGATATGCTAAGATTTTATTTTATACTCCGTGCCCGTTTTCAGATCCAAAAGTTCTACTCCCATTTCCGCCAGTTCATCGCGAATTTTATCGGCGGCCGCCCAATTTTTATTGGCCCTGGCGGCATTGCGTTCGGCAATTTTTTCACGGATAAAGGCATCGTCAACGGTGTTTTTTTTCTTTTCCTGATTGAAGAAGATCACGCCCAGGACACTGTCAATGGATCGCAGGGCCTTCATGATACGGTCACGGTCCCCGGGTGTCGGCGGGCGCCGGCTTATCTGGCGGTTGATCTCCCTGATCCCCTCAAACAGCGCAGAAAGCGCCGGTGAAATACCCAGGTCATCATCCATTTCTTCTTCAAAACACTGCAGCATTCTTTTTGTTGCGACTGTAATTTTGGCGGAATCCGGTCCCGGTGCGGTGTGCTGCAGGGAAAACAGAAAATCGTTAATACGCTTTAGCGTGTTTTCGGACGCTTCGAGCAATTCCGGCGAAAAATTGAGTTTCTGGCGATAGTGCGTGGATAACAGTGTATAGCGGATCGCTGCCGGAGAATAACCTTTTTCGATCAAACCGTTGATATAAATAATATTCCCCAGCGATTTGCTCATTTTGCTGTTTTTCCAAAGCAGGTGTTCGCAGTGCAGCCAGTATTTGACAAAGGGTTTACCGGTAGCACCTTCGCTTTGGGCAATCTCGTTCTCGTGATGCGGGAAAAGGTTGTCCACGCCGCCGGTATGGATATCGAAGGTCTCACCCAGATATTTCATCGACATGGCGGAGCATTCGATATGCCAGCCCGGCCGGCCTTTCCCGAGTTCGGTTTCCCAGTATACATTAGCATCTTCGGGTTTATAGGCTTTCCAGAGGGCAAAATCATTGGCGGATTCCTTGTCGTATTCATCTTCATTCACCCTTGCGCCGCTGCGCATTTGGCTCATATCCAGATGCTGAAGCTTTCCGTAACCCGGAAAGGCGCTGATCTTAAAGAAAATATTGCCGTCCTCTGCGCGGTAGGCAAGTCCCTTTTCAAGGAGCTTTTTCACCAGTTCCACCATTTCCCGAATATGTTCGGTGGCGGCCGGATAGTATTCCGCTTTATCAATATTGAGCGTCTCAAGGTCTTTAAAAAATGCCGCTTTAAAGGTCTCCGTATATTCCTGCAGCGAGATGCCGCTCTCGGCGCATTTTTTAATGATCTTATCGTCAACATCCGTCAGGTTCATGACCTGTATCACCTTATAACCTTTGAATTTCAGATAACGTTTTAGCAGGTCCTCGAACATATAAGCCCGGAAATTGCCGATATGCGCGTAATTGTAAACCGTCGGACCGCAGTTGTACATGCGGACATCGCCGGGATTCAGCGGCTCGAAGGGTTCCTTATTACGGGTCATTGTATTATAAAATCTCAGGGGCATTCCATTATCCTTTCGCTTCTGCCGGAAAATAGCAAATAAATCGCGTTCTTAAAAGAAAGTTTTCGGCCCCGGGGAAAGCCCCGGAATAAATAATGAAAGCGGAAAATTCTGCGCTTTACCCTTAATGGGTCAGCGCATCCCTGATGATCAGTTCCAGCAAAGCGGAAAAATCCAGACCGCGGGCTTTTGCCGACTTGGGGACCAGGCTGCTGGCGGTCATTCCCGGGAGCGTATTTGCTTCCAGCAGAAAGATCTCTTCATCGGGTGTCATGCGGAAATCGATACGCGCGTAATTGCGCAGGCCCAGGGCTTTCCAGACGCGCAGTGCCTGTTGCTGCATCTCGCGGGTCAGTGTTTCCGACAGGGGTGCAGGACAAAGGTATTGTGTCTTATGCCCCAGATATTTTGCCGTAAAATCATACACACCGCCGGCATCGACCTCCAGGACGGGGAAAGCCTCGCCGGCAATGACGGGAATATTGAATTCCCGGCCGGGGATATAGCGTTCAATGATCAGGGAATCGCTGAAAACCAGCGCTTCGCGGCAGGCAGCCGTCAGATCGCAGGCTTCATGAAAGACACTCAGGCCGACTGAAGACCCGGCATCATTGGGCTTAAGGACCAGCGGAAAAGCGATGCGTTCCGGCCGGCTGACGGGTCTGTCATGGAGTTCGCATTCCGCGCTTTGGACATTTACGGCAGCTGCGACGAGTTTGGTCTTATATTTATCCATCGCCAGCGCCGATGCGGCAAAACCCGAACCCGTAAAGGGAATGCCGGCAAGCTCCAGCATGGCGGCAATGGCCCCGTTCTCACCGTTCCCGCCGTGCAGTGCGTTGAAAACGATATTGACATTTTCTTTTTTCAGCTGTAAAACCTGCGCTGTAAAGTGATCATCCCGCAGTCCGGCCATGCCTTTGAAATCAGTATTGTTCATTTCAATGCTACTGAGACTATTGCGAAATGCTTCCATTTGCGAAAGCGCTGTTGCCGGATCATAATACAGGACTTCATGTCCGTTTTCGCTCAGCGCCTTGCCGATGGCAACGCCGCTGCTTAAAGAGACCATGCGTTCGGGTGAAGCGCCGCCCAGAAGTACACAGATCTTCATATTTGGTTTTCCTTGTTCATTTTCAGGATGCGATTGACAGCGTCCTGCAGATTCTCGACTTGTCTGAAGGGTACGCCGGCATCATCGCAGGATATCCTTGTCCGTTCTCCCCAGCCCTGCCGTACCAGAAAAAAGGGCATTTGCAGGCGCTGAGCCAGACAGGCGTCGCCGAAACCGTCGCCGACCAAAACGGCTCCCTTCAGGTCAATCCCATGCTTGCGCACCGCCTGTTCGATCATGCCCGTTTCCGGCTTTCGACAGCCGCACCCGGCCTCCGGCGCATGCGGACAGAAATACCAGTCCAGAATTTTTCCCCCGCCGCTTTCGGCGCCTTCCACGACCGCCCGGAAAATGCGCTCGGCATTCTCGTAACTGTGCAGGCCTCTGCCAACGCCGCCCTGGTTGCTGACAACAACGACCCTGATACCCGCTTCTGTCAGCTGCCGCAGGGCTGCGGGCACATCCCGGTGAATGACCACATCTTCCACGCGTATCAGATAAGGCGGCTTGTCCTCGTTCAACACACCATCGCGGTCAAGAAATACGGTTGAAATTTTCATGCGCTATTTTATAGATAATTTCGCGCTTTTACAAACCGGAAATGATTACCGATGTAATGAACCGGCATTTATCCTCGAATTTTCACGAAGGAAGAGTCCACGAATTACACGAAACATTATTGTAGTTGTCAATTTTTGCCGATAAATGAATTCGCGGGGGTTTATATAACTGTTCGTTTTATGATAGCGGGAATGCATCGCTGTGCTTACCGAAAAAATTATGATTAAGTAAACTTGAGTCAAGTTTTTACAGTTCTGTCTAAAATATAAGGGATAAATCCTGTCCCAGGAGGATCCCGATGGGATGATCTTGCCGGAAGAATGTCGATATGTCGAGTTGTCGAGATCCATCTTAAAAAACCATCCCGTATATCCTGTTATCCTGTCTGGAAGAATGTCGAGTTGTCGAGGCGTTGAGTTGTGGAGTTGATTTGTTTATGTATTAATTTGATGGAATAGTTAAAAAATCCGGTTAATCCTGTGATCCTGTCTGATAAAAAATCCCGTCAATAAAAAAACCCGGAAGGATCCCGGGCTTTTTATTTACGGTCATCCGGTCTTTAATAGTTTTCCGCCCAGAGTTCGAAATATTTCTGGCCGTGGTTGCAGACCGGGCAGACTTCCGGAGCTTCGATATCTTCGACGATATGTCCGCAGTTGCGGCATTTCCAGAAGACTTTACCGTCCTTTTTAAAGACCTTGTGTTCTTTGATGTTCTTGAGCAGTTTGCGGTAGCGGTCTTCGTGGCGGACTTCCACTTCGGCAACACCGCGGAATACCGCAGCGATTTCCGGGAAGCCTTCTTCCTCGGCGACTTTTGCAAAGGAAGGATAAAGATCACTCCATTCCTCATGTTCGCCTTCGGCGGCATACTCCAGATTTTTCAGCGTATTATCCAGACCGACCGGATATTCGGCGTCGACCTTGACCATGGCGCCGTCCATGCCGTTTGCCAGAAGCTGTTTGTAGAACAGTTTTGCGTGTTCTTTTTCATTGTCGGCGGTTTCCAGAAAGATCTCTTCGATCTGCAAAAACCCTTCTTTCTTTGCTGCCGAAGCGTAATAGCTGTAGCGCATGCGGGCCTGGCTTTCGCCGGCAAAGGCCTTCATTAAATTGTGCGCGGTTTTTGTGTCTTTGAATTCCATTCTTGCTCCTTTTAAGCTTCCCACAGACCGTGGATATTGCACCATTCGCGAACCTTTACAATGTCCGCTTTCTTTACCGGAAATTCGGCTTCGGGCTTGTCGCCGGGATTCAGTTCGGCTTTGAGCACCATATTTTTCGTGTGGACTTCAATGAACTTGATATGGTGTTCTTCACTCATGGGGTGCGCTTGATTCTGTCCGACCTTGACCAGGACGCCGTCGCCTTTTTCTTCAAGGTAGGGGACGTGTTTTTCCAGCGTGGAATCCTCGGTCTTAGCTTCCAGCTTCTGCATTTTCTGGTTGCAGCAGACCAGCGCGGAAGCGCCCTCGTTGTTGATCTCAACAACGTTACCGCACACTGTGCAGTAATAGATCTCGCGTAGTTTTGTCATTTTTTATCTCTCCTTATTTTGTTTGTTATTCGTTTACCGGCGGCGTAAAGACCCGGGTGCTCATGTCCTGGTCCATCATCATCAGACCGTGGCCTTTTCCGCCAATCAGTTCAAATTTGTCCAGAATGCTTTCGAACGAAGCTTCTTCTTCCACCTGTTCATCCACATACCAGTTCAAAAAACTGCGTGCTGCGTGATCATTGACCTCGATCGCGGTATCCATCAGTTTGTTGATCAGACTTGTGACCAGCTTTTCATGCTCCAGGCTTTCTTTAAAGACGGTCTGCGGGGAAGGAAAGTCAAAGGGCGGTTTTTCAATCGCTTCAAGTTCCACACGACCGCCGCGTTCGTTCAGATAATTGAAAAATTTCATAGCATGAAAATGTTCCTCTTCAGCCTGCACTTTCATAAAGTTCGCCATTCCCGGCAGTCCTTTTTTCTCCAGATATGCAGACATTGCCAGATACAGGTATTCGGAGTACAATTCACGATTAATTTGATAATTGATCTGCTTCTCCAGCTTCTTGTCAATCATATTATGGCTCCTTTCATTTTTACTAATATACGAATTCCATTGTCATTTATCAACAGCTCCTTTTCCGGAAAGTTCCGGCGAAGACCGATGTGAAATTTTACCTTCAGTAAAAACAATATTTTAAAAATCGTTATTTCTTTTCTATATTACCCGCGGAGAGGTGGCAGAGTCTGGTCGAATGCGCCGCACTCGAAATGCGGTGTTCGCGTAAGTGAACCGGGGGTTCAAATCCCTTCCTCTCCGCCAAAACCCGTTTAAGCCCTTCAATAAGGGCTTTTTTCATTCTCAAAATAAAAATGTTCCCAAAATGTTCCAACTTTATTATATTAAATGGAGTCAATTATAAGTGAAAGGAATTTACCATGGTACCCAAGGTTAGTCTTTTTCAAAGAACAATTGGTGGGAAAAGAAAATGGGGCATAAGATATCGTATTGGCGGAAATGATACTAAAGAGATTATTGGAACTTCAAAAAGACAAGCAGAGATAGCAGCAGCTGCAAAAACCAGCGAACTTTTTGGTGAAAAATTTGATATTCCCCAACAAAATAAAATCAGCCTTAAAAACCTTTATAATGAATTTATAGATGGGAAAAGAAATCTTAGAGAATCCTCAGTTAATAGATATAATAACCTTTTTAAGTCTTTTAGCGACTTCATGTCAAAAAACTTTCGCGGGGGGTGGAATGACATATTAAAAATACAAAAACATCATATAGAGGCGTATGCAAATCAACTTCGCCAGGTTGAGGGGAAAGCACCCAAAACCATTAATGGTGCACTGGATCTTATAAAATCGCTTTTTTCATATGCAGTTAAAAATGATTATATACGCAAATCTCCCACAATGGATGTTGTTAAATTTGCTCTCAAAGATGAAAAAGAAGCTCTATATTTCACGAAAGATGAATTAGCTAAAATCTGGGAAAATACCAATCCCCATTGGTTGAATTTTTTTAAGATGCTTTATTATACCGGAATGAGGAAAAACGAGCTAATCAACTTAACCTGGAAAAATGTAAATTTGAAAAATAACGAAGAATCAATTACGGTTATTTCTTCAGAAGACTTTCGGACAAAAACCGGCCGAAAGCGAACCATCCCCCTCCATCGAGATGCTATAGATATAATAAAAGGTCAGCGGGGTATACACAAAAAATATGTTTTTGTAAGCCAAGAAGGGAAAAAGATCCACCCCGACAAACCTTATCGAAATTTGAAAGTTGCTTTGAAAAGAGCGGGTCTTGAAGGCGACGTGCATAAGCTTCGTCATACCATGGCTAGCCATGCAATTTTAAAAGGGGTTAGCATCTATGAGGTTAAGGAATTACTTGGACATCAGGACATTCAAACAACAATGATCTATGCTCACCTATCACCCAATACACTCCGCAAGGCTATTAACAAACTAGAGAGCTTCCCTCGCTGAGGATCCGGATATTTGGGATGAGGTTGGTGTGGGGTATTAGGTGTAATTATCCCTTGTTTATCCGCCCGCAGATTGATAATTGATATGGGGTGACCTTTTAGGTTGTTTTTCATTGTTTAACTGATCCGGGTACCTTCAAACCCCGGGTATAGTGGAAAAACACACTGGTACCGGGATTGAGGAGAGAGGTTTATATTCGCTATAAAAGACCGGTTCTCTTGCGAGTTTCACTTGTTTTCGCCGGGTATCCTGGTGAGTTGTTTGGGTTTTGGGGTGAGAAGAGGGGGGGGGATAAGGTTATTGGTTGCCTTTTTTTTGGGAAGGGCAGATTTATTATATTATTTCAATGTTACTCTATAGTTTATTGGCGTATTACAAATATTGGTTAATTCCCCTCTTATCTTTATTATTTTACCTTTTTCTATCTCTTCATCATACTCATAAACACGATATAAAAAATATCTGTCTTTTTCAATTATGCTTTTTTCTAGTTCGTTCCTTGACACAAAGAAAGTAGAATTTTTTTTCCCTTTTGTAGTCTTCACTTCAATGTATTTAGGTTTTCCATCTAAAAAATAAGATAGTATGTCATAGCCCAAACCATCACCTTTATTTTTTGCAACATGTTCAACTCTATCAGCCAGCCTTTTTTTACCATGGCATTCTAAAAATTCTTTCTCATATTTATAAATCCATATTTCTCCTAAATCGCCAATCCTTTTATTTTCGATATTATTTTGAGTATAATTAATAATACCAGGGGTAAAATTTATTTTTTCATCCTTCGTATCTAAATCACTTGATAAAATCTCATCTTCATTAATTACTTCGAACGTTTTTAAGGTATTTGGTTTGATACCATAAAAATATTGAACAACAGCATAAATAAAATCTTGTGTTAAAACATTATAATTCTTATCTCTATAACAGTTTTCGTTAAGTCTATTTTCATGAAGATTTAATAAGACTTGGTCTTTTTGAATCTCGTACCGTACAAGTTCACATAGATTTTGATATAAACCAATGTTTTCAACACGGCCTTTAATTGGTTTGTGAGGATATTCAATTATTTCAGTAAACTTTTTAAAAATCCCAAACTTATAAAAGAAATATCGTTCTGGATACATTAGGGTTAAATACACGATTATAGCTCTATGGTCTTGGAAATGATTCCTTTTTTCAGGAAATACTTTTTTACTTAATTTTGCAAAGTCATTACGAAAATTTTCAATTCTTACAAGTATATCAGAATCTTCATCGTATAGTAACTGAAACATTTCCCTAATTAATTCGGGCGATTTTTCAATATTCTCAAGAAGCATTTCTTTTGGAAAATATGAGCTAGAATCCAGTAAATTATAGGTTTTACTAAGTGATAATTCTACGTTTGAATAAAAGTTTTCTGAATTTATGTTAAAATTATCTTGAAATTGTTTTACGGCATGCCATTTGTAAATTTCTTGATCACGAACACTTTCAAAATGTTTTTTATATTCTTCGATGTACGATTTCACAATTTTAATATTCATTTCTCAGAACCCTTTTTTATAGAAAGTTTAAGCTCTAGATGGTGTGTGTAAAGCTTTGTGTAAACGGCTTTTTGAAGCAATGTCCTTGATATGGACACAATTTTCGGTAATGTTGACAACCGCTTTCCATTCTGTCTCACCTTTATTTAATAAGTAATGAAAGTTATTCATTACAGCAATAATTGTCAAGGTGTTTTCCTCTCGCCACTTACACCGATTCCCTTCAGGTATCCTGGTGAGTTCTTCGGGTTTTGGTGTGGGAAAGGAAGGTGTTCTCAAACAATTCATTCTGTCCGATTTTTGCATCAAGTCACAACAATGTCAATCTGGTCATGCAAAGAAAGATAGTTGT
>Ga0265293_10009082_pt1 | contig 14437 bp, 12 predicted proteins | sample Munlanlewell138R_FD_192505 | JGI IMG/M metagenome (GOLD analysis project Ga0265293, IMG submission 192505) | Leachate microbial communities from a municipal landfill in Southern Ontario, Canada - Leachate well 138R | ecosystem: Engineered > Solid waste > Landfill > Unclassified | place: Canada...
GTCGCCCATCACCGCGGCCACCAATGCCGGCCACGTGGGTGCCAACGGCGAGCTGCCCGACGTGAACCAGCTGCGCATCCCGGTCAAGTACCTGGCCAACCTGCTGACGGCCGGCGACACCGTGCCCGTGGTGAACGCGCTGGAGCGCATGCTGGCCATGCGCGCCTACCAGCGCGGCAAGCACGTCGATGGCGCACCCAACCAGGCGGCCATCGACCAGGTGGGGCTGACGGCGGCCGAGGTGGAGCACATGTACCAGGTCATGGCCATCGCCAACTACGAAGACCGCTTCGTCATTCCCACCACGCACCGCGAGTACGCCGAGAACGCCTTCAACGTGCGCGGCGGCTGCGGCTTCAGCTTCGGCAACGGCTGCAGCGAAGGCGTGACCGAGACCAGCCTGTTCGGCAGCGAGAAGAAGCGGACCATCCCGATCCGCGTCGATCTGTGAGCGCGAGGAGCCACGGCATGAACACCTCCGGCATCAGCTTCACCCTGCGCGCGCTGGCGCACCTGCTGCGCTACCCCGACGCTGCCATGCGCGGGCACCTGCCCGACATCCACACCGCGCTGAACGCGGAAGACGCCATCGGCCGTGTGCGCCGCGGCGAACTCGACGCGCTGATGGACCGGCTGCTGGCCGATGGCCTGGACGCCGAGGCCGTTTACGTCGATCTGTTCGACCGCGGCCGCGGCACCGCGCTGCACCTGTTCGAGCACGTGCACGGCGACTCGCGCGACCGCGGCCCGGCGATGGTCGATCTGGTGCAGACCTACGAGGCCGCCGGCCTGCTGCTGGCCCCGGACGAGCTGCCCGACCACCTGACGGTGCTGCTGGAATACGCCTCCACCCAGCCCACGCGTGAGGCGCGCGCCTTCATCGGCGAGTTCGCGCACATCCTGCAGTCCATCGCCGCCGCGCTGCAGCGCCGCGGCAGCGACTACGCGGCCGTGATCGCCGCCGTGCTCGACCTGGCCGGCCAGCCGCTCGCGCCCGGCGCCGCCGTGCCCCCGGAGGAGGCGCTGGACGCGAGCTGGGAAGAGCCCGCCGCCTTCGGCGGCTGCTCGTCGCAAGGCCAGGCTTCGCCCGGCACGCCGCAACCCGTCCACCTGATGCGCCGCCCGCCGCCTGCCACCGGTGGCCACGTCCGCTGAACCGAGGAGCCTGCCATGCCACTGGTCGTCCACAATTTTCTGTTCAACGTCTACCCCTACATCTGTCTCGCGGTCTTCCTGATGGGCAGCCTGGCGCGCTTCGACCGCGACCAGTACACGTGGAAGAGCGACTCGTCGCAGATGCTGCGCGCGCGCCAGCTGCGCTGGGGCAGCAACCTGTTCCACGTCGGCATCCTGTTCCTGCTGTTCGGCCACACGGTGGGCCTGCTGACGCCGCACTTCATGTACGGCTGGCTCATCACCGCGCCGCAGAAACAGATGATGGCCATCGTCTCGGGCGGCATCGCCGGCTTCGTGTGCTTCATCGGCCTGACGATGCTGCTGCACCGGCGCATCTTCGACCCGCGCATCCGGCTGACCAGCCACCGCACCGACCTGGCGATCCTCGTCATCCTGTGGGTGCAGCTGGTGCTGGGGCTGGTGACGCTGCCCTTCTCGTGGGGCCACCGCACCGACGCCAGCGCGATGCTGATCCTGGCCGACTGGGCGCAGCGCATCTTCACCTTCCGCCCCGACGCCTCGGGCCTGGTGGCGCTGGACTGGCCCTTCAAGGTGCACATGGTGCTGGGCATGACCATCTTCCTGCTGTTCCCCTTCAGCCGGCTGGTGCACGTGTGGAGCGGGCTGGCCTCGGTGGTCTACCTGCTGCGTCCCTACCAGCTGGTGCGCTCGCGCCGGCTGAACGTGCCGCCCTCGCACGATCCGGCGCGGCGCCAGGGAGGCCGGGCATGAGCGCGCACGACCTCTCCCTCATCGACGGCGGCTGCGGCAGCGGCGCCTGCACTTGCCAGGGCACCTCGTCGGCCGAGCCGGCGATGCCCCGCATCGAGGCGCCTTTCGAGCCGCCGACGCAGCGGCCTCGGCCTCACGTCAACGGCGTGCCGCTGTGCGACGCGGCCGAGCTGCTGGACGCCGCCGAGCTGCGCCAGCGCGCCTGCACCGAGCTGCTGCGCCAGGCCGCCATCACCCAGGGCCTGCTGCCCGCCGACGATCCGATGCCGCAGGCCGGCGCTACCAGCGAAGCCGCCACCCAGGCCATCGAGCGCCTGCTCGACGACGCCCTGCAACTGCCCGAGCCCGGCGAGGACGCCTGCCGCCGCCATCATGCGGCGCATGGCGCGCGCTATGCGGTCGGCGAGCGCGTGCGCGCGCGCCACGTGCTGTTCGCCGTCACCCCCGGCGTGGACGTGAACGCGCTGCGCCAGCGCGCCGAGGCCTGCCTGCTGGACGTGCGCAACGCCACGCCCGAGGAGCAGGCGGCCGGCGACCGCTTCGCCGCCGCTGCGGCCGCCAGCAGCAACTGCCCCAGCGGCGCCCAGGGCGGCGACCTGGGCTGGCTCACGGTGCGCGACTGTGCGCCCGAGTTCGCGCGCGAGCTGTTCGGCCATGCCGAGGTCGGCGTGCTGCCGCGGCTGGTGCACAGCCGCTTCGGCCTGCACGTGGTGCAGGTGCTGGCGCGCGAGCCGGGCCTCGTGCCGCCGTTCGAGCAGGTGCGCCCCGCCGTCGCGCAGACCCTGCGCCAGCACAGTTTCGCCACCGCGCTGTCGCAGTACCTGCGTCTGCTGGCCGGCCAGGCCCGCGTCATCGGCGTGGACCTGGACGCTGCCGACACCCCGCTCGTGCAGTAGGCGGGCAGGCCATGCCCGATGACGACCTGCTGCAGCGGCTGCGCCATTTCCACGACGACGCGTTCCCGCTGCACGCCGAGCGCTTCCGGCAACTGGTGGACGAGGGCCAGCACCCGGCCACGCTGTTCATCGGCTGCAGCGATTCGCGAATGGTGCCGTACATGCTCACCGGCACCGGACCGGGCGAGCTGTTCCTGGTGCGCAATGTCGCCGCTTTCGTGCCGCCGTACGACGGCAGTTGGGGACACCACGGCACGGCTGCGGCCATCGAGTTTGCCGTGCTTAATTTGCAGGTGCACCGCATCATCGTCTGCGGCCACAGCCACTGCGGCGGTATCCGCGCGCTGTACGGCGAGGTGCCGGCGGCGGCGCGCAACCTGTCGGCCTGGCTGGAGCTGGGCCGTGAGGCCTCGCTGCCCGTGGCCGACCCGTGCCCCGAGGTGCTGCGGCGCACCGAGCAGCGGGCGGTGGTGCTGCAGCTTGAGCGCCTGATGGACTACCCCATGGTGCGCGAGCGCGTGGAGGACGGGCGCCTGACGCTGCATGGCTGGCACTACGTGATCGAGGACGGCCAGGTGCATGTCTTCGACGTGCACAGCGGCCGCTTTATCGCGGCCAGCGAAGCCGACCACGCCGGCACGGGGCCGTATCTGTCGACGCAGCCCGCGGACGATTTGGGGCGACAATAGTCAGGCGCGCACGCATGCTTGCCCCCCGAACCCTGGCGGATGCGGTTCCCGCCCACGATCCACCGCTGCTGATGCCCGCCCTGCCTCCTTCCCCCACCGAACCTGGCCCGCGCTGGTCGCTGGCAACGAAGATCGGTGCCATCGGCTGCCTGATGCTGCTGCTGTCGCTGGCCGCCATCGGATTGACGCTCTGGGTTACCTGGCAGATGCAGGGCGGCGCCGCCGCCGTCAACGAGGCGGGACGCATGCGGATGCAGACCTGGCGCCTGGCGCAGGCGCTGTCGGCACCGCAGACGCCGCAGGCACCGCAATTGCCCGACATGCTGGCGAAGTTCGACGACAGCCTCGCGCTGCTGCGTCAGGGCGACCCCGCGCGGCCGCTGGTGGTGCCGCGCGACGGGGCCTCGCGGCAGGCTTTGCAGGCGGTTGATGCGCACTGGCATGTCCTGCGCGGCCAGTGGGCCGATGCCGGGGACGGGTCCGGCACGCACGCGGCGGCGGTGGCCACGCAGGCCGATGCCTTCGTGGGCGCCATCGACCGGCTGGTCGGTTCGATCGAAACGCAGCTTGAGTGGTGGACCACGCTGCTGAATGTCGCCCAGTTCGCCATGATGGCCCTGGTCATCGTGGTGGCCCTGGCGCTGGTGTATGCCGCACAGCTCCTGGTCCTCGGGCCGCTGTCGCGTCTGCAGGCGGGGCTGGCAAGCGTCGAGGAAGGCGATCTTTCTGCGCGCGTGGACGGCAAGGGCAACGACGAGTTCGCCGCCGTGGCCACCGGCTTCAACCGCATGGCGCAGCGTTTGCAGGATCTGTATGGCAGCCTGGAACAGCGTGTCGAAGACAAGACCCGCCACCTCGAAACCGAACGTGCCCGGCTGACGCTGCTGTACGAGGCAGCCGCCTTCGCTTCAGAGGCGGACAGCCTCGAAGCGTTGGCGCGGGGCTTTGCCGCCCAGGCCCGCCGCGCCTCAGGCGCCGATGGCGTGGCCATCCGCTGGTCCGACGAGCAGAACCGCCGTTACGTGCTGCTGGCGTCCGAGGGGCTGCCGGACGAGTTGATCGACGCCGAGCATTGCATGCCCACGGGCGCCTGCCATTGCGGGCAGCCCCAGGCACAGGCCCGGATACGGCAGATCCCCCTGGTGCCGGTGGTCGAGGAGCCACAGGCCATGCCGGTCGCCAGCCTGTGCCAGCGCGCCGGTTTCACCAGCGTGGTCAGCGTTCCCGTGCGCCTGCACGAGCGCATCATTGGTGAAATCGACCTGTTCTTCCGTGATCGCCATGACTTCGGCAGCCACGACCGCGCCCTGGTGGATACGCTGGCCAGCCATCTGGCCGGCGGCATCGAAGGCCTGCGCGCCGAGGCTCTGCAGCGCGAGTCGGCGGTGGCCGAAGAGCGCGGCCTGCTGGCCCGCGAACTGCACGACTCCATTGCGCAAAGCCTGGCGTTTCTCAAGATCCAGGCCGGCCTGCTGCGCGACCGGATCGACCCCGCATCGCCACCGCCGGTGCGCGCCACCCTCGACGAGCTGGACGTCGGCATCCGCGAAAGCCTGTCTGACGTGCGCGAGCTGCTGCTGCATTTCCGCACCCGCACCAACGCCGAGGACATCGCCCCGGCCCTGCGCACCACGCTGACCAAGTTCGAGCATCAGACCGGGCTGGGCACGCACCTGCGCATCGAGGGCGAGGGCCTGCCCCTGCCGCCCGATGTGCAGGTCCAGGTGCTGCACGTGGTGCAGGAAGCGCTGTCCAACGTGCGCAAGCACGCCCATGCCCGCCAGGTGTGGGTCGAGGTGCGGCAGTCGCCGCAGTGGGTGGTGTCGGTCCGTGACGATGGCTGCGGATTGCGCGACGGCACCGTCGCCCAGGACGAAACCCACGTGGGCATGCGCATCATGCGTGAACGCGCAGCCGGCATCGGTGCGCAACTGGACATTGCCTCGGCGGCCGATGCCGGCACCTGCGTCACGCTGACGCTTCCACCGCTTTTCCCCCACACATGAACGCGCCTGTCCGCCTGCTGGTCGTGGATGACCACACCCTGTTCCGTCGCGGCCTGACCGCGCTGCTTGCCAGCCAGCCCCACCTTCAGGTGGCCGGCGAAGCGGCGGACGCGGGCGAGGCCCTGCGCCGGGCCACAGAACTGCAGCCTGACGTGATTTTGCTGGACCACCATTTGCCGGGCGTCAACGGCGCCGATGCGCTGCAGGCGCTGCGCCAGGCCGCACCCGCAGCCCGCGTGCTGATGCTGACCGTCAGCGAGGACGCCGATACGCTGTCGCGCGCGCTGCGCAACGGCGCCCATGGCTATCTGCTGAAGACGGTGGACAGCGACATGCTGGTGCAGGCCATCGACCGGGCGATGCGGGACCATGCCACCATCAGCCCGGAGATGACCGACAAGCTCGTGTCGGCCTTCCAGACGCTGCAGGTGCCGCCATCGCCGCCGGTCGCCCCTGAGCCTCCTGATGATCCGCTGGCGGCGCTGTCACCGCGTGAGCGCGAGATCCTGCGCGAGATCGCCGCCGGCGCCAGCAACAAGGAAATTGCGCGCACGCTGGGCATCGCCGAAACCACCGTCAAGATCCATGTGCAGCACATCCTGCGCAAGCTCAAGCTTAGCTCTCGCGTGCAGGCGGCGGTGATGGCCGCCGGGCTCGGCGACGGCCGTTGAGCGGCAGGAAGCTGGCTCTCTCCATGGCAGCAGTGGAGATCGACGTCTGCCGCGATAGTGTTCGGTACTGGCGCGGTGCATGCGCGGAGCGAGTCGGGTGACAGGGTTGCTGAGGGAACACGCCTACGGTTGAGCGCTGTTGGCGAGGTGACGTGCCGCAATATAGGCGAAGGTCATGGCTGGGCCGATGGTGATGCCGGCCCCGGGGTAGGCACCGCCCATCACGCTGGCCATGTCGTTGCCCACCGCGTACAGGCCCGGGATCGGTGTGCCGTCGGCCTCGCGCAGCACGCGGGCGTGTTCGTCTGTGCGCAGACCCTGGAAGGTGCCCAGGTCGCTGGGCTCCAGGCGCACTGCATAGAAGGGCCCGCGCTCAATCGGTGCGAGGTTGGGGTTGGGCTTGCGCGTGGGGTCACCGCCAAAGTGGTTGTAGACGTTGGAACCTTTCCCGAAGTCTGCGTCCACGCCCTCGTGCGCGAAACCGTTGTAGCGGGTGACGGTGGCTTCCAATGCCGCAGGCTCGATGCCGAGCCGCTGCGCCAGATCGCCCACGGAATCGCCGCGCACCAGGTAGCCGTTTTCGATGTAGCGGGCAATCGGCATCGGGAACGGCGGCACCACGCCCATGCCGTAGCGGCGGATGGTAGCGTGGTCACAGATCAGGAAGGACTCGACGCGCTCATCGTCCGCGCAGGCCTTCACCATGGCGGGCACGAAGTCGTGGTACGAGTCCGCCTCGTTGGCGAAGCGCCGGCCCCGGCGGTCCACTGCGATGAAGCCGGGTTTGCAGCGGTCGATGAAGTGCGGGTAGGGTGTGAGCGTGCCGTCGCCGTTGGGCAGCTGGGACACGGGCGTCCAGGCGGCAGGGTTCGAGGCGCCCCGCGAGAAGCCCGCGCCATGCGCCTGCGCCAGTTGCGCCCCGTCGCCGGTGTTGCCGGACGGCGCTAGGCTGACGTGATTCTTGCCCTGGGCCACGTGCGGGTAGCGCTCGCGACGCCAGGCCTCGTGGCGCGGGAAGCCGCCGCTGGCCAGCACCACGCCCTTGCGGGCGATCACCTCGACGGCGCGGCCGTTGCGCAGCACAACACCGCCGGTAACGCGGTCCTCGCGAACGTTTAGGCGGGTCAGCGGCGTGCCCGTCAACAGCGGCACATCTTTCTCGAATAGTGACAGCGCCAGGCGTGCCACCAGCGCGTTGCCGTTGGCGATCGCCGTTCCCCGGGGCCAGCTCAGGCGGTCGAGGGCGTAGCGCGCCAGCAGCCGCAGCACGTGCAGGCCCGAACGCGGCGAGCGCGTGGCGTTGAACAGGTGCGGGATGTCGGCGCGCGAGACCGACATGCCGCCGAACAGCATCATGGTGCTGATGGGCGCGCGCAGTTCGCGGAAGCGGTCGCCCAGGCGACGGCCGTCGAAGGGCTCGGGCAGCAGCGAGCGCCCGCCGCTGGAGGCGCCGGGGCGCAAGGGGTGGTAGTCGGCCCAGTTGGGGATCAGCTGGTAGCGCACGTGGCTGCGCGCTAGCATGTGGTCCAGCATGCGCGGCGCGTGCTCCACGAAGGCGCGCGCCTTGGCTTCATCGAAGAACTCACCGGCCTCTTCCTTCATGTAGGTCAGGGCGTCCTGGGGTGAGTCTTTCAACCCCATCTCCCGCGCCAGGCGGTTGCCGGGGATCCAAATCACCCCGGCCGAGTAGGCCGTGGTACCACCGAAGACGGTTTCCTTCTCCACCACCAGGACGTTCAGCCCGCTGTCCGCCGCAGTGAAGGCCGCGGTCAGGCCGGCTGCGCCGGAGCCTGCCACCAGCACATCGCATTCGATCGTTTCCATGCTTGTCTCCCTTGCGTTCACAGGCCCATGAGCTGGGCGATGATGTTGCGCTGGATCTCGTTGGCACCGCCGCCCACGGGACCAATGCGCGAATCGCGGAAGAAGCGCTGCATGTCGTGCTCCATCATGTAGCCCGCGCCACCCATGATCTGCATGCCCAGGTTGGCGCAGTCGAAATCGTTGTCGGTGGACACCACCTTGGCCATCGCGGTCTCGATGCGCGGCTCGACACCGGCGTCCAGCATGTCGGCCACGCGGAAGGTCAGTAGCCGCGTGGTTTCGGCCTTGATGCGCATGTCGGCAAATTTGTGCGCCACGGCTTGGAAGCGGGTGATGGGCTGGCCGAACTGCACGCGCTGCGTGGCGTAGTCGCGGGCGTAGTCGATCACGTGCTGCATGTTGCCGGCGCCGGCGGCGGCCAGGCACAGCCGTTCCATGTTCAGGCACTTCATCAAGCCGCGCCAGCCCTTGTTTTCCGGGCCGATCAGGTTCTCGGCTGGCACTTCCACGTTGTCGAAGAACACCTCGTTGGCGCGCGTGGTGCGTCGGCCCAGGGTGTCGAGCATGCGGACCGTGACGCCCGGTGCGTCGGTCGGGATCAGCAGCATGCTGATCCCTTTGTGCCCGGCGAAAGCCGGATCGCTGGCCGGCCCGGTGCGCACGGCGGCGACCAGGTGGTGCGCCACGTGCGCGCAGGTGATGTAGAGCTTCTGACCGTTGACGAGGTAGCCGTCGCTGCGGCGCTCGGCCTTGGTGGTGATCGCCGCTGCGTCGGAGCCCGCTCCAGGCTCGGTAAGTGCGATCGCCATGCGCACGCTGCCGTCGATGATGCCGGGCAGGTAGCGGCGCTTCAGGTGCTCGCTGCCGTGCAGCGCAATGTGCTGGCCGGCGTAGATGGCAGTCGTCAGGTAGGCGGTGGCCACGCTGGCGTAGTGGTAGGCCATGGCCTCCACCAGCACCGCGAGATCCTTGTGCGAGCCTCCCGAGCCACCGTCTGCCTCGCTGAACGGCAGGCCCATCCAGCCCGCGTCGGCCAGGGCCTGGTAGGCCTCCATCGGAAATTCGCCGATGCGGTCGAGTTCGCGGATTTTCTCCGGGGGCAGCTTGGCCTGCAGCAGGTCTAGCACCGATTCTCGGATCATGTTTTGCTGTTCGGTAAAACCGAAGGTGTTCCAGTCTTGTCGCGCCATGGCGATGGGTCTCCAGTGAAAAGAGGATTCAGGCGCGCGTGCGCACCAGGGTCGAGAACAGGCCGGACTGAACCACCTCGTCTCGCTGGTTGAGGATTTCCATGTGGCGGTGCACCACGCCGGCCTTGCCGCTGGAGGTCAGGCGCTTGTTGGCCACGCGCCAGCGCAGACGGATGCGGTCGCCAAAGAACACCGGGGCCTGGAACTTCCATTCCTGCATGCCCAGGAAGGCCAGGGCCGTGCCCTGCATCTGCCCAGCCTTGGCCGACAAACCGGTGGCCACCGACAGCACCAGCAGGCCGTGCGCCACGCGCTGGCCCATGGGCGTTCGGCTGGCGTACTCGGCGTCGGTGTGCAGCGGGTTGTCGTCTTCTGACAGCGCGGCGAAGGTCATCACGTCGGTTTCGCTAATGACCCGCTCGGGCGTCAGCACGGGTTCGCCCTGCGGGTCGAAGTCTTCGAAAAACCATCCCATGGTGTGCCTCCTGGTGTTGTTATTGCCCGGTGGGCGTTGAAGGGGTTCTGCGTACGATGAGCGCGTCCACAGCAACGAAGCGGTCGCCGCGCGCCATCACCGGGTTGAGGTCGATCTCCTCGACCTCGTCGCCCAGGTCGAGGCACAGGCGCGAGAAGCGCGCCACCAGTGCGGCCAGGGCATCCAGGTTCACTCCGGGCTTGCCGCGGTAGCCCTGGAGCAGCGGGTAGACCTTGAGCCGGCGCAGCATCTCGCCGGCCTGCGCTGGGCTCAACGGCGCCAGCTCGGTCGCCACGTCGCCGAACATCTCGATCAGCACACCGCCTAGGCCCACCATGACCAAGGGGCCGAACACTGGGTCGCGTTTCATGCCCAACACGAGTTCGAAGTCGCCGCGCTCCAAAGGCTGCAGCAGGAAGCGGCCCGGGGCTGCGCCGGGTGCATGCTCGTGCAGCGAGTCCAGCATTCGCTCGGCCGCTTGCGACACTGCTTCGGCGCTGTCCAGGCCCACTCGCACCAGACCCAGCTCGGTTTTGTGTGCAATGCCGGGGGAGTCGTACTTGAGCACCAGCGGCAACAGCATCTCGCGCGCCAGCGCACCCGCCTCGCCCGGATCGGTTGCCGCGTGTTCCGCCACCACGGGCAGGCCGTACAGCGCGACTACCCGCTTGGCTGTCCGCTCGGTGACCACCTGGGGCTGCTCACGCAGCAAGGCCAGCGCCTGGGCACGCGCGGGATCGGGCACCGCCGTCTCTGTGCGCGCAGGTGTGGCTCCGCGCCAGTGATGCCAATCCTGCCAGGCCGCGAGCGCACGGAAGCAGCGTTCGGTGTCGCGGAAGAAGCCGATGCGTTCGTCCTGCTGGTATGTGGCCGCGCCGGGGCCTTCCAACCAGTCGGGCAGCCAGACGATGCACACGGGTTTGCCTGCCTCGCGCGCCAGAGCCGATACTACCGGGCAGCGTTGGTCGGCGATGGTCTGTCCGGCCGTGACCTGCGGTAGCACTAGGGCACCGTAGTGGTCGTCGTGCAGCATGGCGCGCGCGCAGGCCTCGAAGGCATCGGGATTGTTGAGCACCTGCCCCGTGATGTCGCAGGGGTTTTGCGCCGAACCGAACTCGGGCACGGTGGCGTCTAGCACGGCCTGCGCCTGGGCGTGCGGCTGCGGCAGTGCCAGGCCGTGGTTGGCGCTGGCGTCTGCGCACATGATGGCGGCGCCACCCGACGTGGCCATCACCGCCACGCCGCTGGCCAGCGGCGCCGGCGCCTTGGCCAGGAAGTCGGCGATCTCGGTCAGCTCGGCGAGCGAGTGCGCGCGCACGAAGCCGCCGCGGCGCATCGCGGCCTCGAAAGCCTGCGCCGAGCCCGCCAGGCTGCCGGTGTGCGACTGCGCGGCCGCCGCCGCAGCCTCGCCCACGGCGGTCTTGTAGACGACCACCGGCTTGCCGGCCGTGCGCGCCGCGTCGGCCAGGGCCTGCAGGCGATCAGCGTCGCCCGCGGCCTCGAACACGCAGGCCACGCTGAGGCAGGCGGGGTCGTGTACCAGGTAGTGGGCCAGATCCAGCGCGTCGACGTCGCAGGAGTTGCCCGCCGTCAGCAGGTGGGAGTAGGCCGCGCCGTGCTGTGCGCCCTGCAGCAGGGCATAACCCAGGGCGCCGGACTGGCTGACCAGGCCCACGCGGCCCGCCGGCCGGGGCAGTTGCGCGTAGCCCATCTGGAACAGCAGGCCTGCGCCCAGCGTGTTGTTGGCCATGCCCAGGCAGTTGGGGCCTAGGATGCGCAGGCCGCTGCTGTGCGCGACGTCGGCCATGGCGTCCTGCAGGGCGATGCGTTCGGGCAGGCCGGTTTCGCCGAAGCCCGAGGCGTAGACGATGGCACCGCCCGCGCCGGCCTCGGCCGCGTCGCGCACGGCGTCCAGCGCGGCCTGCCAGGGCAGAGCGATGACCACACAGTCGGGCGCCGAGGGCAGGGCCTTCAGGTTGGCGTGGCAGGGCCGGCCAGCCACTTCTTCGTAGCGCGGGTTGACCAAGTGGATCTCGCCCGTGTAGTGGGCCAGGTTCTCCAGCGTGCGGCTGGAGAAGGCGCCGGGCTTGGCGCTGGCGCCCACGATGGCGATGCTGCGCGGAGCGATCAGCCGTTGCAGGTCTTGCGGCGCGTACAGGCGCCGGGGTTTAGTGGCCATGGCAGTGGTTCGTCAGGGGGAATCGGGCAGGCGGGCCGCGAATAGCGGGCCGTCTTCGTAGGCCAGCACCACGAGTTCGACCTCGTGGTCCAGGGCCTGGGCCGTGGGGGTGTTGCCCAGCAGGCGGGTGGCGATGCGCAGGCTCGCGCGCAGGTCGACGATGGCGACCTGGTAGGGCGCTTCCGCGCCGAACACCTTGGGCGCCGCGTGGATGGTGGTGGCGGAATAGAGCACGCCGCGCGGCTCGATGGCTCGCCACTGCACGCTGCGCTGCCAGCAGTGCGGGCAGAAGGGCTTGGGCGGGAAGGCCAGGCGGTCGCAATGCGGGCAGTGGGTGGCGAGGAATTGGCCTTCGTCCAGGCCCTGCCAGAAGCGCTGGGTGAAGGCTGATTGTGCTGGGGGGAAGGGGCGAGTGCCGGTCATGACCAGACGTGGCATGGGATTGATGTTCATGCTGCGGCCTCCAGCAGGTGCACCAGGGCGGCGTTGTAGTTGCCCAGTTCGCAAGCCGCCATCGCAATGTTGGCGCCGGGCACCTGGCGTTCGCCGGCGCCGCGCGTCAACTGCTCGAACACCTCGATGTAGGAGTACAGGGGCGTGATGAAGGGCGGGTGGCCACGCGCGATCAGGCCGCCCGAGGTGCAGATGGGAATGCGCCCCCCCAGCGAGGTTTCGCCGGCTGCGGCTTCGGCGGCACCGCGACCGCGCGGTGTCAGGCCCAGGGCTTCGCTCACCAGCACCTCGACGATGGTGCAGGGCGCGTACAGCTCGGCGACGTCGACGTCGGCGGGTTGCAGGCCCGCAGCCTGGTAGGCCTGAGCGCCCGCGCGCACCGCAGCGTTGAAAGCAATCATGTCGGAGGGCACCTCGGAAATCTGGTGCGAGCCCTCGTGGTGGAAGCCGCGCCCGATCAGGCGTGCGTGCGGCCGGCCCAGGGCGCGTGCAGCTGCCTCGCTGGCCAGTACGATGCAGGCCGCACCATCGGAACGCGGCGGCACCTCGAATAGGCCGAAGGGCTCGACGATGGGGCGCTGCGCGAGCACTTCGTCCAGTGTCACCGGCTCGCGGTACTGGGCCAGCGGGTTGAGCGCGGCATGGCGCCGGTTCTTCACCGCCACACTGGCGATCTCGGCGCGCGTGGCACCGGTTTCGTGCATGTAGCGCATGGCGTCCATGGCATACCACGAGATCGGTGTGAACCCGAAGGGTGTGTGGAAGGCCACGTCGCCGGTCGCGCGCATCGAACGGTTCATGTGCTCGGCGCTGCCGATGGCGGTCTCGAAGTTCACGCCCAGCGCCAGTGCCACCTCGGCGCGGCCGCTGGCCACCATCTGTGCAGCTTGGTCGAAGGCTAGGCCGCCGGTCATGCCGTTGCCGACCACCTCCATCACCACGCCGTTACTTGGCAGGCGCAGGTAGTTGGCCATGAAGGTGCCGAAGTACAGCTGCTGGGTGTAGGGTCGGGGGTGGCAGAACACCATGGCGTCGATGGACGCTTTGTCGATGCCGGCCTGGGCGACCGCGTCTAGCACGCAGCCGGCCAGCACCTCGTGCTCGAGTACCTGCAGGTCTAGGCCGGGCGCGGTCTGCACCCGGCCGCAGGGAATGCCGGCGGCGCCGACGATAGTCACGGTTCGGCTCATGGGATCCGTGCGCTACTCAGGGCTTCTTGATCAGCAGGCCGGCGCGTTCGACGAAGTCGCGCTCTTGTAGGTAGGCCTCGCTTGCCCACTTCGCGTACTGCTCGGGTGAGCGGTACCAGGCGACCTGGTACAGGTTGTCCAGCAAGGCCTTGTTCTCGGGGCTTTCCATCGCGGTCTTGAAGGCGTCATGCAGGCGCATGACCACCGTCGGCGGCATGTTGCGCGGGCCCACCAGGCCGTAGGGCGAGGCGTAGACGATGTCGTGACCCAGCTCCTTGGCGGTAGGTATGTCGGGCAGGCGCGACAGGCGCTCGGCATCGAAGATGTTGAGAATGCGGACCTTGCGCGCCTCGGCCTGTGTGATCACGCTGCCTACGTTGTTGAGCGTGACCATGACATGGCCGCCCAACATGGCTGTGGTGGTTTCGCCGCCGCCCTTGAAGGGCACGTGTATGGCCTTGAAGCCGGCCGAGTGGGCCAGCGCCTCCATCAGCAGGTGCAGGGATGAGCCCGGGCCGGGCGTGCCGTAGGTTAGCTGGCCGGGGTTGGCCTTGGCCCAGGCGATCATGTCCTTTAGAGTCATGAAGGGCGAGTCCTCGCGCACCGCCACTGCGAAGGTGTAGCCGCCCAGGCCGATGATCCAGGTGAATTCATTGAGTGGGTTCCAGTCCACGTTCTGCACGTGGGGCTGGCGCAGTAGCGATACCGTGCTGGCGGCGATGGTGTAGCCGTCGGGTTTGGCCAGGCGGGCCATCTGGATCGGGCCGATGGTGCCGTTGCCGCCTGGCCTGTTCTCGATGACGATGGGCTGACCCAACGAGCGCGAAGCCAGCTCGGCCAGCTTGCGATACTGCGCGTCCGTGGGACCGGCCGTGTAGGGCACGACCAGGGTGATCGGGCGAGCCGGGAAATCCTGGGCTGCTGCGGGGCCCAGGGCCGCCAACAGAAGGGATGCG
>Ga0265293_10009083_pt1 | contig 14436 bp, 12 predicted proteins | sample Munlanlewell138R_FD_192505 | JGI IMG/M metagenome (GOLD analysis project Ga0265293, IMG submission 192505) | Leachate microbial communities from a municipal landfill in Southern Ontario, Canada - Leachate well 138R | ecosystem: Engineered > Solid waste > Landfill > Unclassified | place: Canada...
GAACGTATCAGTACAATTTTGTAAATTTCAAATATTTTAATAGGGATTAATTTCATTGATCCCAAAATGGGTGTCCTTTGCAAACATAAAAACCCCAACATCACCTTTCAGTTGATGTTGGTTTTTTTACATTGAATAACATCAAAAATGAAACAAAAATGTAGATGCGTTCTATCAGAACGTATCAGTACAATTTTGTAAATTTCAAATATTTTAATAGGGATTAATTTCATTGATCCCAAAATGGGTGTCCTTTGCAAACATAAAAACCCCAACATCACCTTTCAGTTGATGTTGGTTTTTTCATTCATTTAAACGACCTTCAAGACACAAGGTCTTGGGTCGTTTAAATGAATGAAAAAACCCACAACTTTTCAGTTGTGGGTTTCCTTTTGCGGAGAAAGAGGGATTCGAACCCCCGGTACCCTGCGGTACGCTAGTTTTCAAGACTAGAGCATTCAACCACTCTGCCATTTCTCCGGGGCAAAGATACTCACATATATTTTTATCGCAAGTGAAAAATGGAAAATATTTTAAAGTATTTTTCTTTGTATTGATTTTCAGTAAGTAAGAAGGTGGGAAAGTTTCCAATTCCTCATTAAAAGTTACATTGTAGTCAACAAACCTTATTTTTTTGCTGAAAACCCTAAATTTGCATAGCTTTATGCTTTATTTCAATAAGAAAATATGAAGAATACATTTTTAATACTGATTACTGCTTTATTTATTGGTGCATCAGCGTTTGGACAAGATAAAAACCTCAAAGCGTTTTTGAGCGAAGGACAGTTTTATGCGCCTGAAGCTGGGAACTATATTGAAATTCAATTGAATTTTGTGGGTTATAGCTTAAAATACATTGATAAAGACAATGAAGTTTTTGCAGAAGTGGAGATTAGTCAAGTGTTTTCGCAAAATGACACCGTTGTGGTAGCAGATAAGTATCTGTTGAAAAGTCCACTGGTGATTGATAGTCTAGTGGAAGATTTTCATGATATTCAGAAGTATTTATTGAGCCCAGGTAAGTATAGGTATGATTTAGTAATCAGAGATGTAAATTCTCAAAATGAACCAACTTCTGTTACAAAAACAATAAAAATTGAAGACTTATCAGGCGGATTGACCTTCTCTTCTTTTACTGCTGCTGAATCTATAAAGGCGAATCCACAAGAACAATCTCTTTTTACAAAAGTGGGTTATGATGTAGTTCCTATGATTGGAAATTATTATCCAACTGAAATTCAAAATATGCTTTATTATTTGGAAGCTTATAATACAGACAAAGCAATGGACGATTCAGTTTATGTGGTTGAACAAAAGATTATAGGAAGAGACGTGCGTTTGGATTTGGAAGAATACACCCGCTATTTTAGATATAAAGGCTCGCCAATTCAGCCTATTGCTAAAGTGATTGATATCAGCATGCTTCCTACTGGTGCTTATACTTTAGAATTGAATTTATTGAACAGAGATAAAAATATTATAGCGCGTTCTGCTTTTGATTTTGATAGAAATAATACCGAAGAAGTGAATGACTTGGCCTTTGAATCTGTAGTTTTAGATCCTGCCTTTGAACAAAGTATTCCAATAGATTCTACAGGATATTATGTAGCGAGTTTGATTCCAATTTCTCGTCAAGGGGAAGTAAAGAATATCATTCGCCTATTGAAGGAAAAAGATAAAGAACAAAACATGCGTTATTTACAAGCGTTTTGGAAACAATCAACTCCAGAAAATCCTTTTGAAGGTTGGATGAAGTATAAAGCACAAGTTCAGAAAGTAGAAGCATTATTTGCAACGAATTACCAGGTTGGATTTGAAACGGATAGAGGACGTGTTTTTCTGCAATATGGTGCGCCAAGCAGTGTTATTGAGCAGCCATCATCTCCTTCAGAATATCCTTATGAAATTTGGCAATATGATAGAATTAATCAGTATTCAAACAGAAGATTTATTTTCTATAGTAAAACAAACTTAAGCAAAGACTATACTCTTCTACATAGCGATATGATTGGAGAGCTACAGAATTATAGATGGAAATATGCTTTAAACAAAAGGAATACACCAGACCATGATTTGGATGATCCTACTGGGGGAGCAAATCCTCATTTTGGTGGAAATTCTTCGATTTATTACAATAGTTACTGATAAATTTTGTCGCATTTGAAAACAGCAGTTGTTATTCTCAATTGGAATGGATTGACTTTTCTTAAGCAATTCTTGCCTACTTTAATTAAAAATACTTCGGAAGCTACAATTGTTGTGGTAGACAATCAATCGACGGATGAAAGCTTGACTTATGTTCGTGGGAATCATCCTGAAGTAGAGGTGATTGTGAATGAAAGTAACGGTGGTTTTGCAAAAGGGTATAACGATGGCTTGAATCAATTAAAGAATAGGTTTGAATACTATGTTTTGATTAATTCAGATATTGAAGTCACAGTGAATTGGCTAAATCCATTGATTGATAAATTGGAGAACAATCCGCAAGTTGCTGGTGTTCAGCCAAAGGTTTTAGCTTACAATAAGAAAACTCATTTCGAACATGCCGGAGCGAGTGGAGGATTTATGGATAAAAACTATTATCCATTTTGTCGTGGTAGAATTTTCGATGAAGTAGAGGAGGACCTTGGTCAGTATGATAATGACAAAGAGATTTTTTGGACAACTGGCGCTTGCATGGTTGTTCGTGCGGAGCTTTATCACCAACTCGGTGGATTAGATGAAAATTTCTTTGCACACATGGAGGAAATTGATTTTTGTTGGCGTGCAAAAAAGCAAAATCATTCGTTTTGTGTTGTTCCTACTTCAAAAGTTTACCACGTAGGTGGCGGGACTTTAAATTATGAAAACCCTAGAAAGACTTATTTGAATTTTAGAAATAGTCTTTATACAATTCATAAAAATCACGAAGGCTGGCTACTAGGGAAAATGTTTTACCGCATGGTTTTAGATGGGATTGCTGCTGTGAAATACCTGCTTAGCTTTCAGTTCAAACACTTTTTCGCTGTGATTAATTCTCACTTTTCCTACTATAAACATATTCCAGTGTTGAGAAAACAGCGAAAGAAAATTCAATTGGAAAACACAAAGTTTAATAAGGTAGGAATGTATAAGGCGTCTTTATTGTGGGCCTATTTCTTTAAAAGAATCAAGAAGTTTGAAGGTTTAAACAAAAGATTTTTTGTTGACTAGGTTTTAACTTTTTTGTTTAAAAAGTAAGAAAGTGCCAATTCATATCCTGCCATTCCAAAGCCAAAAATGCAACCCACCGCAACTGGACTAATTAAACTTTCGTGTCTGAATGTCTCTCGTGCTGAAATGTTTGAAATATGAACTTCAATAACGGGAGTTTCTATAGCTGCAACAGCATCGCGAATAGCAACAGAAGTGTGTGTATATCCTCCAGCATTTAAGATGATTCCGTCTGCATTTGAGTTGTGTAAAGCGTTGATAATTTCTCCTTCAACATTGCTTTGATAAACAGAAATGGTCACTCCTTCTTGTTGGACTTCTTGAATGTATTCATCAAAACTTTTATCTCCATAAATTGAAGGTTGACGTTTCCCTAAAAGATTTAAGTTGGGTCCGTTGATGATGAAAATTTCCATAGTATTCTATTTGCTTGATTACAATATTAAGAAAATTCCATCAAAATAAAATTTCCCCTATTCTTAAAAACTTTATTATAATATTGGAGACTCTAATTTTATTAATTTTAGAACGTGAATCAGTGGACAATATACAACAGGGACTTTGTGAATTACCTCAAAATTGAAAGAGGCTTAGCGGAGAATTCCATTTTTGCTTATCAGCGAGATTTGGAAAAACTCAGTGATTTTTGCATTGCAAGATCGATTTCTCCAAAAGATGTGAATTTAGAAAACCTTAAAAACTTTCTTGCTGATTTATATGATTTGGGATTGTCTGCGCGATCTCAAGCCCGTGTAATCAGTGGGATAAAACAGTTTTTTGATTTTATGGTTTTGGAAGGAATTCGGCAGGAAGACCCAAGTAGTTTGCTCGAATTGCCGAAAATTGGAATGAAATTGCCTGTTTTCTTAAGTATAGCCGAAATTGATGAAATGCTAGGAGCAATTGATTTAAGCAAACCTGAAGGTCACAGAAATAAAGCCATGCTAGAAACATTGTACAGCTGTGGTTTGCGTGTAAGCGAATTGATTAATCTCAAATTCTCCAATATTTTCTTTAAACAAGGCTTTATTCGTGTGATTGGTAAAGGGAACAAGGAAAGATTGGTTCCCGTAAGTCCGTCCGTTGAAAAAGAAATTGGAATTTACGTTTCTGGAACACGAAATCACATGAATATTCAGAGAGGGCACGAAGATTTTGTGTTTCTAAATCGCCGTGGCAAGCAATTGACACGTGTCATGATTTTTACAATTGTTAAGAATTTAGCTTTATCTATCGGTTTGAAGAAAAAAGTGAGTCCGCATACATTCCGCCATTCTTTTGCAACACACCTCATTGAAGGAGGAGCAAATTTACGTGCGATTCAAGAAATGTTGGGACATGAATCTATTACTACCACGGAGATTTATACTCATTTAGACCAATCTTTTATCCGTGAAGCGATTATTAGTTTTCATCCGAGGAATAAAAAGTGATTTGTGAAGTACGTTTTGCAAAACGACCGAAATGTTATTTTTAAAATGGTGGCTTTTCAATAAATTTCGCAAATGCATGACTTCATATTATTTTTTATTCGCAGTTGTCCTCTATATTTGTTATTTTTGAGAAAAATATAACTATGGGATGTTCAAGTTGTGGGTCTGGAGGAGGAGTTCCTCGCGGATGCAAAAATAACGGAACCTGTAGTTCTGGAGGATGCAATAAACTTGGCGTTTTCGATTGGCTTGCAAATATGCAGTTGCCGAATGGAAAAAGTCAATTTGATATAGTTGAGATAAGATTTAAAAACAGTCGAAAATCCTTTTATAGAAATATAAAAGGATTAGATTTGAATGTTGGCGACGTTGTCGTCGTAGAAGCAAGCCCTGGTTATGATGTCGGGGTTATTTCAGTTGTCGGGGAGCTCTCCAGAATACAGCTTCAAAAAAAAGCACCAAACTTTAAAGCTCACGAAGCGCGAAAAATTATTCGTCATGCTTCGCAAGAGGATATTGATAAATGGGTGGCTTCGCGTAAAAACGAAGAAAGTGTAATGCATAAAGCGCGTGAAATTGCGATAGGTTTGGAACTCGATATGAAAATATCTGATGTTGAATTCCAAGGCGATGGATCAAAAGCGACTTTCTATTATACAGCAACAGGCCGTGTAGATTTTCGTCAGTTAATTAAAGATATGGCGGATAATTTCCGTGTTCGTATCGAAATGCGACAAATTGGTGCGCGACAAGAATCTGCCCGATTGGGTGGAATTGGTTCTTGTGGCCGTGAATTATGTTGTTCTACTTGGTTAACGGATTTCCGTTCAGTAAGCACAAGTGCAGCAAGATATCAACAGCTTTCTTTAAATCCGCAAAAGTTAGCAGGTCAATGCGGGAAGTTGAAGTGTTGTTTGAATTACGAGTTAGATATGTATATTGATGAACTGAAAAGTTTTCCATCTACAGAAATTAAACTATATTCTAAGAAAGGATCAGGAATTCATATTAAAACCGATGTATTCAAACGTTTGATGTGGTATTTACACCAATCAGATGATAAATCAAGTCCAAGTTTAGTTGCTCTTTCACCGGAACGCGCAAAAGAAATTATTGCGATGAATAAGGAGAAAAAGAAACCTGAAGATTTAATGGACTTTGACGAGTCTACTGTGGACGCTAAGGTTCCACAAACACCGGATTACTCTAATTTTGATGGACAAGATGATTTAGATCGTTTTGACAAAAAGTTTGCAAAAAAGAAAAAACGTAAAGGAGGTAAGAAAAAATCTAATGAAAACGCTGCAGCAGTAGCTGGAAATACAGGCGGGAAACCACCAAAAGCAACTGAAAGCGGAAAGTCAACAGATCTTAAACCTGCCGAAAACAAACCTAAGCCAAAAGGGAAAAGACCTGCAAGGAAGAATCCAAATGCAAAAGGGGAGCCGAACGAAAACAAAAATGTCGACAGAAAGCCAGCACGTAAAAAGCCTGCAAAACGTAAGCCTGATGATAAAGGAGGACCAGCAGACAAGACTAAACCACTAGTGAATAAGTCTAATGAAAATAAAGCGGAGAACGGTAAGCCTGCGGATAAAAAACCAAGTCCTGCAAAAAAGCGTCCACCTCGTAAATCGGGTGACCAAAATAAACCGACGAATAAAGGATCAAGTGATAATGAAAAAAGCAGTTAAATTTCTTTCATATATTGCCTTTTTTGGTTTGTTTGCTACTTTGCAAAGCTGTGGTGATAAAGCATACTTTGACCAAGTGCATAGTTTTGATGATAAATCATGGGATAAAATAGACACTGCTGTTTTTAAGGTAGATGTTCAAGATACCGTGATGACGCATGATTTTATACTTTCATTGAGAACTTCTACGGATTATTTGTATAGTAATTTGTGGATTTACATTATGGTAACAGCTCCTGATGGATCAACTTCAAAAGTTGCACAGAAAATCCCTATGGCAAGACCTGATGGCTCTTGGATTGGGAAAGTATCGGGTACATTGGTTGAAAGTAGATTGCGATTTGATTCTAAAGCTTTCCCTTTAAAAGGAGAGTATGTTTTTAAAGTTGCAAATGCAACACAAGAAGAATCAATTCCACATGTGATGGATATTGGTTTGAGAATTGAATAAGATTTATATATTGTTTAAATAGACTTTAAAACCTCTTTAAACGAATAAAAATAGAAGCGTCTAACTCATTGAGTTAGCCGCTTTTTTTAAAATTTATGATTTGATAATTTTTGTGAATTACAACTCGACAAATAATAGAGACCTTGCGTCGATTTAGGGATTTTCTTCTCTCCCTCTCTCTTATTCCTCTCCCTTATTTTCTACCCGAATTTCATCTCAGGAACATTATCTGGAACAACCAATTTACCTGCTGTAGCAGCCTTGATTTCTTCAATACTCACTCCAGGTGCACGTTCAATTAAATGAAACGCACCGTCCTTAATTTCCATGTACGCTAGATTAGTAACAATTTTCGTAACACAATTTACTCCAGTTAAAGGCAGGGTACACTCTTCTAAAAGCTTAGATTCCCCTCTTTTGTTGGTGTGCATCATTGCTACAATAATGTTTTCAGCAGAGCCTACTAAGTCCATTGCTCCACCCATTCCTTTGACCATTTTCCCTGGGATTTTCCAGTTAGCAATGTCACCGTTTTGAGCAACTTCCATTGCGCCAAGTACCGTTAATTGTACGTGCTGTCCTCTAATCATCCCAAAGGAAAGAGATGAATCGAAAAAAGCAGCCCCCGGTTTTGCCGTAATGGTTTGCTTTCCAGCGTTGATTAAATCAGCATCTTCTTCCCCTTCGTAAGGGAAGTTTCCCATCCCTAAAACTCCATTTTCTGATTGAAATTCAACTTCAATACCCTCTGGAACATAGTTGGCTACTAGTGTTGGAATACCAATTCCTAAATTCACATAAAAACCATCTTCCAATTCCTGTGCAATTCGCTTTGCAATTCCAATCTTATCAAGTGCCATATTTTATTCTGTTTTGATCTTTAATTAACAAAATCAAATATAAGCGATTTCTTTTGTTTTGTGATGATTTTTAATAAAAACTCTTTGGAGAGGATGGGTTTTGAGTAGGATTAGAATTAGATAGGTTGAAGTTTTTATTATTCGAATAGAAATGTTAAGTTTAGGTAGGAAAACAGAATTCACTTAAACTAGAATATCCATGACATTAAATGAACTCTTACAATCAAACTCATGGTTAAGCATCGAAACGATCTTGCTGAAATTATATCCAGGTGAAGAAGAAAATAGAAATAGTTATCAGGATGTTTTTGAAGAACTTTTGTATAGGAATCCTGAAGATTCAGAAATTGAAATTGTGGTAGCACATCAAATAGATGATTTTGATGGAGAGGAATATGTAGATGTTTCTGGTAGTTATAGAAATCCAAAAAGTGAAGAAGAAGAGCTTTCGCAAGCCCTTGAGTTTACCCCTTGGAATCAATGGTTGGGAATGGAGATTAGCCAAGAAAGCCTAGAGAGTTTTACTGAATTGGAAATCATTGCACATTGTTTATTCGAAATGACTTTTGTAGGCTTTGAAGAGGAGGTAATTCAAGAAGAGATGAAGTCCATTCAAAAAAGTATTGAAGATTATAAAAACATGTCCGATGAAGAAAAGGAAGAAAATACGATGTCTTTAGAAGACCTATTTAAGGATAAGGACTTGGATGATGAAGAGGAGTGATGAAATATATACAGATTCATAATTCGCCACCTTAAATTTCCACAATCTATTTACCGTTTCCACCTCTTCCACCCCTCTTAACAAAAACTTAATATCCAATAAACCACCCTTTTTACTATATTCGTTAGAATTAAACCGATTATGGTCTTTGCCTATATCAAATCGACGTTAGGAACCTGAATTGATTTTGAATTAAAAACACATAAAAATTAAACAATATATGAGCGAGAAAAAACTCACCAAAGCCCAAGAAGCTACACAAGCTATAGAACGAATTTACATAACAATGCGCCATTTATTTAATAGAGGTTTTTATAAACCAATGGGAGTTTCTGGTAGAACTTTGCGAGAAGGTTTATTGGCATTGCAACCTGAAATTTATGGTTCAATTGGTGAAGATAAAGTAGAATTGAATGGATTGCTTTATGTTCTAGACCGCTTACCTCATGGGATTGAAGAATGTCCCATCATTAATTTAACAGGTGATGAGGGATATCAATTATCGAATATCAAGTCGATTATTCCTCCAAAAAGAAGGAGAAATTGCTACCGAATTGATCAAGACCAAATGAATGTAGAAATTACACGTGGTCGATCGGATATTTACGATATTTTGACTCACCTTACTTTCTTGTTTATTGAATCTCATAAAATTGCTAATCGAGTAGTAATTAAGGATAAAGGAACCTTGACAAGCGAGTGGCTAAAATTCGAAAAGGTAATTTTGCAAGATGAAATTACTAATGAGGAGTTGGAGATTGCAATGTTTCATTCTGCGAATATTTTAGGCAGAACTTTTGAAGAGGTTTTATCTATCTATAAAGCCCTTTCAACGGAAGAAATGCCACATCGTTTTCTTGAAGTTATTTATTGGTTAGGAAAACTAGCCATTGATGAGGTGCTGGAAATCAACAAAAGAATTATTTTGTTTAGTCCTGTATTACGTGAAAGAACAGGTCACCACATGCATGGAGAACGTTGGGCAAATCGCATTAAAGATGAGCTTGAATCACAAGGTTTAACTGATCGTCCGATACATATTATTAGTGCGAATATGCACAGTGTAATGAACTATTTGTTCAGTAAACAAACAATTACTAGCAAAAAAGAACAACTCAACAAAAGAGAGGTTTTTGAACGATTGAGTCAGCCTGAAAACTCTAAGGACAGAAAGCAAATCAGCGATTTGGCCTTGAAGCAAGGAATGACCTATCTTGAAGATCAATCGGGAACCAACATCGATGTTCAGATATTTGATTTAGCTAAAATGGATTTCAAAAAAAGCTACTTATCTGATGTGATTGATGTTAGCAATGCTGTAATTATTGTAATGGATTACGCTTTTGGAGAACAAGCATTTGAAACCATGGATGAATTATTGAAGCCTTACAAAAATGGAATTAACGGATCTGTAAATCTAAATGTTCATTCCGTTTCAATAATGGGGAAAGCTGGAATTTTAAAAGGAGAGAAAGGAGATATTATGATTCCACAAGCACATATTTTTGAAGGAACGACAGATAATTATCCATTTGAAAATGAACTTAGCTTAGAAGACTTTAAAGATGAAGACATCAAAGCAAGTGATGGACACATGATAACTGTTTTAGGCACCTCATTGCAGAACAAGGAAATGTTGAGCTACTTTAAGAAGTCAACATGGAAGGTTGTTGGACTAGAAATGGAAGGCGCACATTATCAAAAGGCAATTCAAGCCGCTTCGAAAATTCGCAATAGCGTAAGTCCAAATATTAAACTCAGGTATGCTTATTATGCTTCAGATAATCCACTAGAAACAGGAAGTACCTTGGCTTCTGGAGGTTTAGGACTGACAGGAGTTAAACCGACTTATTTAATTACTGAAAAGTTTTTGAAACAGATTGTTCGACAAGCAATTTGAGATAATTGTGAGTTATGATCCGGTAGGAATCGGATGATAAATTATGAGTTTTGTTGGGTATTGAATTTCTTCTGCGAAGAGATTGAGGTTTTTGTAATGTAAGGGCGTTTTACAAAACGCCCTTACATTACATATAGACATTCGAATGGCAATCAAAAAAAGTGAAATTAACTATGGAAGATTTTTTTCTTAATCAAAGATATACTAGTTCTGGGGAGCCTGAGCTCGGGATGGGCATTGTAACAGAAGTTAGCAAAGACAAAGTGCAAATGTATTTCCCGGCATCAGATGAAACACGACTTTATGCTAAAGCAAGTGCTCCTTTGGTGAGAACAATTTTTAAAATTGGTGACACTATAATTGATCACCAAGGACAGTCAATGCTGATTGAGAAAGTTAAAATCATGAATGGTATTTATGAATACCTGGGGAATAACCGAAAATTGAATGAAGCAGAGATTGGTGACGGAACGACAACTACAAGTGTGGATGACAGACTTTTTATGGGAGATGTAGATACGCCTGAAATGTTTGCCTTGCGAAGAGAAACCCTTTATAATGACTATAAAAGAAGAACCTCGCCTGTTCATGGATTTGTTGGTGGAAAGATAGATTTAATACCCCATCAACTATATATTGCTCATGAGGTGAGTTCCAGATTTGCTCCTCGTGTTTTGTTATCGGACCAAGTTGGTCTTGGGAAAACAATTGAAGCTTGTTTAATTTTGCACAGATTATTGGTGACTGGTAGAATTTCAAGAGTTCTTATTCTCGTTCCAGAATCTTTGATTCACCAATGGTTTGTAGAAGTATTGCGAAAATTCAATTTATGGTTTAACATTTTTGACGAAGAACGTTGCGAATCTCTTGAAGACAGTGCTCCAGAGGGGAATCCGTTTTTAGACAATCAACTTGTGATTTGTAGTATTGAGTTTTTAGCAGGTTCAAGAAAAAGAGCATCTCAAGCCATTTCTGCAGATTGGGACATGCTTGTTGTCGATGAAGCGCATCACCTTGAATGGTCTGTAAATAAAGCGAGTCCAGAGTATAGCATTGTAGAATTATTAAGTCAAGCCACAGAAGGATTATTGCTTCTAACAGCTACCCCAGAACAATTAGGTGTGGAAAGTCATTTTGCTCGATTGCGTTTACTCGACCCGAATCGTTACAATAATTTCGATGATTTCATTCATGAATCAGAAGGCAATAAAGACATTGCTGCTTTAGTTGAAAAACTATCTTCAGAAGCGCATTTAAAACCAAAGGATATAAAGCTTTTAGAAAGCATCTTTTCTAAAGAAAGAATAGCAGGATTAGATTTGAAAAATGAAACTTCGAAGCACAATCTTATCGAAGATTTACTTGATCAGCACGGTCCTGGAAGGGTTTTATTTAGGAATACGCGCTTAGCAATGAGTGGATTTCCAAAACGAATAGCACATTTAATTCCGCTTCAAACTAAAGACAATCAGAATCTTTGGATTGAGAGGGCAAGAAATGAATTTTATTTTGATTTGAATAGAAATTCTGAAGAAAATAAAGAACAAGAATTCTGGTTTAACAAAGACCCACGTGTAGAATGGGTTTTAAACAAAATGGAAGAAATATATCCTGAAAAGATTCTTCTCATTTGTAGTTCTAAAGAAAAAGTTTTTGCTTTAGAGGCAGCTATTAGTAAATCTATCAACCTCAATGTTGGTGTTTTTCATGAAGACCTTACGCTTGTTCAACGGGATAAAAATGCAGCTTGGTTTGCAGATCATGACAGTGCACAAATTCTTCTTTGCTCAGAAATCGGTAGTGAAGGAAGAAACTTTCAATTTGCTCATCACCTAGTATTGTTTGATGTGCCATTGCACCCTGAATTATTGGAACAAAGAATTGGTCGTTTAGATAGAATAGGGCAGAAGAACGACATACATATTCATATTCCATTCATTGTTGGGAGTCCGCAAAGTGCGATTATCAAATGGTATCATGAAGGTTTAAATGCATTTAACATCAATCTTGAAGGAGGAGATAATATCTCCAGATTGTATAGTAAGCGTTTGTTAGAAATTGCTTTAGTGCCATCAATCGAGGAAACCAATTTAGCATTAGAAAAACTGATTTCAGAAACAGCTAAATATCAAAATGAAATTAAACATAGTCTAGCAGAAGGTCGAGACAAGTTGTTAGAAATGAATTCATTTAGACCTAAAGTAGCAGAAAGAATCATTAAACAGATTAAATCAGAAGATAAAGACAAAACACTTGAAATATACTTAACAAAAGTTTTTCACCACTTCGATGTGGAAATGGAAGATCTGGCCACAAGAACTTATTTATTACATCCAACATCTTCTAACGCAGAAGTGTTTCCTTTCATTCCACAAGAAGGAATTCAGGTGACATTCGATAGGAAAAGAGCATTGAGTAGAGAGGATATTAGTTTTCTAAGCTGGGATCATCCAATGGTAACAGGAGCAATTGATATGGTACTTGGATCAACCTTCGGAAGTGCAAGTTTTGGAGTACTGCGGGGAACAAAAGATCAAGCAATATTACTAGAGTTTATTTTCGTTCTAGAAACTGCAGGAAAAGAAAGTATAGACATTGACCGTTTTCTTCCCCATACCCCCATAAGAATTGTAGTTGACCATACAGGGGAAGATGTTACAGATTTGTATTCCGTTGAAATGCTCAACAAGAATTTAATTCCAAGTAGAATAAATTCTTTACTGGACAATGATGTATTTGTAGATTCTTTATTGCCAAATATGATTGCCTCGGCTACGGAAATAGCCAAAGAATTAGGTGGTAAAGAAATAACAAAAGGTCTTAAAAGAATGAAATTAAAACTAGATCATGAAATTGAAAGACTTACTGTTTTGCAAGAAAAAAACAAGGACATCAGAAGTGATGAGATTCAAACAGCCTTAAATGAACGCAATACTTTGTCCTTATTAATAAAGAAGGCAAGGATAAGATTGGATGCCTTACAGCTTATTCGAAAAGAGTAAATTAATTATGTTTAAGACGATGTGTTATGGTTGAAAAAGTTATTTTCAGAAAACAAAAAAGTCCACCATTGGTGGACTTTTTAAATAATGTAACCCTGTGTAATACTGTGCAGTTATTCACATTGTAGTACGGACGTATGCAATACGAACCTACATTGCCAACTTTTCAATTGCTTCAATAGTTGCAGAATCATCCACACCTAAACCTTCTTTTTGATGTATTAACACACCTTCTTTATCGAATACACTAATGATATTTGAATGAGAGAAGTCTATTGGAGAAATACGTTTGTAACTCACTGCCAAAACAGCTGCGAATTCACGCGTATCTTCAATATCACCTCGCAAGAAAACCCATTGGTCATTGTCCATTTCGTTTTCCTTTGCAAATTCTTTCATTCTTTCAGGAGTATCTGTGTCAGGGTCGATACTTACAAAAACATATTTCACTTGCTTATTTGCTTTGTCGCTCACTTTGTCATGAATTCGGCGTACATCAGCCACTAATCTAGGGCAAGCTGCTTTACATGTTGTGTAAATCATCACTGCCACGACTATATCTCCTTTTAAATCTTCCAACTTAATATCTTCACCGTTTTGGTTGGTCCAATCAGAAGGTAAGTTATAAACTGAAAGCTCTGATAATTCACCAGTAAACTCTTTCCTTTCCGTTTTTAATTCTTCTTCCTGAATTTCTTCCTCTCCTTTTTCAGAACAACTATTAAGCATTCCAAAAGAGAACAAAGCAATTAAACTTAATATGATATATCTTTTCATAGTTTTTACTTAATTATTTTGCACATCTAAAACCTAGGGTTCTGATTGAATAGTTTGCTTTGACACTTCCTCTGAATGCGTAGCGCATAAATGCGGCATAGTTCATCAAATCTGAAGAACCTAGTGCAGCACCACCGCAAAACAGATTACTGCTCCCATCAACATCCTTTCTAGATTCTCCGGAAATCAAAACAGAATTAAAGTCCTGTGTCCATTCCCAAACCAATCCATGCATGTCATAAACTCCCCAGTAGTTTTTAAATGTACTCCCTATTGCGGGACATGTGAATTTTATGGGGATTTGATTAATTTTACCTACTAAAAACATCGATGAACTCATCCTTAATATCTCATGTTTTACCTGAGGAGCTTATAAAGTATTTTGATATAAAAGAAGTTTTAG
>Ga0265293_10009084_pt1 | contig 14434 bp, 11 predicted proteins | sample Munlanlewell138R_FD_192505 | JGI IMG/M metagenome (GOLD analysis project Ga0265293, IMG submission 192505) | Leachate microbial communities from a municipal landfill in Southern Ontario, Canada - Leachate well 138R | ecosystem: Engineered > Solid waste > Landfill > Unclassified | place: Canada...
AGCCTTCTACCTCCTTCATCGCCTTCTGATGCCAAGGCATCCACCAAATGCCCTTTTTAATTAATCACAATCTTTTTAAATTTCAGTGAATTTGTAAACAAATTTAGACATTTACTATAAAATATTTCAAAGAACACAAGAATTTTTATCTATTTATTATGGAAATCCAAAAAACTAGGCTATATCAACTCTGGTGGAGATGAGCGGATTCGAACCGCTGACCTCCTGCGTGCAAAGCAGGCGCTCTACCAACTGAGCTACATCCCCGAAATTAAAGGGGGGTGTACCCAAATTTTAGACTTATTAACACCAAATTATTGGTGGGCCTAAGTCGATTTGAACGACTGACCTCCCCGTTATCAGCGGGGTGCTCTAACCCCTGAGCTATAGGCCCAGTTTTTTATAGAGCCGAATAATCTTGCGAAAAAACTCGCACACCTTAACAAAATTTATCTCCCTCGAAAGGAGGTGATCCAGCCGCAGGTTCTCCTACAGCTACCTTGTTACGACTTAGCCCCAATCACTCCCCATACCTTCAGCATCCGCCTCTCGTTAGAGTTAGCTAAAATGATTTCGGGTACAAACAGCTTTCATGGCTTGACGGGCGGTGTGTACAAGGTCCGAGAACGTATTCACCGCACCATGCTGATATGCGATTACTAGCGATTTCAACTTCATGAGGTCGAGTTTCAGACCTCAATCCGAACTTAGATTAACTTTATGGGATTAGCTTCTCTTTACAGATTTGCAGCCCTTTGTATTAACCATTGTAACACGTGTGTAGCCCTAGGCATAAGGGCCATGCTGACTTGACATCATCCCCACCTTCCTCCTGGTTTCCCAGGCAGTCCCATCAGAGTGCTTCCTCACGGAATAGCAACTGACAGCAAGGGTTGCGCTCGTTATAGGACTTAACCCAACATCTCACGACACGAGCTGACGACAGCCATGCAGCACCTGTGTATATGCTTAAGGTTACCCTTAAGAAACTAAATCTCTTTAGCGATCATATACATGTCAAACCTAGGTAAGGTTTCTCGCGTAGTGTCGAATTAAACCACATGTTCCACCGCTTGTGCGGACCCCCGTCAATTCCTTTGAGTTTTAATCTTGCGACCGTAGTCCCCAGGCGAATCACTTAACGCGTTAGTTACGACACTAATTCTGCAAGCAGAACTAACATCTAGTGATCATCGTTTACAGCGTGGACTACCAGGGTATCTAATCCTGTTTGCTCCCCACGCTTTCGTGCCTCAACGTCAGGAATGGACCAAGAAGCTGCCTTCGCCATTGGTGTTCCTCTTGAGATCTACGCATTCCACCGCTACTCCAAGAATTCCACTTCTCTCTTCCATCCTCTAGCTTACCAGTATCTACTGCTGATCTCCAGTTAGGCCGGAGGCTTTAACAGTTGACTTAATATGCCGTCTACGCACCCTTTACGCCCAATAATTCCGAATAACGTTCGCACCCCTCGTATTACCGCGGCTGCTGGCACGAAGTTAGCCGGTGCTTTCTCTAATGGTACCGTCAGAACTAAATTGTATTAAAATTTAGCATTTCTTCCCACTTAACAGGAGTTTACGATCCGAAAACCTTCATCCTCCACGCGGCGTCGCTGCGTCAGGCTTTCGCCCATTGCGCAATATTCCTCACTGCTGCCTCCCGTAGGAGTCTGGACCGTGTCTCAGTTCCAGTGTGACCGTACACCCTCTCAGGCCGGTTAACCATCATTGCCTTGGTAGGCCTTTACCCCACCAACTAGCTAATAGTACGCAGGCTTATCTTTCAGCGACAGCAAGAGGCCATCTTTGTCCCTTTCGGGCTTTATGCAGCATTAACTTCGATTTCCCGAAGGTATTCTTCACTAAAAGGTAAATTCCCACGCGTTACTCACCCGTCCGCCGCTTTACTAAGCCTTACGGCTTTTCTCGCTCGACTTGCATGTGTTAAGCACGCCGCCAACGTTCATTCTGAGCCAGGATCAAACTCTTCATTACAAAATTTATTTGTATAAGTCTAATTCGCAAGATTTATTATTCAAGCTCATTTTTTAGGATTTCCTAATAAATTTCAAAGAAAATTTTTTTCAAATCGTTAAACTCAAAATCGACAAGCGATGTTCGCTTTAACTGATTACGATTGTTAATATCTTAACATCGTTTTTTAAATCTGTCAAACTTTTTTTTAAACTTTTTAATTTTTTTTTAAATCAAATTATTTACTTAAAATACAGTATAAATAAATTCTAAATTAAGTCAAATTTTTAATTATTTATTTTTTAAAAATTTGCAAAATTTTTACTGAATTTTCAATATCGAGTTATTTCAAAATTTATTAAACTAAAATCAAGTGATTTGTTTAAAAGATAATTATGTTAATAATTATATAGTTAAATATATTAATGTCAACGATTTTTAATAAAAAATATTAATAAAATGAAAATTTATACGCAATGATAAATTTTTTAATGATAAACGATAAAAAATTATTGACACAAATTAATGTAAATTATAATATCAAATCTATATAAACTTAATATTAACTTATTTATATGAAAGCACTTTTTTGTGTATTATTTTTATAATAATAATTTCGCAGGTAATACTCGGGGCTGGTAAAATATATAATAAATGAAAACTTAAAATACAAAATAAGAACTATAAAATGAAAATTATTATCAATTTAGATGTTATGTTAGCAAAAAGAAAAATGAAATTACAAGATCTAGCCCAATTGGTTGGAATTACAATACAGAACTTATCTATTTTAAAAACTGGAAAAGCAAAAGCTATTAGATTTTCGACACTTGAAAAAATCTGCCAACACCTACAATGCCAACCAAGTGATATTTTAGAATTTAAACCTTAAGACAATTTTCCATTTAAATATCTTGTTATTGATAATTAAATTGCTAATTTTGACAATTTAATATATAATATAAAATAAATAATATAATATAAATAAAAAATATGGATATATGTTAAATAAAATCAAAAATAATAAAGACCATAATATATTAAAATCATCTTTAATAGAAACTTTATTGGGGCCTATCTTATTAATAGCTGATGAAAATTCACTATATTTTTTGGGCTTTAATGACGAAAAAAATATAAATAAGGATATTGAAAAACTAAAAAACACCACTCAACTTGATATTATATCAGGAGAAAACAAAATCATAACATCTATAAAACATGAACTAGATGATTACTTTTCCGGTAGATTAAAAAAATTTAAAACTCCAATTGCTTATATAGGAACGCCATTTCAAATTAAGGTATGGAAAGAATTAGAGAAAATCCCACATGGACAAACTCAATCTTATTATGATATAGCAACAGCTATAGGATCGCCAAAAAACTTCAGAGGAGTAGGACAAGCTAATAGCGCTAATAATTTAAGCATAATTATTCCATGCCATAGAGTGATAAACAAAAATAAACAATTAGGAGGTTATAGTGGAGGGTTAGATCGTAAAATTTGGTTACTAAATCATGAGAGAATCAATTTATAATGATTTTAATTTTTACACTTAGTAATAACCCATTAGGAATTTATATGCTCATCTATAATTTCATCAATAATTTACAGTTATTTTAATGCTTTTAAGCGAGTCATATCTTTTAATTCAACAAGCGTAACAAGAGTTTTTCTGTAAAACCCAACCACGCGCGCGCGAGCGCTTATCATTATCTAAGCATAAAACATCTTGAAATGTTTCCAGAATTCAAATCACCATTAACCCAAACTATGCTAGATCGAGTTTGTTAAAAAATCAAATAATTAATATTATTACAGCGAAGCTATATTATTAATTTTGAAACAAATTTATTTCTATGACAGATTATTAACCCAGAATCATTAATCGCATCTTTATGAGCCTTAGTTCCATAACCTTTATTTGATGAGAAATTATAACCAGAAAATATATTATCAAACCTTAACATTAAATTATCTCTTGTCACTTTAGCTATAATAGATGCTGCTGCTATTGAAGAGGATAACCTCTCTCCACCAGAAAAATGTCTGACCAAAACGTCTAAATTATCTAATCTTAAAGCAACATGATCAACTACAATAAGATCTGGGACTCGGTTAAAGGATATAAGTTGATAAAATGCTCTTTTCATAGCATAGATAGTTGCATAATGAATATTAACTCTATCTATTATCCTATGATTTATTATACCAACAGCAAAACTACTATTATCTAAAAGCCAATTATAAACCTCTCCTCTTTGGATCTGAGTAAGTTCTTTTGAATCTCTAAGATATTTATGCTGAACATAAGGCTTTAATATTACAGCAGCTGCTACAACAGGTCCAGCTAAGCAACCTCTTCCTACTTCGTCTATACCACATAAAATTTTACTTTCAACCCAACATTGCTGTTCATAAAAAAGTGGTTCAAAATCTCGGTTGCATTTTATAGTAACCATATTATTTTCTATCAATATTCATGTTATAATATATTTTATTAATATAATATATTATAACATGAATATTATCAAAAGCCTTAATATATAGATATCTATAAATATAATAAAAATAAATGGTAAATAATGTCTCAAGAACCGATGTTAGCTAGTGAGCTAAAAGATATATTAAATAATGCTGAATCTGACATATCTGTAATAAAGAAATGGTGGCTAAGTTCAAATTTAGAAGATAAGTATATAAAATTAGAAAAATTAATTAATAATGAAAATTTTTGGCAAGATAAAAATCAAACAGAAATATTAAAAGAGCTGAATAAAATTAAACAGCAAAAAGAACTTTACTTTGAAATAACCAATTCATATTCCGATTTTTTTGAATTAATAGAATTATTCAAAACAGACGAACGAGAACTAAATAAACTAAAAATAGATATTAATAGATGGGCAAAATCTTTAGCTAAATTAAAGATCAACATATTGTTAATAGATGAAGATGATAGTTCAAACTGCTTTTTAAATATAAATTCTGGGGCCGGAGGGACAGAATCACAAGATTGGGCAGAAATGCTTTTAAGGATGTATGTAAGATTTTGTGAAAAAGAAAATTTCCAGGCAAGTATACTTGATTATCAAACTGCAGAAGAAGCAGGCATAAAGTCTGCAACAATATATGTTAAGGCAAAAAATGCTTATGGTATATTAAAAAATGAACAAGGAGTTCACAGATTAGTAAGAATATCGCCATATGACTCAAATAAAAGACGACACACATCTTTTGCAGCTGTGACTGTAATACCTGAGACTAAAACTGAAGCTATAGAAATTAACAATGATGATTTAAGGATAGACACTTATAGAGCTGGTGGTGCTGGAGGACAGCATGTTAATAAAACAGAATCTGCTGTTAGAATTACACATATACCCACTGGAATAGTTGTTCAATGCCAAAATGAACGGTCACAAATACAAAATAAAGAAACTGCTATGAAAGTACTCATGTCAAAGTTAGTTCAAAAGCAAAAAGAGGAAGCAAAATCTAAAGAACTTTCTATAGAAAGAAAAAAAATAGAGTGGGGATCTCAAATAAGATCATATATATTACACCCATATAAATTAGTAAAAGATCATAGAACTAATCTTGAAAACCCTCAGCCAGAATCAGTGCTAGATGGAGATTTAATTAATTTTATAGAAGCAAATCTCATAAGAGAAGCATCAAATAATTAATAAATTAATATAAATTAAATTATTTGGATTCTTTATTATACACCTTAATCAACGATGTAAAGTAAAAAATCCAGATCTCTAATTTTTACTCTTGCAAGTCTTTTTATGAGCAGTTAAATAAAATTTATTGAATTTCTTGTTACAAAATTGACATGATAATAAATATTCTTCACGATTAGGATTTTGCTTACAAGAAATCTCATGCACTATTAGATTATGCTTATAATTTGCTAAAGCTTTTGAGCAAAATCTGCATATTAACATCTGGTTATCTTTATTCGGATTTTTCTTACAAATTTTTTCATGTTTATCTAAATAATATTTTTGGGATAAAGCCTTATCACAAAATTGGCAATTAAACGCTTTGAGTTCTTCAAAACGTACTTTTCTTATTGTATTACTTAAATTAAAATGATTAACTTTAACATGCCTACTGAGCAATAAAACATTAGAATATTTTTTATTACATGAATCAATTAAGCAACAAAAATAATCTCCTTCTTTATGTAGATTCATATGCTCAGCTAATTCATCTTTATTATCAAATATATAATTACATATAAAGCATTTAAGCACATTTCTTTTACTAAGATCTTTGTCTTTGTTATGAAAACCAACAATATGTCTTGATCTAGACCTTTCATCAGAATATACTACCAAACATCCTTGATATACACACGGGAAAGTTAGTTTATCATTATGTTTATCTTTAATATGCAAATTCTTAGAATATGATGAATAAAAAATGCTCTTACAAAACCTACAAAAATATGTATTTTTTCTATTAGGTTTTTTATTAATATTCTTTTTAGGCTTAATATATTCTACTGTAATTTGCCTTTTCTCATCAGTTATGAAAATAAGGTCACAAAAATCATACAAATCGCAAGTCATTTGATTTTTAAGACTAGATAATACAACAGCTGCTTTAATCTCTTCTTCACTTTCTTCATAGATCTCGTGATATTCATCTGTATTAGATTTATTTGCAGCATCATAACTTTTTAGATCTTTTAACCACATGCCATTTAACATAATGGAAAAATTTATAAAAATTAGCATTATGAAATTTAGAATTGCTTGTCTAAAAATTAACTTCATATTAAACTCTCCTATTATTTAGCAGTTATTATTAGGATTCTCTTGCAAATTTTAGTATTCTGACAGCATTTTTATCAATATCTTTTTTTAGCTTAATTCTATGTCTTGTATTATACTTTTGGTCTTGTATAGCAGTAATTAAAGCTATATTAAAATCTACAAATTCCTGATCTAGGCTATCCTTATCAACAGGTACATTATCTTCTATATAATCATCGTCAGAAAAACTAGAATTATCTTCATCAATATATTCATCTTAAGAAAAATATTCCAAATCTTTGAAATCTTGCCAATCTTCTTTTTTAATATTATTAAAACTTATATTTATAGATTTATCAGAAACAAATATACAGCCGAATCTATCGAAAAAGCCTATTAATAATAAAGCAATTAGTTTTAATACTTGTTGTTTAATTATAAAATAGCGACTATTAAAGCATATTTGAAATACAGTATTATTTAAAATCGCATATTTACCAAATTTAACTCAGATATCTATAAAATTATAGGTGTTATATTTTTAATAATATTAATATTTGTACATATATTAATATTATATAAATTTTATTAAATGATTAAAATCAAATAAACTAAAAGCCTTGAATTTACTGTATCTATTTTATGATTATTAACTTAAATATCAAAATAATAATTTTTAATATATAAAAATTGGATATCTATGGATCAAAATCAAGTTGAAGTAAAAAAGGATACAGCGCAGAGTCCATCGACTCAACAGCCAGTCATATCTTCTGACAACTCTACTGGGCTTATACTTCAAATTATTTTAATGTTTATTACTTTATCAGTAACAGGTTATATATTTTATAAACCGCTTTTTAATTTTACTTGCAATGACCCGATGCCCGAAGTTAAACCACTTGATAAAAATCTGATTACTGTAATACAAAAACCTAATTTAGTAAAAGTTGGGTTATTTATATATGGTTTTTCAAAATTCGATATATTAAACGATAATTTTACATTTGATGGAATATTATTTTTTGAATTCGATCCAACTATTTTAAATTTAGAAAGAATAAGTAAATTTTCGTTTAAAAATGGCAATATTCTATATAAATCAGAACCTCAAATAAAACTTAATAAAGATTTAGTATTTGTCAGATATGACATAAAAGCCGAAATCAAATCAGGTTTAAATTATAAATTATTCCCATTTGCAAGCCATAGACTTAATATAGTTCTTGATAATAATTTTTTATATATAGAAGAAATGGCCTTTAAAGCTCCATCTTCAAAATTTATAGTAAATCCAGAAGTACATGTCTCAGGATGGCAGGAACATAACAAAGAAGTATTGTATGGGTATTATAATGCCCAATTTCAAAAATTTAAATCTGATTCAACAATCAGCCACCCAAGAGTAGCATTCATTATAGAATACCTAAACAATAGTACTAAAGAGATATTAAGTATATTTTTACCATTATTTATGATGTTTTTTATGGCTGTCTTCTCTTTTGGACTAGATCCTATAGTATATTTTCATCAAATAGTAGGATTAGCTTCTGGTAGTGTAACAGGAATGCTTTCCTATAGGTACGTTATCCATAATATCTCTCCTAAAGTAGAGTATTTTATGATATCAGACATAATATATTTTACTTTTCTGGGGCTTATTATATTTATATTTTTATGTAGTTGCCAAATGTATGACTTAACTAAAAAACATAAGATATTTTTATCTATCTTTTGCAATGGAGTCGTAATAGCAACATTTATTTATGTATTTAAAATATGGAACAAATTAGAATAATTAATTATAAAAACTATAAGATTATTATGAAACTTTTTAAAATAATATTTTTAATATTAATAAACACCAATATATCCAAAATATTAACATTTGACAATCTAACACAAGCTCAAATATATACACAGTTATATACTAAAGGGGATATAGACCTATATGTTTTTAATAAATCAAATAAGAAATTAAAAGATAATACAATAAAATCATGTAAAAAGGATGATTTATGGTCAATAGATAAATTTCAAGAGATATTAAATCATGTTTGTTTAATTAAGCAATTGAAAGGTTATCATGGGGACTTTATAATTAAATTCACACCTGAAGATAAAGTCAATTTTATAATATTTGGGCAATTACAATCTACGTTTCATTCATTTGTAAGAGACTTAACTTATTTATTTGAGTCTAAAATCATAGATAATAATTTTAAAATTATACAACCTAATTTTTTTATGGTAATTCTTGGCACATTTAAAGGAGAAGAATATACATTTGAAACTTTCAGTTTAGTACTAAGACTAATACAAGAAAATCCTGATCGAGTTATTTATATCAAAGACAAGTATGAAGTTAGTGGAGACTGGTTAAGCAAGCATACCAAAAGACAGCTTAATTTAAAATTACCTGAAGATAACGATGAAAATAAAATTATTAAAGATTCAGTTAAGTCTAAAATAAATGATTTTTTTAATACAAATCCATACTCTTTATATATAACAACTAAACCAGATCAAGGAACTATAAGAATATCTAATTCTGGATTTAATTATAATAAAATTAAAGAGAAAAAATTTAAAAATAGACTAAGAAGTTTAAGATTTAACACCTTGGAAAAATTAGATTATAACACCATGCTATATCAAAATATAAATAATAAATATAATTATGAAGATTATGCTTATATTAAAGCAATAATCAAAAATCAAAAAGCACTAGTAAATCATGAAGCCATAAAAGGATTAAGTACTTTAGAACCAAAAAATGGAGCTATTAAATGGCATGTATTTTCGGCGCCAAATCAACTTAATCAAAAATATTTTAATGCTTACTATGATGCTTTTTGCATTATTAATCTTGATCATAATATAAATGACAGCACCATATCTTTATATAATAGAAACATAAAAAGTACAATGACCTTTTCAAAAGATAGAACATACAATCTTGTAAGTACACAGATATTAAACAATAAACCTGAATTTGTTTTTGCAAACAATTCAACAAATGATAAATTAAATCAAAATGAAATTTCAGAATTTAAAAAGAATATAAAGCCAATTTTATCAAAATTACAAAGTATATCCCAAAAAATATATAATCTAGAAAATAAATTAAATAACTATCTCTTTAAAATTAAATCAGCAAATTTATCTCTTAAACAAATAAGTAAACAATCAAGGACTATCAGTGGATTATAATAGAATTTATAAATATAACTTATTGCTTATTTTTATATTTAATAGCTTATATTGCTATAATTTATATTCTTTTAAAGATATAAATGAAATTGATAACTACTTAAAAAATTATCCTGAATTTCCTAATTATAATGGCAATATAAAAAATGGTGATTTTACTACTTTTTATAAAACTTTATTAAAATCAAATAAGTTTAATTTATTAAATAAATTTAAATTTTTTAATGATCATAATTTAAAATACAACGATTTTGTTAAAAAATTAGATAAAATAAATCAAAAGCAAAAGGCATTATATAATAATCAAAATTATAATAGTTTTTTTATAGAAATAGATCAAAATAGTAAGATATTTTTGTGGGGAGACATTCAAGCAGGATTTCATACCTTTGCAAGAAGTATTATATATTTATTTAAAGAAAATATTATAGATAAAAACTTTAAAATTATTAAACCTGATAATTATTTTATATTTAACGGAAACTTAATAGGACAAGGTCCATACCCAATAGAAACTCTAAATTTAGTTTTAAACTTAATTGAAAAAAATGAAAATAAAGTATTTTATATTAAAGGACAAGAAGAAGATCTAAATGTTTGGCCAAAACATAGCCTTGAAAAACAAATAAGTATATTGCAAAACAATTTAAATAGAAATAAAATAAACGACTTATTTCAAGCTTTACCTCGATCTCTATTTATAAAATTAAAAAATCATAATAATAGCGAAATATTAGCTATTTCTTACTTTAATCCTGGTAAATACAAATTTTATAATACGAATTCTAAAATATTAAACATAAATAATAATCAATTATATCTTTTTAAAAACCTAATTTTAAAAAAAAATATTAAAATATTTATCAAAGGTAATGAATTATCAAACCAAATAAATCTGATAAACAAAAAAGCTTATGCTCCAAATTTTTACTATTCTCAAGGGCTCTATAGACTTGATAATATACTTAATAAAATAGCATGGACTACAAAATCATGCCCTATACAACTTTACAGGATGCACCATAATCTATTTTATGATTCTTTTACACTTATAGATTTTAAATCTAACAATTTAAAAAGTTCTCAAATAACAATTTATTTTAATGATAATCAAAATTCAGATTTTAAAATAGGCTCTTGTTATAACTTAAAAACAGGAGAGACCATAAAAGTAGGTAAAAGTCCATTAACGCATAATATAGAACCAAAAGATATTAGTAAAAATTTTGATATTAAAAATTTTAATAAAGATAAAATAAATAATAATCTAAAATTCCTAGAAGAACGAACAGAATTATTACAAAAAAAGACAGTAAATTTAACAAATGATTTAGAAAATAAACTTGCAAATATAAATATAGAAAATATAAATATAGAAAATTCAAATTTTAATAATTTAAATAACCTAAATATTGATAATAATATTGATATATATAATATCTTATTAGATGCAAAACAAAATCTTAATATTATTATTGATAAACTAGAGCAGCTAGAAAAACTCGCTATTACAAATAAACTTATAGAAGACAAATTTATAGAAAGCAAAGAAAATATAAAACAAAATATTATAATTGGTTCTTCTGTACCTTTAACAAAATTCGCCAAAGAAATAGGCAAACCAATAAGACAAGGATCATCTTTAGCTATAACTGAAACTAATAAGCATAACACATTAGATAACAATTTTATTAAATTGGTTGTCCTAAATGATAAATACATGCCTGATATATTTGAAAAAAACATAAAAAGCATATTATATAACTATAAAACAGATTTATTACTTCTTGTTGAAGGCACTGAAAATATTTTACAGTCTTTACAATTTATTAAAGATAATAATATGTTTATTTTTTTTGCAAAAAGTGGAGCTTCATTTTTACGTGACCCAAAATTAAAAAATGTAGTTAACTATAGAGCGTCTTTTCAAGATGAAGGCAAAGCTCTAGTTAACTATACTATAAAAGAACATTCAGGTAAGAACTTTTTATTTATATATCAAGATGATAAATTTGGGAACGAGTTATTAAAAGGAGCAAAATCAGAACTTGAGAAAAATAATATTAAAAATTTCAAAGCAATACCCTATACTCCTAATACTTCTATAATTAAAGATATAGCCAATCAAATAATAGAATCAAATTATGATAATATAGGATTCTTTTTATTAGGATCATCTGCTATTTCAATAATAAGAGAATTGGGACTAAATTTCTTTATAAATAAATTTTTATTCGCATCTTCTGCATTTGAAGATGCAGTAACTATAAAAATATTTAAAAGATTTGGACTTACAATACTAACTTCTCAGGTAGTACCACCAATAGATCTATTTAATTTTAAAGATGCAATTGATATTGAAATAGTAAAAGAATATAAAGAAAAAATAAACAAATATGGACATGTACCTAATAATTTTTCTTTAGAGGCTTTTATTGGTACTAGTATACTTATAGATCAAATATCTCAAATCCTAAAAACAGAAAAAAATAAAAATAAACTTACAGATAATCTTGGTAAAAAACTTGTAGAAAATATGCAAAAAATTAAAAATTATAACTTTAAAGGATTAAAATTAAATTTTAACCATAATACCAGAACTTTAGGCACAAATATATGGCTAAAAACCAGAGAAGGGCGATATATAATAAAAGATATATAAAAACTATAAAAAATAATTAATTAGCCAATTATTTTGAAATAAGATTTACACTGCCATGTCTAGTTATATTTATTATATTTGTATCTCTGTAATCAACTTGGTCTAAAATATTTAAAATTTTATAAATAGATCGTACCAATACAGATTTTAATATAAAATCAAGATGACCTGGATTACGTTTATCTATCAATATTTTAGCTTGCTTTAAGTTATGACAAGATGAGAAAGCTCTTTTTGAAAACCAGGGTATTCTCTTAATATCATTTTTACGGCATACTTGCTTAGTTTTAGAATAAAAACCTTGAGGATCTAACACTTGAATAAAATCACCAGATGAATATAGAGCATATACTTTTTTAAATATACTACTAGTAATATAACTTTCTGTTGCCTTTTGAACCGGAGTTGCTAATAATATTAATCTATCAATTTTAAAATTATAATCACATTTTTCTTTGGCAACTTCTTCCAATAATAAAGCAACATTACCACCGTGACTATGCCCAATTAATGTAATAGGCCCATTAATATTTTTTAAATACTCATATAATTCCATAGCAGCTTTTTTACGATATTTAAAGCATAATCTACCTGACCATCCAAACATATAAAAATAATTTAAATCAAACTCATATTTACATGAATCACTAAGCAAATGAGCAACTCTGCCATGTCCATAATGTTTACTTAAAGCACAAGCAGAATGTAATCCCAATGGTACATCAAAAGTTCTAGTTAAATTAGAAAATACAGGAAATAAAGTACCATGTATAAGAATAGTTTTAGGTATATTATTTAATAAATCGTTAAACATAATATTTTGATTAAACAAATATGTATTGTAATTACTATTTCTATCTTTTTTAAAGCATCCAAATGAGCTTAATATAATAATAAAAACAAATAATAACTTTTTCATAATTTTGCATATAAAATTAATCAATTACCCTAGAAGTTTTAAATAATAGTTTGTATCAAATTAATATTTTTTGCAATAATTTTAAATTTAATTAATTTAACAAAATTAGATAAATTTAAAATTAATATATAATATATTTTAAATTAAAAAGTAATATTTTTTTTTAATTATTACTTATAGCGATTGGAATTCAATTTTACAGCATTTTATTTTTCCAGTTATGAAAATTTTTTAACAAAACATTGCTTTTTTAATTTTTATTGTGACATAATTTAAATTGTATAAGCGCTTGTACTAATTTAAAATATTAAAAACCACAAAAAAAGGAGAGATAAATGAAAAGACTTACACTAATAGCTGTGCTAAGCTTATCTATGTTGAGCTTAAATGCTCATGGTCATTGGTTCCGAGGTAATTCTTGTGCAACTTCCTGTGTAGCACCTGTAGTATGTGATTCAACTGGATATTCAGAAGTTCCACCAATATGTACAAAAACTGTTATGGAAAACAAAGTTATCCAAGTTCCAAAAACTGTAAGAGTTCCAGCACGTAGAATTGAAATACCACAACCAGATATTATAGAACACATTCCACAAGCACCAAGAAAAATATGCATCAAACAACCACCAATACCACAACCAGATATCATCAAATATGAATGTGTACCAGATAAAGTAGTATGCAAACCCCAACCAAATATAGTAAGATATGAATGCCCAGTAGGAACAAACGAAAATAATCCATGCGGAAATATATGTGAAACTACACCTCTATGCAGATAATATCTCTAGTTAAACTACTGTAAATGAATTAACAAATTACCCCGACTTTTTATAAGTCGGGGTGTTACTTATTTTATAATGAACTTAAATCTTATAAATTTTCACC